>Ga0206903_10254_pt1 | contig 15460 bp, 12 predicted proteins | sample Alteio_BWOrgHeat_45_FD_152959 | JGI IMG/M metagenome (GOLD analysis project Ga0206903, IMG submission 152959) | Enriched cells from forest soil in Barre Woods Harvard Forest LTER site, Petersham, Massachusetts, United States -... | ecosystem: Environmental > Terrestrial > Soil > Temperate forest >... | reverse complement strand
GCACCGGCAGATATTTTTCCTGATTCACGCGTTCTTTCTCCCGCATGTATTTGGTAGCATCGCCGAAAGTTGCAATCCAGAGTTTGTCTTCCCTGTCTTTAATATAATTAAAATATTCTTCGAGTTTCGGGATCGGAGTCCATTCCCAGCCCAGGCTGTCAATGCCATGAAAAACGAGCACCAGCCACATGTCTTTATTTGCGTACGTGGTATCCACCCAGGATTTCATCAGTGCCAGCGGCGTTTTATGCAGTGGACCACGTTGCCATTGTACATAGTCCTTATCGCTCGGATGAGGGAGTTCTTTACTCGCGCGATCTATCTCTTTCAAAAATGGTTCCGGCATGCGGTTGCGTAGAGCGGGATAAATTTTGTATGCGATCTGCATCACGCGGTCGTCTTCGTAGCCATATGGGACTTCGGTAGAGAAAGTGTATTTCCCGCCCAGCTGATTTTTGATTTCTTCTTTGCTTGCCTCCAGTTCATAACGAATATTGGCTTCATCCAAACCGGGCATGGTGGCATGGGTGACGGAATGACTCGCAATTTCATATCCTTCACCCGCATCCTTTCTGAAATCGTCCCAACTTGATCCGACAGCTTCCTTATATTCAGGGCAGGGTTCGTACCCGGGTTTAAAATCTCCGTTGCGCACTTTGGCGTACAAGCTATCCATCAGATGAAAGGCCTGTTGTTTTTTGCCCGATGAATATAAACCGCCTGCGCGGGTATGATAGGAAATGGTGCCCATATAACCCAGATATCCGGCTGCTGAACAGCGCTCCAGAAAATTATATTCATCGGTGGGGACAGAAGCAGATTCTTTGATGATCACTTCTACGGGCCGGCCCACAAATTTTCCCTTAAATGTGGAGCCTGTGATCGGGCCGGTGATGACAAAGAATGTTGCGGGTAATTTCAACCGCTCCATGACTGGCAACGCGCGGGTAAACTGATTTCTGGAAGCATCGTCATACGTAATGGATACCGCCCCGTTTTTGCCGTATTGCCATTGGGTGATCATGGTGTTACCTATTTGCGCCATGCAAAGGCTGAATGATAAATTCAGCGCTGTAACAGAGGTCAGAAGCCTGGGAATGCCGGAGAAATTCAGGTTCATAATGGACCATGAATTTATTAAAAATCGGAAACAACCTATGATATTTCTGCTATTCGCCGGAAAGGTTTGAATAAGATCTTTCCTCGCAATCACCACCCCCAAATAGTCGTTTTCGGCCCCCCATGGGCTAAATTTTACAAAATACCTTTAAGCATTCAAAAAATTGATCTCATGGAAAAAAACCTGTATTGTGAACATTCCATCATCATTGACGCGACTCCCGCCAGGATCTGGCATGTATTGACAGATCCTGATAAAATACGAGTCTATATGTTCGGATCCGAGGTGGATACGAACTGGAATCCCGGAAGCGCGGTTACTTTTTCAAGAAAATGGGACGGGCTTCTGTTTGTCGACAAAGGGAAGATCCTGGAATATGAACCGGAAAAAATTCTCAAATTCAGCTATTGGAGCAGTCAGGAGGGTTACGAAGACATTCCCGAAAATTATTCGGTGATCACCTATTCGATTCGAAGGAAAGAAGACATAACCTGCGAATTCACTTATCGCAGGGACAAAATTCCGCTGGAGAAAGAACGCGTGAATCAGGAAAAATATCTGCCGGTGCTTATGGGCGGGATAAAAAAACTGGCAGAGGGCGGACATGAATAGCGACCGCTAAAAAATATACAACATGAATAAGACGTTTTCTAAAGACGGGACCTGGATCGCATATAAAAAAACGGGTGCGGGCCCGGCCCTGATCCTGGTCGACGGCGCTTTTTGTTCGAGCACATTTGGGCCCATGCCCAAACTAGTGCCGTTCCTGGAAAAATATTTTACGGTGATTACGTACGACCGCCGTGCAAGAGGCGAAAGCGGTGACACGAAGCCCTATGATGTGCAGCGCGAAATAGAGGATATCGGGGCGCTGATTGAAGTGGCTGGCGGTTCCGTGAATTTATTTTCGATTTCATCCGGTGCAATTCTTGCCATTCGTGCAGCCGCGTCGGGTCTGAATATTAGTAAACTTGCGTTGTTTGAACCGCCGTTTGTCGGCAATCCCACAGGCAGGCGGCCCGAAAATGCAGTAGCCGATTTGGAAATGATGATCTCCGAAAAAAGAAGTGGTGATGCGGTGGCATACTATTTACGAAAAGTAATGGGTGTTCCTGCTATTGTGCCGTGGATTCTGCGACTCACACCCAACTGGGCGAAGATGAAAGCGAATGCAGGTTCGCTGCCTTACGACGCTGCCGTCTGTGGCGATTTCAATATACCCAAAACACTGGTCGGATCCCTGAACATTCCGGCCATCGTGATCGACAGTGCAAAGAGCCCAAAAAGTCTGCGGGAAGCTGTACGGGCTGTCACGGAACTTCTGCCACAAGGGCGACGGATAACCGTGGACGGAAAAATCCACGACGCACCGCCGGGTATACTGGCGCCGTTGCTGGAGAAGTTTTTCAATAGCTGATATAATTTTGTCGGTACACAATTCAACAGTAAATATTATTTAAGCGATAATTCTAAAACGACTACAGAAAACGGTGGTAGTTTTAAAGAAAGTTTATTCCCTTTCACAGCTGCGCCTTGAAATGATTCAGGTTGTATTTTGACAGGATTTTCAAAGCTGTTGTAATCCTGAATTTTAGCAGAATGAAGAATTCGTCCTGTCACCGTTTTCGGCGTAAAGGAACCCAGATCGATTGTCAGTTCCTGATCATTGTGCGCGTCCATGTTGACCAGCGAAATATGTACGGCCCCGGTGCTGTCTTTTGAAGCAGACGCAGAAACAGCCTTTATGCTCTTTCCACCGAATGTATAATTGTTGCTTGTTATTGAAACTGGCAGCATCAGGGCGCCCTGATGCACATTGTACATTTCCATCACATGATACGTGGGCGTCAATACCATTTTTTCTTCTTTCGTCAAAATCACTGCCTGTAAAACATTCACACATTGTGCAAGATTCGCCATTCGGACACGATCGCAATGATTATTAAAAATATTGAGGGTGAGTCCGGCAATCATGGCATCCCTCATCGTATTTTGTTGGTATAGTGACGACCCGTCAGCACCGGGATCGGTATCGTACCACCCGCCCCATTCATCCACCACCAGTCCTACTTTCTTTTCCGGATCATATTTATCCATCACTTCAATATTTCCTGAAACCATATTTTCCATCCGGTAAGCCTGTTCCATAGTTGAAAAATATTCTGATTCGGAAAAACCGGTGCTGGATCCTTTTTTGCTCCAGTCAATTACAGAGTAATGATGGATAGAAATCCCTTCAATCAATTTCTTCGGTATATCACGCATCAGCGCCTCGGTCCATTTAAAATCTTCTGTGCCCGGTCCGACGGCTATCCGATACAACCCTTCGCTGTTGCCGTAACTCGTTATCAGGGTCGCGTATTGTTTGTATAAATCAATATAGTGATCAACGGACATATGACCTCCGCAGTCCCAGGATTCGTTTCCTATTCCCCAGTATTTTACGTTCCAGGGTGTGGCCCTTCCGTTTTGCATTCGCAGATCGGTCAGCCCGCTCTTGCCGTTCGCATGATTCACATATTGCACCCATTCCTCCGCTTCCTGAACAGTACCACCACCCACATTCATCGCCAGGTAGGGATCTGCATGCAGGGTTTCGCATAGATTTAAAAATTCATTCGTGCCAAATGCATTGGTCTCCCGGACGTTGCCCCAGGAAACATTTTCCGTGCGGGGCCTTTTATCCTTCGGACCGATACCGTTTTTCCAATGATAATGATCGGCATAGCAACCGCCGGGCCATCTCAGTACAGGTATTTTTAATTTTTTGAGAGCATCTATGATATCCAGGCGAACCCCCTCCCGGTTGGCAATCATTTTGTTGCTATCTCCCACATAGAATCCGCCATATATACAACGACCCAGGTCTTCCGCAAAATGGCCATAGATATTTTTATTGATCCGGTCTTTTGCTGCGCCCGGATTCAGCGCGATGATATTCTGAGCATGTATTGAAGCCGATAGAAAAAGAATGACAGCAAAAACGATTTTATTCTTAACCATGGTGCCGGTATTAAATTTTTACTTTATGAACTAATCCCTGAATAACAGGGGTGCAAAATTGTACAGGTTGTTACGCCATACCGGCCAGGTATGACCGCCGGGGTATTCATAGTACGTATACTTTATCGGGATGCCATCGAGTTTCCCCAGCATGACCTGGCAGTTTTTGTAGGCGATATCTTCTTTTCCTCCCATGGCGATCCAAAGCAATTTAAGGTTGGCGTTTATGGCGGAAGCATTTACTTTAATGAAATCATACTGGGCATCCGCGATTTTATTTTGGATAGGTATAATCCAGCCCGAACTGAATACACCGAGATAGGAAAACTGATCCGTATTTTTAATGCCTGTGTAGAGCGTATGTATACCTCCCATGGACAAGCCTGCGAGTGCACGATTGGCAGCGCCTGGTTTGACCCGGTAATTCTTCTCAACAAAAGGAATAATATTGTTCTTTAATTCCGATTCAAATAGTTGCAGCCCAGCTTCGTCGAAAGCGGAAAAACTCATATTGGCATCCGGCATGACGACGATCATGGGTACTGCTTTGTTGGCAGCGATGAGGTTATCCAGTATCAGATCGGTTTTCCCCTGGGTGGCCCAACCCGTTTCATCCTCGCCGCCGCCGTGCAAAATGTAGAGCACCGGATACCGGGCATTAATATTCGAATCATAACCGGGCGGCGTATACAGGTAGAACTGTCGCCAGGAATTCGTGGCCCGGGAAAAATATTTCTTAATGCGTATATCGCCATGGGGAACATTTCGCATGGCATAATATGTGCCACCGGCAAAAGGAATCTCGATTCCGCTGGCCATCCTGCCCATTCCATAGAATGTTTCACTGGCGGGGTCGGCAATCGCGACGCCGTCGATCAGCAACGAATAGTAGTGAAATCCTTCGCTGATGGAATCGGTGGTTACGGTCCAGAACCCGCTGGTATCTTTAACCAGATCGTATTTCCTCACCAGGTCAACCTGCACTCTTTTTGCATCGGGTGCCTTCAGGCCAAAGATCACGCGGTTGCCTGGGAGGATCTGCGGATATTTCGCATTGCGGACATTCGTTGTGGCCGGAGTGCCCGCTATGGGATAGGCTGAAAATGCAGAAGTATCTACCGGCTTAAAAATGAGTTGCGAAAACATATACAAGCCATTCTTCCAGACTTTGAAATCGTGTACTCCCGGCTCGACATAATATATATGTGGCACATGGTTTTTTTGCAGGTAATCATGAGTTCGCTGGCTGAAAATAAGAAGACCGTCACTGGCTCCGCAGGATATAAACAGCAGCGAAATTTTTTGCCTGGCTGCCGCTGGGTTCGGAACCAATTCTTCAGGCGTTTTCGTATTCGGTGCAGGAGAAAATGCTCCGATCCAGGCAAACCTGTCCAGGTTGCCCAAGCCAAAATTCAATGATTGTCCACCACCCATGGAAAGTCCCGCGATCGCCCGGTGTTCCCGGTCGGTATAAACAGGATAATTCTTCTGGATATATGGAATCAGATCGTTCAACAGATCTTGTTCGAAGTCGGTGAATGCCTTCACTTTGGCGCTGTCAAAAATATTACCGATGGCACGATCATCTTTCATGGCCCTTCCGTTGGGTATCACCACAATCATAGGTGCGATCTTACCTTTCGAGTACAGGTTGTCCAGAATAACCTGCGGTGAGCCACCGTTCAGCCATTCTTTTTCATCGCCTCCAATACCATGCAGCAGGTACAGCACCGGATATTTATTCTTTTTTGAATATCCGGGAGGCAGATAAATCAGGGATCTCCGCTGGTTTCCGACTGTTTTTGAGAAATAGTGGATGGTATCGATTGTTCCGTGAGGAATATCCAAACGCAGGGTATCAAACCCGGGCGGGGCGTGTTGGATAACATTTTGACTCGCCGCTGATAATGCTCCGGTGAATAGACAAATAAAGAAGGCGATGAATGGTTTCATGTTTTCGAATTAATAAAAATCATTTGGAAATAAAAACATATTCTCTGCCTGGTTCGGTTGGCAAATCATAAACAAAGGTTGGCTTTAGATCGGGCAAAGTGATCGTTGCATTTTCCGAAATAACCGGAGCAGGAATGGATTCGGGTTGATAAAAAAGATTTTTATTTTCACCTTCTGCGCGATGCATGGTGGATGCATCTGTTCTCAGTTCATTGGGTACCCTTAACCTAAGATTGCCTCCCAGAGCGGATTTAATTACCACCTTTACGATATGTGCGTTTTTCCAATTCATTGAGATGATTTCAAACCCGCCTCTTGCCCTCAGTCCGCTCACACTGCCCTGTGGCCAAACATCCGGTAGAGCCGGGAGTAAATGAATTTCTCCGTCGGCGCTTTGCATCAGCATTTCGGTTATCCCTGAAGTACATCCGAAATTTCCATCTATCTGAAAAGGCGGATGGGCATCAAAGAGATTGTTATAAGTGCCTCCGCCATTTGAACTGGTGTCAACCGGCGTCAGCTGGTTTCTGATTAATTGGTATGCGTGATTACCATCCAGCATCCTGGCCCACCAGTTTACTTTCCATCCCATACTCCAGCCCGTTGAAACGTCGCCGCGATGAATAAGGGTTTGTTTCGCTGCGCTATATAACTGAGGTGTTCTGTACGGTGATATCTGAGCCGAAGGGAACAGACCGTAGAGATGTGAAATATGCCGGTGGTGGTCGTTGGGGTCATCCACATCGTCGAGCCATTCCTGGAGTTGTCCCCAGCGGCCAATATGCATCGGCGAAAGAAGGCTCCGCAGTTTTAAAAGGGTATCTGCAAAGGCGGTATCCGTGTTCAAAATGCGGGAAGCCCTGATGGCAGTAGTAAACACATCGAACACGATCTGATTCGTCATCGTTACACCTGCATCTATTGAAGAGCCCTGATGTGCCAGGGGTGCATTTTCCGGCGACATATCGGGACAAACAACCAGGTAATGATATGTTGGATGTTCGATAAGAAAATCAGCATAGAATGCAGCGGCTCCTTTTAATACGGGGTATATGGAAGTCAGGTATTTTTTATCACCATTGTACTGGTAATGTTCCCAAAGATGCTGACTGCTCCATCCGCCGCCGTTATTCCAGATACCCCAGAACGCGCCATCCACGGCACCTGTGGCCCGCCATATATCTGTATTGTGATGGGCCATCCAGCCTCTGGCGCCATACATGTCTTTCGCAGTTAGCCGGCCGGTGACCGACATTTCTTTTACCATTTGCAGAAATGGTTCATGTAATTCGGAAAGATTCGTTTTTTCCGCGGGCCAGTAATTCATTTCCGCATTGATGTTGATGGTGTACTTACTGTCCCAGGGCGGGTATAGTTTGTTATTCCAGATCCCCTGCAGGTTAGCGGGCTGGCCACCGGGCTGTGAAGAAGAAATCAAAAGGTAACGGCCGAACTGATAAAACAGGGTAACAAACTGCGGATCATTTGAAGAATCAAAATTCTTCAGACGTTCATTGGTTGGAAGTTTAGCCACAACGGTCGATCCCAGATCCAACTTCACCCTGTTAAAATATTTCTGATAGACTTTTCGATGGGCCTGTACCATGTCCGGGAAAGATTTCAAAACAGCCTTTTCCAGATAATCTGCCGCTGTTTTTTTCTCGTCACCACTCAGATCCTGATAACTTCTGAAGTTCGTTGCAATAGAAATATAAATGGTAACTGCATCAGCATTGTGTATAGTAACTGACGTATCGGTTGTAGAAATTGTTCCGCCCTGCGTTTTAAAATGATTGATCACCCGATACCGGATTTTGCCCTCAACGGTTTCATGATCAAGAGTGGTTCCGGAAACGATTAAATCCCTGCCCGGGGTTTCGACGATGGCTTTTGGCAGAGGGGTTGAATAAGAAGCCCGGAAGGAAATGCTGTGCGGCTTGCTCGCGGTTAAATGGATCACGATCACGCGGTCCGCGAAAGAAGCTATAGCCTCTCTGGTATAGACAATGCCACCGGCCGTGAAAGAAGTTTTTGATTCCGCGTTTTCAATATCCAGCTCCCGGTAATAATTCGTGTAGGCATTAAGGTTAGGAAATGCCAGATGAAGTTCGCCGGCAGGTTCAAAAATCTGCCCCTGGGATTTTTTACTGATGATCACCCGATTTGCCAGTTGTTCTGCTTCCTTCTGTTTACCGGCAAAAATCAGTTCTCTGATTTCTGCGAATGAATCGATGGCTAAAGGATTGTCGTTACGGTTTGGACTCCCGCTCCATAATGTATGTTCATTCAGCTGGATCATTTCGGTATCCACGTTGCCGTAAATCATGGCGCCGAGTCTTCCGTTACCGATGGGTAAGGCATTTTCCCACCGGTCGCCCGAAGGTTCGTTATACCATAGTTTTAGTCCGGATCCATTTTGTGCACGACAAAAAGCGGATAATAACAATACGATATACAGCAGCAACTTTTTTTTCACTGAACAGAATAATTTATCCTATCGGTAGCTATACGGCATTTCAAACTCGCCCCTGGTAATGTCCACCACCGTTCCGTACGGGATGCAGGTGTAACAGATGACTTTGCCGGAGAATGTTCCGTGCATCCGTCCGTTATCGGACTGATCGATGGTCAGGGTTAAGGAGTTGCCAGCCAGGGTGTAACTGCCTGGAACCCGGTCGATATAAGTTTGCAGGCCCAGGTAAACCACCGATCTTGCTGGAAATGGCTGACCAGGATATTCATAGACTCCATTGATCCACTTTGAGCCCGATGAAGTTTCCCAATCCATGTGTGAATTAGATGCCCGGTCAAAGACCAGGAAGTTGCAATTAATTTCCTGTGTTGATGTGTCAAATATGGCTTGCAGGCTATCAAAGACAAACTTATTGCCGCCTATCGTTAATTCCGCGAAATTGGTTCGCATCGTATTCTTTTTTGAACAACTGATGATCGTCAGTAACAGCAGGAGGGATGCACAGTAACGCATAGAATAATTATTTGCCTACCTGTACTTTCAGTTGGGTGAACGAATGAGGTGCGAATGTGTACGTTAGTTTGTTTTTCCCGGTTTCGATTTCTTTTGTTACCGGTACATATTGCGCCTGTTTGTCAATGGTGAATGGTTCGTCCATTGATTCTGCAGTTACAATGCTGGCCTGGCATTTCCCACTAAAAAGACCGGAAGAATTAATCACTTCAGCCGTGATGGCTTTATCCCGATGGCGGTTAATGACATTGATATATACAATTCCGCTTTCTTTTGAGTATACGGTGGTTACGTCCAGGAAAGGAATTCCTTTGTACAATTCCGTATTAAAAGTATCACATTCCACATGGGTATCAATCGAATTACCGAGGCAGTTATTGGAGAACAGTTTGAACGTATAAAACAAGGAAGACTTATAGGTTCCTTTTTTAGGATCGTTCGACAACAGTGAAGTCATGAGAGTGAAGTTTGCCATTTTCACCACATCGGCATGGCGTATAAACGAATTCAGGCATTGGGCCACGGGCAGAACATTTCTAAAACTTCTGCCGAAAGATCCCCACTCATCTAACGAAATATAAACCGGATTTTTAAATCCCTTCATGGCCCTGGCAATGTCAATCTGGTCGGAGGTTAATTTAATCCTGTGCTCGAAGATCATAGCACTTTGGCCAATGAATGAATAATAATCGCTTGCGTTTTCCCAGTAGCTGTGAATGGATAAATATTTGATCATGTCTCCGAGGCCGGCAAGTACTTTGCGATTCCATTCCAGCCATTGGGTGCTTTCATACCAGGAAGATCCGGAACCCACAAACTCCAGGGTAGGATCCACTGATTTCATGGCTTTTGCTGCTTCCCTCGCGATATTCACATAGTCTTCCGCTTCCTTATGGCCCAGCTCCCAGGGCGCGCCGTCCACTTCGTTACCCAGATCCCAGATTTTGATATCGTAAGGTTTTTCGTGGCCATATTTGATGCGCAAATCAGAATAATAAGTTCCCTTTTTATACCGGCAATACTCAACCCAGTTTACGGCGTCCTGAATGGTAGCCAGTCCGAGATTCACGCAGACAATATTCTCTGTGCCCATCGCTTTGTTCAATGCAATCCATTCGTCTGTTCCCACCTGGTTGTTCTCGACACCGCCCCAGGCCAGGTTGATTCGGTGGGGGCGTAGTTCTTTTGGCCCGATACCGTCCTGCCAGTTATAACCCATCACAAAGTTCCCGCCGGGCCAGCGCATATTGGTTATTTTAAGTTCCTTCATGGCATCGATATAATCTTTCCGGAAGCCGTTTACATCGGCCAGAGATGAAGAAGGATCGTATAAAGTGCCGTATAAGGTATTGAAGTCCGCCGTATCCGGCAGACCCACCCTTGCGCCATTCAGGTGAATGGGTTCCATAAATACACCATAAATTTTAGGATCGATCTCGCTTATAGATCGCTCCGGATCAATTTTGATAACGGCCACCCCTTTACTGGCAGGGGTTTGGGCATAAACGGGAAATTGAAAAAAACACCATAGGCCGGAAATAAAAATGAGTTGCTTTATCGTTGCCCGCCAATTTTTTCCACAGGCAAAATGTTTCAGGTTGTCAAAAGATGAAACCGGCATAAAATCCAACTTTTAATTGTAAAAAGGGTTAATAAATGTCAAAACCACATTTAAAAGTTACGGGTTTTTTATTAACTGCAACCGATTTGCCTGTTTATTTTTAAAATGGTGATACGGGCGGGTATTAGGGTACCCGGTATGTTCCGTTCCGTACTAAATAAACGAGAGCCACCATTGGTTATGCGTCCGCTTGTAACCACCATACCAGCGGCAAGGATAATATAGCAGCAATACAACCGCTATCCAGAATACATACACCTCCCACAAGGGTATGCCAAAACCCTGTACCTGCCATACTATGGGCGATCCGTCCGATTTCATCTGCAATCCGGACATGAGTGCAAGACCCATATTTAAGAGCCTGAGCAGACTTAAATGAATGATAAAATAAAAGTAGGGCACGTTCCCGTATACTCTGCAAAACCCGGAAAAAGGACTAACCGTTTTTTCTGTAAATGACATCAATAACATGATTGGCCCAAGCGTTATCAGGAAAAAGAGAAGTGAGGGCGATTGCTTGGTGACATTTAAAAAAGACAGGATCGTGTGCATTGTATTTCTCTGCGCGCTCCAGGGCGACGGGTCGCCATAGTGGTTAATCAGCCTCAATATGACAAACAATATAACGGCTGAAATACCCGAAAGGCGTAGTATTCTTTTGCGTTTGTCCGCATCGTACCCATTTTTATAAAGAGAGCCAAAAGTATAACCCAGCAGTAACGCACCGCTCCACGGAATCACGGTATATAGAACAACAATTGATCGGCCGGCGCTCAACGGTATAAACACACCTGCGGCCGATAAAAACAATTTGGATAGCCCTCCCGTTACACCGGTTCCCGGTAGCTGCAGATAATCGAGCATATTGTGGCCGAATATGATAATAATGGCAAGGGCCGCAATTGCTGGCATGGGTAGACGTAGTAATAATCCCAATATGATCATACCAAACCCGGTAGCCCATAATACCTCCAATATCAACATGTGGTATTGCAAATCGAATGTAAACAGGAGGCTGATGATAAGGATATCTGACATGATCAGCCACGCGCCACGTTTCAAAAGAAAAATACCCAATTCCCTTTTTGTCCGCCGCTGCCCCGCCAGGTAAGCCGAAACACCGCTTAAAAATACAAAGCCTGGTGCGCAAAAATGCGTTATCCAACGCGTAAAAAACAGGATGACAGTTGTCGTTTGCATGTCAAGGGGCGAAGGGCCGGGATGCAGAAAATCGCGCGAATGATCCAATGTCATAATGATCATGATCAGGCCGCGGACGATATCTATGGAATGTATACGTTCTTTCATCGGTTACCTAAACGGTTAACTCAGATTTGCGGAATATCCGAAATTAAACGCACAAAAGGGGGTAAATTTATTTCATGAAATTATGTTTTTATTTATTCGGTATTGCGCTTGTACTTACAGGCGCCTGTCGCGCACAAACTGTGAAGTCTCCATGGTCTGTTCAACAGGTGATGGAATCAATCCGGAAGAACGTAAAGCCACACTGGTTTGAAACAAAGACGGACACTATTGTGATGGGCAATGCGTATGATACGGTGACAGGGATTGCAACCTGTATGTTTGTAGATATGAATGTTCTTAAAAAAGCAGTTGCAAATAACTGCAACCTGATCATTACGCATGAGCCTTCGTTTTATAATGCAACTGATCATGTGGAGGATTTTATGAAAGATGATGAGGTGCTAATTGAAAAAATAAGTTATATAAAAACACATCATCTGATCATATACCGGTTTCATGACAATGCCCACAGAAATGATCCCGACCAGATTATGAAGGGTTTATCAGAGGATTTGGGTTGGAAAATTGTGAACAGAACGCCCTGGATTTTAGAAGTTAAGGTGCAAAAACTCTCTGTATTAGCAGATAGTTTAAAAAAGCGTTTCAAATTGGCGGGTATTCGGGTGATAGGAAACCCGGATCTGGAAATAAGCCGAATAGGTCTTGTACCCGGGTTGGCTCCGACATCTCAAATGCATATAGGGGTGCTTAAGAGGGATGACGTGGACGCTATACTCGTCGGGGAGGCAAGAGAGTGGGAAGACTATATCTATGTGAAGGATGCTGAAGAGCTGGGTAAAAAGAAGGCCGCAATTTTTATCGGCCATCTTAAATCTGAAGAGCCGGGTATGAAATATTGTGCTTCATGGTTGCAAACATTTATCGGAGGATTAAGAATTGTCTTTTTAGAAAATGATAATATTTGGTGGACGCCAGACTAAATTGACGGGAATGGCTACGATAGCCGACGAAAACTGCGCATGTATATTTTCGTTTCTTAAAGACGAAGGCACGGAACAAAATTCGCTGTTAACTGTTTAAAGGGTTTATGAAGAAGATAGGATTTTTGTCTTTTGGACACTGGGCAAACCATCCGGCATATAAAACCCGTAGTGCTGCTGACACCTTGCTCCAGTCTATTGAGTTGGCGGTTGCTGCGGAACAAATCGGGGTAGACGGTGCTTATTTCAGGGTGCATCATTTTGCCGCCCAGTTAGCATCGCCCTTTCCTTTGCTTGCGGCAGTTGCTGCCAGAACAAGTAAAATAGAAATGGGAACGGGGGTTATTGATATGCGTTATGAAAATCCGCTTTATATGGTGGAAGAGGCGGGCGCTACGGATTTAATTTCACAGGGACGCCTGCAACTTGGGATCAGCAGGGGATCACCGGAACAGGTAATAAACGGATGGCGCTATTTTGGATATGAGCCCGCCAAAGGAGAAACGGATTCGGAGATGGGACGACGCAAAGGATTGGAATTCCTGGACAGGTTAAAAGGAGTGGGGTTCGCCCAGCCTAATCCAAACCCGATGTTCCCCAACCCGCCCGGCCTGTTGCGTTTGGAACCACATGCACAGGGGTTGCGGGACCGTATCTGGTGGGGAGCCGCCTCCAATGCTACGGCTGTATGGGCCGCTGAGAAAGGTATGAACCTGCAAAGTTCTACTTTGAAATTTGATGAAAGTGGTAAACCTTTCCATATACAACAGGCCGAACAAATAAGGCTTTATAAGGAAGCCTGGAAAAAATCAGGACACTCCCGTGAACCGCGGGTATCCGTAAGCCGCTCCATTTTTGCATTGGTAACAGAACAGGACCGGCTTTATTTTGGCGGGGAAAAAAACCAGACCGATCAATTCGGAATGATAGAGCCGACTAAACGCGCCGTTTTCGGAAGAAGTTATGCAGCAGCACCTGATCAACTCATAAAAGAACTGGAGAAGGATGAAGCAATTCAGGAAGCAGATACGCTGCTGTTGACGATCCCCAATACATTAGGGGTAGAATACAATGTACATATATTGTCTTCAATCCTTAAACATGTTGCACCCGGATTAGGCTGGCGGTAGTTTAATAGTTATACCGATTTATTTAATCTGTGTGCGTTCATATAATCTTTAAGCGCAGAATGGTAAACGGAGGTTTCACCATGTCTTTTATAGGACGCTCTCTTTGCCGGATCCTTTATGATGCTGCTGGCGAAAGCAGAGGCTTTTGAAAATAACGCACGATATTGAATTTGCTCTTCGGTGTAAACAACTTTACTGCGATTCGGATATTTACAGGCAATGGTTTTCCCATTTACCCGTCGGAATACGATCAGTTTACCAATCGCCCCGGACATGTTTTTCATAACGATATTGTCTTTGGATTCTGCCATGGTTTTTCATTTATTGTAGAATAACGAAGAAAGCTCCGTTTTATGATTGCTTACGTCTCTTTACGTCTTCTTACGTCTTTTTACGTATTTGGATGGGACTAATTTGGAAAGTGGTCTTCCCTGGCATCTGGCTCTCTATGGGTAGACAGGTGGGTTTGCCTAAAGGGTTTCTGACAAAATTCAGGCCAATTGGATAAGCGTTAACCGGTCGCGCGGGAGTAAAAAAGATTAATGATCGAGTTCCACAGTAATTTTTTGCAGACTCTGCGTTTGAGCTCTTATGATCCTGTCAACCCGGACGATCATACCTTTTTTACGGCTGAATTCAACATCCACATCGTGGTTTCGGTAACGGATGTTTTTCAATGAAAACGATTTCCAACCCATATCCACCGGATCAATCACCAGATGATCCGATTCACCAGGCGTTATGCCGGCCACATGCCGGATAACCAGATCAATCCAGGATGAATGGTTATAATCAAGATTTTCTAAAAAAGGACTGCCCGTATGCGGATCGTAGCGTTCCGCGATATTCGGAATTTGTACATCGCCGTTTGGGAAATGCATCCGGGTATATCGGTCGAATAGTTCTGCTGCCCGTATGCGGAGCGAAGAATCAAGGGTTTTCGCCGACCAGAATACGCCATCGACGACATGGCAGGTCGTTCGGGGCCAGGTGGCATAATTCCAATAGGTCCAGCCGTCTGTCTGAAGCGCTGAATATTTCTCATAATCCAGCGGGAGCGAGGGCAAAGGATAAGTAGTCCAGAAAGCAGATGGATCGAAAATAGATTGCAACATCGGCAGGTGTTTCACTTCTGCCAGATTCGCCCAAAAAACATAGAATCCGGTGGTTGCTTTAACCCGGGCCTGCTTTTCTTCCATGGGCTTGACGTCATAAAAGAAATGATCAGCGGAATTCCACATTACAGACAGAATCTGTCTGCCTGTTCGTTGACTCAGTGTGTCGTAGAGCCGTTCGGTGAATGTATCCTTTAACAATCGGGCAAGACCCGCGGCCGCGAAAAAGTTTTTATAGGCGTAGCAGGTTTGGTCAACCGTGGCCAGGCGATGATCTTCTGTT
>Ga0206903_10267_pt2 | contig 15485 bp, 8 predicted proteins | sample Alteio_BWOrgHeat_45_FD_152959 | JGI IMG/M metagenome (GOLD analysis project Ga0206903, IMG submission 152959) | Enriched cells from forest soil in Barre Woods Harvard Forest LTER site, Petersham, Massachusetts, United States -... | ecosystem: Environmental > Terrestrial > Soil > Temperate forest >... | reverse complement strand
GGAATTTTTGTTCCTTCTGCTAAAATAACATTGTCATCTTTCTTATCATAACCCTTTACATAATTCATATTTATAAGGTGCGACTGATGCACTTTAAAGAAGTTATAATTAGCGAGCAATTCTTCATAGTGGTTTAGTGTTTTGGCCACATTAAAGGGATGCATTTTATCTTTTACATGTATATTGGAATAACCTTTATCTGCTTCAAATCTTACAATATCATCCAATCTTATAACTTCATAACCGCCTGTAGTAGGAACTACTATTCTTTTTATTGCATTGTTTTGATTCAGGTTAAAAGACAGCGTTTCAAATTTCTTATCCAGGTCTTCTTTTGAAATTTTGTTTTTAAACCGTTCGATTGCTTCCATTAGTTTATCCGCTTCAATTGGTTTTAGCAGATAATGTATAGTAGCAAATTCAAATGCTTCAGCAGCATATTTATTATAAGCTGTTGTAAAGATGATCCCAAAGTTAATTTCCTCAAATTGCTTAAGCAGGTCAAAGCCTGATTTATCGTTTATCTCAATATCCAGGAAAACCAATTGTGGTTTATATTGATTAATAGATGCAGCAGCCTCTTCAATGCTTTGTGCGCCGGGCAATAAATGAATTGTTTGTCCCAAATGTGCCCGTATCATTTGTGTAAGCGTATCAATACAATGCTGTTCGTCATCAACAATAATAGCAGTGATCATTTTTTGAGTTAAAATTTAGTTTCAAAAGGTATTGTTATTTCTGCAAGAGTTCCATCTTCAATGTTTTTTATTTCAATCGTACCGTTTGATTGCCGGAGTCTATTGATAATATCAATTCTTGATTTTGTTATACTCAGGCCCATTGATTTTTTTTCAATAAGTGAATTGTTTACTGTTGATGGTTTTATGCCCGAACCATTATCCCTGATAGAACATTTAAGCATATCTTCTTCTTGCTGTATCTGCAAAATTATTTTTCCATCAGCCTGCTTACCTGCAAATCCGTGGAGGATACTGTTTTCCAAAAAAGGCTGCAATAACGACGGTGGAATAAGCGTATTGCTTTTATCTATGTTTTCATCAATTATTATTTCATATGAAAATTTGCGTTGCAATCGCAATGTTTCAAGTTGCAGGTATAATTCAACTGTTTCCAACTCATTATCCAGTTGTATCTTTTTGTGTTCACTGTTTTCAAGTATCCTGCGCATAAGGCTTGCAAACCTTGTGGTAAATGTTGTTGCTGTTGCTGCATCGTTCCTGTATATATAATCGTTGATCGAATTGAGTGAATTAAAAATAAAGTGTGGATTCATTTGTGCGCGCAATGCTTTCATTTCTGTATCAATTACCTGCATCTGCATTTCAGCATCATGCTGTTTTGCCCTTGAATCCATTCTTTTTTTGTAAGCGATAAAGACAAAAAAGCCTGATACAGACAAAATAATTGCTCCTGCAATAACAGCATTCCGTATAGTTTGCTGTTGTTTTATTTTTGCTGCTGCCATCAGTTGTTTTTTATCATTTACAGCTTTAACAGAATCTTCCTGCGTGTCAAACTGGTATTGCATTTCAAGGCGTGTGGCCTGTTGTTTTTTACTGTCATTTAAAACGCTGTCTTTAAAAATTATTGACTGCTGCAAGGCACCATAAGCCTTTGTATAATTACCTTGTTTTTTATAAGTGTTGCTGATGTCACTCCAAACGTTTTCTTCTTTTTCCAGTGCACCAATCTCTTTTGCGATAGCAAGACTTTTATACTGATACTTTAATACAAGTGCATACCTGTTGGAAGGATTAATACTTTGTTTTTTTAAGAAAGATTCAGGGCAATCCAGGTATACTTTGGCAAGTTCATCATAAGATGCAGAAAGATTCACTTCGTCGCCCAGCATTGTTAGGAGATCAATGCTTTTGTCAAGGTAATACAAAGCGCTGTCATGATCTTTTAAAACGTTATAACAACTGCCTGTTAGTTGCAGTATTACCGATTGAGCATTTTTGAAGTCATATTTAGCTGCAATGGCCAATCCCTGTAAAAAATTATCTATTGCTTTTTGCGGCTGATTCATATAAAAATAAGCCTGTCCAATGAGTGCATATGAGTCGCTAATAATAAGACTATTGCCTGCTTGTTTGCTTATATCAAGAGACTTCTGTGCGTATTCCAATGCCTGGGTGTAATTATTCAGGCCCCTGTAAACTTCGCTTAAGTTGCCATAGGTACTGGCAAGGCTTACCGGTATATTGTATTTCTGGTATATGCGCATTGCTTTAAGGTGATATTGCAGTGCATTATTAAAATCTGAAATGCCTTCATAGCTTAATCCAAAATTTGTATAGTTCAGTGCAAGCTTTAAATCATCATGCAGGTATTTAAAAATAATATCTGCTTCTTTTTGATGATAAATGCTCTTTAAGTAATCCGATTTATAAAAATAAATTATACCAAGGTCAGCTTCTACAGAACCCAACCCATTCAGGTTTTTTATTCTTTGGTAGATGGGTAATGCATTATTATACAGGTAAAGTGCAGAATCGTACATGCCGATAATAATATAATTTCCTGCTTTAACAAGATAGGCGCCGGCAAGCAGGGAAGAGTCGTTTAATTTATGAGCCAGCGCAATATTTGTATCTGCTAACGCAACACCTTTTAATGGGTCAATGCTTCTGTATGCAAAAGATAATTTATTTGCAATGCTTAACCAGCCTGTATCTCTTATTGAATGTTTATTTAATTCGGTTCGCAGCGAGTCTATCGTATTTTGTTGCGCTGTTGCAACAGAAGCAACAAGCACAAACAACATCAATAATTTTTTTCTCATCTAAAAATTTTTAAGGTTCAGTTAGCAGAAACCTTGCAATTCTTTATTTTTTAAGTATAGGCGCTTACGGATAATTGGCTTTTTCAAGCGTATAATTAGTAACCCGCGCGTTTAATTAATTGCTTTACCTGGTGATTTTCTCTTTTCTAATTTTAGTTCAGGATATTAAAAAAGAGGGTCAAGAGATCCTTCTTCTTATATAAAGATTGTAAAAATAAGGATGCAAGCAATATTTTTTTGAAAAGGAATTGAATTAATGCACTCATCAAACCATCATATATGAAAAAGTATATTACCTTTTTATCAACGATTCTTTGTTGCAGCAGTTTACTGGCAAAGACAATAACTGTAAGTAATAATCCAAACAGCCCGGGCCAGTTTACTCGGCTTGATTCTGCGATTCTTTTGGCATCTGCCGGAGATATCTTACTTGTTAGCGGTTCGGTTACAGATTATGCAGCAATTGCTGGAGGCACTATCACTATTAATAAGCCAATAACTTTATATGGAGCAGGATATGACCCAAGGAATGATCAGGCATTGGCAACTGTTGTAAGTACAATTCACATTACTACGGCAGGTTCTGGAACTACAATTTCCGGATTATACATTTCGAATGAAATATATGAAGATGGTGGTACTAATAACATTACCATTTCCAGATGTAAGATTAGCTCTATGTGGAATAACGGCAGTTACACAAATGGCATAAATGGCAATAATTATAACATCAATGAAAATATAATAGGTGTAATAGCGATTTCAGTATACAATACTACAACACCTATAAGTGATATCATAATTCAAAATAATTTAATAACAGGTTCTATTGGCGGGCCCTCTACAGGAAGTAATATTATAATAAGCAATAACTATTTTTCAGGAAGTAATCCTTTAACAGCCACTGGTTATGCAGGTGCATTATATAATGCTAACATTTATAATAATATCTTTTATTATAAATCAACTACTTCTACAACAGCTGCTGGTGCTACAACTAATTGTGTTTTTAGCAATAATATTTATTTTAATAACACAAATTCTAACCCGTTTAATATTGGCATAAATAATAATAGTGGCAGTAATAATATAAATGCAAACCCTGATTTTGTCAATATCGATCTAACCACAACAAGTATTACACGCTTAGATAATTTCAATCTTAAATTGGGCTCACCGGGCATAGGTACAGGAACTGATGGAAAAAATATTGGGCCTGAAGGAGGCAGTATTCCTATTCAATATCCATACACAGGCTATTCAGCAATTCCTGTTATTGACTCAATGAGCATTTCTAACCCTGTTATTCCGCCGAATGGTACGCTTAAAGTAAAATTCACCGCACATGCCAACAACTAAGATTGTGTTTTAAGCATTATGCTGTAACGCCTGCGTGATGTTTTTTCGGGATCTATTTTATTCATGCGATAAAGCTGAGTTATGAAACGCTTCTTATTGTATTCATCAGTTTTTCTTATTGTATTCTCCAGGCCTGTTAACTGCTGCAGCCAGTTAATTCTTTATGCAGAATATTTTGTAAACACCGATCCGGGTGTTGGGTCAGGAACACCAATTATTGTAGTTCCCGGAATTAAGATCAAAACAACCTTTTCTGTCAAGGCAAACAGCTTGCAGCCCGGCTTTAACCAGTTATTTGTCCGCACAGAAGATACAAGTGGCAACTGGAGCATTGCATCACAAAGAACATTTTATGTAGATAATAATTTGCACCTGTCAATACCGTCTTTAACTGCGGCAGAATACTTTACTGATACTGACCCGGGTGCAGGAAACGGCATAGCCATAAACATACAGCAGGGTGTATTGATAAATAAAATCATCAATCTCAATACTAAAACATTGCCATCCGGATTTCATCAATTATACATCCGTGTTAAAGACCAGTATAATAACTGGAGTATAGCCGAACAAAGAACTTTTTATATTGATAAAACATTGCACAATACAGAGCCATTAACGGCATCGGAATATTTTATTGATAAAGATCCGGGTACAGGAAAAGGAACAGGGATAAACATAAACAGTAAGGATACGGTTGTTTCAATTTTCAATGTAAACACGAGAGGATTATCAACAGGATTCCATCAATTGTATATCCGCGCTAAAGATACAACAGGAAAATGGAGCATAGCTGAACAAAGAACTTTTTACATTGATAATACATTGCACAATACAGAGCCCATAACGGCATCAGAATATTTTATTGATGAAGATCCGGGTGTAGGAAAAGCAACAGCAATAAACATACACAGCAACGACACCATTGCTTCAATTTTCAATGTAAGCACAAGAGGATTAGCAATGGGATTTCATCAACTATTTATCCGCGCCAAAGACACTACAGGAAAATGGAGCATAGCTGAACAAAGAACTTTCTATTTGAATAAAGATATACAGCTTGTTCCTTCACCCATTATTGCTGCAGAGTATTACATTAATAAGGATGCAGGCGTTGGAAGAAATACGGCTATTGTTGTAAACAGGAGTGATTCTGTTGACACAAGTTATACTTATGCTGCATCAAACCTTGCTTTCGGCAATTACACAATGAACCTGAGGGTAAAAGATTCTTCGGGTAAGTGGAGTATTGTTGAATCGCGTCCATTCACTGTTAAAGACACTGCAACATTATTATCAGGATTCGCAGCAGTTAAGTCTTCGCAAAATGCAGAGGCATATTCAAACACGCTTAAGGTAAATGGCAGTACCACAATAAATATTTATCCAACACCTGCGAAGGACAGGCTGAATATTACCCTGCAAAGCGAACATAATTACAGTGCGGCTATATTACTCTCAGATATGTATGGAACGCCTGTTATTACATGGCGGGAAAACATACAAACCGGTTCAAATAATTTTTCATTGGATATTTTGAATGTAGCATCGGGTACATACTTTTTAAATGTACAGGGTATAAACACCTGGTTCACGCAAAAAGTAATAATTATCAAATAGCTGTAGGGTTATTGATTTGTTGTTCCCGTAAGTGGTCAATTATTAAATATGATGTTATGAATAAATTTTATTCAACTAATATAACTTTAAAAACCTTAGCTGTCTTCTCTTGGTTTGCATTTGTTTTTCTTCAAAACGCAAATGCGCAAACTATAAAAGTCATTCCTAATCCCGATGCCGGAAACAAAGTTGGGAGCAGTTATATTGTTTACAACAATCAATTATATACTGGTTATACAGACGCTAACTACAGGGTTCACTTGGCCAGATGGAATGGTTCGGGATTAACAGTTTTGCCTAACCCTGATAATGGTGTTGGATTCCAAGATTTGCCTATTGTGTTTAATAATAAATTGTATTTTAGATATCTGAATCAGGCAGGCAACTACCAACTGGCTCAATATAATGGAAGTTCAATTACATTAATAGCAAATCCTGATGCGGGAAAAGGATTTGATGCTTTTGAGTCGGTTCTCCCTGCTCCGATAATTTATAACGGAAAGCTTTATATTCAATATGCTACACCAACTGCTTATAAGCTTGCAGAATTTAATGATATTAATTTGCAGATTGTTCCATCACAAGATAGCCTGCAGTCTTATGTAGGAGCGCCAATAATTTATAATAATAAATTTTATACGGTTTGGTATACTTTAAAAGGGAATGATCAATTAGTAGAATATAATGGCTCAACTTTTCAGATTATTCCAAATCCTGACCAGGATGGAGATTTCGTTGCAACTAGTTATGATGGTAGCATTAATAATTATCCCCATCCTATAATTTATAATAACAAATTGTATTTAACTTATGAAATTGGTGATAGGGATAACGTATTTCAACTTGCTCAATATGATGGACAAAATGTAACGCTTATTCCTAACCCGGATGACGGAGGGTCTATTTTTTATAATGACCCAATAATTTATAATAATCAGCTTTATGTAAATTATAATGATACAACCTTAGATCAGGCGGGAGATGTTGACTTTATTAGTTATTTAGGACAATATAATGGTGAAAATTTAGATTTAATTAAAAACCCAGATTCAAGTTATTTGTATTTTCCTACTACAAAGTTTATTGATTATAATAGTCAATTATTTTTCAATGAGATCATATATGGTCGTGGAGGAAATCAACTTTATTTAACTTCTTTCAATGGAATGAAGGACTCATTAATCCCACATTCCGGGACAGGAAATACTGATGAAAGCATGCCGGTTATATATCATGGTAAATTAGACTTTGAATTCGGTTATAATTTAGCCCAATATGATGGCCAAAACATATCATTAATCGGCAACCTCAACGACGGCGCATATAAGCAATACCCTTTTGTATTTAATGATACGTTATTTTTTGTTTATCAAAGCGGTTCTGTTTTTCACTTAGCTTATTTGGAAGATGGTACATTAGCGGTTAACTATTTAAAGTTTTCTGCACAATTACAAAATAGTAATGTCATTTTAAATTGGCAAACTGCCAGCGAAATAAGCACAAGCCATTATAATATTCAACGTAGTACGGATGGCATACATTTTACAATTATCAATAGATCAATAGCAGCTGGTAACAGCAACACTATAAAGCAGTATACATACACAGATAATAATGTAACTGCCTTAAAAGTAAATAAGCTTTATTACCGCTTGCAGGAAGTTGATAAAGATGGCAAAAGCAATTACAGCAACATAGAAACAATTAATCTTGAAAATGAAAATAAAATGTTTGTATATCCTGTACCTGCAAACAATATTTTACACATAAGTCTTGCCCAACCGTTATCTCAAACTGCTTCTATTGTTTTATATAATATTAATGGCAAAGTGGCACTGCAGCAAAAAGCCATGATTAACAGTACAAACCAGCAACTAAATGTATCAGCCTTAGCTGAAGGCAATTATAATGTAGTGATTATAGACAATGGCAAAAAAACATCAAATAGCCAGATAGTTATTATGCGTTGATATGCTTTGTTGATCAGTCATTATAATTCAGTTTTATAATGGCTGACTTTTATATACTGAACTATACATCACCTAAATTTTAAACTATGATAAACAACTCAATCTTCGCGTTGCTTAGAAAAAGCAGCTTAATTATTTTCTGTTTTTTAGCAACGTTTTCCTCAAGCTTATCTGCCAGGCCGGTAAGCATACATTACAATACAGCTGATACTTCCACTGAACAGAAAGTAGATTATATTGAACAGATTTATTTCTTAGGTAAAGACAAAGATGATATGTATAAAATGCTCTTAGGAACTGTGCAATCTTTAGATGGAAAACCTGCTACATATAGTGTTGCCAAACAATACATCTTCCTTCTCGGAATTGAAGATGCTGTTAGAACCGCAAATGACGCCTGCGAAGTAGAGCAAATGCTGGCCCAGGGAATTTACAACCTTGACGTTACAGAAGCAACTAAATACAATATACCTGTACCGGACGATAAAAGCAAAGCAGATGTAGGCGCCGCTTTGCAAAATATAAGTGATTTTGGGAATAATACACAAAACCTTGCCTATAATGCTTGGGTATTAAATCATAACCAGGTAAACAGGTGGGGATATTATTACGATTACGGGTATTCCCCTTCTGAAGCTAAAATTGCACAAACGGGTTATCAGATAAGCGCAGCCGCTAATACTGTTGGCACTGGTATGCAAATGGCTGATGAGGGCAAAAAAGCATTGAAAGCTTTAGGGCTTAGTAAAGACAAACCCTGCAAGAAGGTTACTGCGAGGGATATTGCAATAGGTGCCCATGTTGCTCCTGATACATCGAGCACTACAATAGTTTTACAAAATATTACCTATCAGCAAGTTTCTGAAATAGCTGCGGACTTTACGCATATGAGCGGAGTTAATTCTGTAAACAGCGATCAGTTTGATAATAACATTGCCACCATATTTGTAATAGCTCCTAATGTAAAAACAAGCGATCTTATTGACAAATTAATGCATACAAATGCACACATGAAATTCGATGTTGTTCATAGATCAACGAATGGAGCAACGTTAGCAATAAAGTAGACGACCGGCAAACGGGATATATAACAGCTTTAACTCCTTTATCAGGTAATGTGTGCATCGTAATAAAAAACGCTGGGTCTCGTAGCTTTGCGCAAGGTTTTGTTTATTGCTTGACATCGCCTCGTCAGGGAATTTGTATTACGTTTCCACTATTATTGTTACTTATTAATTTATAATCGCTCAGCCATTATATATCTGTTTACACCACCCCCCCACCCACACACTATCACTTGCATCCTGTTCATCAGCACTTAAAAAACCAATCCATGTTTCCATAGCATGGCCTTTTAGGGCAGTTACATTTAAGCTTGCTTTTTTATCTTCTCTAAAGCCATTGTATAAACCAAATACAGCTTGTTGTATGTCCGCTGCGTATGCAACAAGTATTACGGTATCATTGGGTGAGGCAATGCCATCGGCACTATTATCTGTAAATGTAAATTGCAGGATATTGTTTGCTTTCTTTACAACCTTTGCACTATGCACTGCGGGCAGCCTGCCCTTAGAGATCAGCACCTCCTGGTAGTTCAATTGCATACTAGGATAAACACCTGTTAAAGCCCTGCTCATTAAAGCACCCATAGCCCTGTTATACCCGGTACCGGTATGCCCGTAAGCCGGAAAGCTTTTGTTTAAAAATCCTGTGCCGGTAAATACCTTGATAAAGCGGGTGCAGACGTCAATCTTTTCCTGCTGTGCCAGTTGCAGGGATGTGCCTTTATTCTTTACAGAAGAGGTGCTGGAGCGTAAAAGATTGTGGCCATTACGCATAAAACCTGTAACAGGCCCTATCGTGCCTATAAAGTCGCCTAAAAATTCCACTACTTTTTCTTGCCATAACATAAAATTTTAAAAGTTTAATAAGATCACTGTTTTATTCAACCGGAAACGGCATCGCAGGCATAAAAATAGGAAATTAAAAGGTACCAGGTTCGCGTTTTCTACGAAAAAACTACGATATAAATACGTTATTTCTTCGATCCAATAGATCGAAGTTATATCGAAGAAATGAGCTTACAAACATATAATGCCTGAGAACATTGATTCCAAAATGAAAAAATATCAGGATGGCAATAATTTCTGAACCTGGCAGGGAGGTATTTCTGTTACGATGCTTTACTTTTCCATTTTCTAAACGAAACTGCTGAATGCAACGGCGACTGGAAAGACTTTCCCCATCCGAAAGAGACAATAGATACAGGAACCAGGTTATTGAATGAGCATGCAAGCCTTATAATAAAAATTTCCTCTGTAATTATCCAGGAAGAATACATCTATTTAATCAATCCTGATCACTCGGGAATTGGCGAAGTTGAAGTGAGAGCAATTACAGATTATTCATGTGATCTTAGAGTAAAACGTTAGAGAATTGATCTGAAACTGCAATAAAAAAATGTTTCGCATTCAGCATTCTTAACCTTAATGTTGTCTATCTTAATACGCAGATAAGTCGCCCGGGTTTTTTATTTACATGTGAGCATACGTTTACTGTATATAAAATAGTGTTGCTGTTTTAATCAAAGCATTACTTTTATTATTCAAATGTTTATATTCTTATTTAGTAATATGAAACGATTTGTGTTAACGATATGCTTTGTTGTTCTGCTTGTTTATAACCTGTTCGCTCAATCATACGGACTCCGGTTTTACAGTCATGAATCGCTTCCCGAAAAAAGAACAGCGCTTGAATTGGCGCCTTTAGATTCTCTGAAGTTTGCCGGCGATGTAAAACTTGTTTTTGATATGAATTTTGTGCAGGGGCACGAAATTTATTTCGGCTATGTTTTGCGCATAATTAATGGCAGGCAAAATATTGATATTATTTATGACCAGCCGACAGCTATGTTCAGGGTTATAACAGGTCAAAAATTTTCAGGCATTTCGTTTTCCATTGATTCTGCTCATTTATTTAACAGGTGGAATACAATTACTGTATTGATGGAACCTTCAAAACAAAAGCTGCAGTTATTTGTAAATAATAAAAATTTTGGCAGCGCCAATGTTTCGTTTAACGATAATAGCTTTAAATTTCTTTGGGGTGCGAATGATTATAATATTTATCAAACCCGCGATATTCCCCCCATGCGTGTAAAAGATATTAAGCTTTTTGATAAAGACGAGCTTAAGTATTACTGGCCCCTGGATGAAGTAGCAGGCAATGCAAGTATTGATGTGAAAAATAAAAGACAAGCTTCAATAAAGAATCCTGATTGGATCAAGCCCGCGCATCAGAACTGGTCTTTAATAAATTCATTTTTGCTTAATGGCAACGCTATTACTGCCTTTGATCAGCAATCGCAATTGCTGTACATAGCAGCTTCAGATTCTGTGCTAACCTATAGTTTAAAAACTGCACAAAATGCATGGCAATGTTATCCTGTAAAAACCGTAAACCTTTTGCCGGGCAGCCAGGCCATTTATGATACTATTACGAAGAGGCTGTTAGATGTTTTTATTGATGAAAAGAAAGTGATCGTTTATAAACCCGGTCATGAAAACTGGATTGACAGCTTTTATGATTCTCTTCCAACCGAATATGGGCATGCCAATAAGTTTATCAATAAAGCAGATACTTCATTGTATATTATCGGTGGTTATGGTCAGCTTAAATATAAAAACCTTGTACAGCGTTATTCAATTACAAAAAAGTCGTGGGAGATACTAAAAACAAAAGGAGATTTTTTCCCGCCAAGATATTTGTCAGCGCTTGGTTTAAATGCAAATGGAGATACAGCTTTTATTATTGGTGGTTATGGCAGCCCAAGCGGCGAACAAATGCTGCAGCCCGGCAATTATTCTGATATGTATGCCTTCGATATAAAGTCGCAATCTTTTAAAAAGCTTTTCAGTCTTGATACCATTTTTTCAAAATACACTTTTGCCAACAGTTTGATTATCGATTCGAAAAACCAACAGTATTACGGCCTGGTTTTTCCCAACGATAGTTTTAATTCAAACCTTCAACTTATACAGGGTTCTTTAATAAAGCCGACTGTAAAATTTCTTGCCAGCAAAATACCTTACTCATTTTATGATGCACAATCATTCGCCGATTTATATTATTCGCCGGCTGCAGATAAACTTTTAGCGGTAACTATTTTCGGTCCTAAGTTTGAGTCAAAAGATAAATATTCATCTGTAAAAATTTATTCACTCGACTTTCCTCCCGATACTATCACCGGGTCGGAATCTCCAACACCGGAAGGCAACACTTACCCGGTAATAATTTTTTCCGTATTAGCATTAACTATAGTGACATTTTTTATTGCACAGCGAAAAAAGAAAACCAAAGCTGTTAATCCTGTTGTGCCTGCAACACCTGAAACAATCAGAACAACCAGAACAATAAATGAAACATTACCGGAGCCTTCTTTAGAAGATCCTCATCCGCAAATTCATCATATAGAATCTCATTATATTGAAGAACGAAAAATGCAGTCCGCTGTTTTGTTGTTTGGCCAATTCCAGGTATTTGATAAAGAAAGCAATGATATAACAGAACTGTTTACGCCTTTAATTAAAGAATTGTTTTTGCTTATTGTAATTTATACTTTCCGAAACGGCCGCGGGATAACATCTGAAGAATTAAATGAAATTTTATGGAGTAATAAATCTGTAAAAGATGCAAAAAACAACCGCTCCGTAAATATGACAAAACTTAAAAATATTGTTGAGAGAGTTGGTAATTGCACGCTTGCTAAAAAATCAAACTTTTGGCAATTCCAGGTTTCTGATGATCCGGTATACATTGATTATGTAGAATTCAAACAGCTTTTAAAAGAAATAACTGAAATAGATAAAGAGCACATCAGGCAGATCTTAAAAATTGCAAGCAAAGGTTCCTTCTTATCGCAAACCGAATATGGCTGGCTGGATGATGTAAAAGCGGAAGTATCTAATTTTATTATCGACACATGCCATAATTATTTGGCGCGTGTAAATGTTTTTGACGATGCCGAGTTCGTAATTGAGATTGCAAACTGTATCTTTTATTTCGATCGCTTAAACGAAGATGCGCTGGAATATAAATGCAAAAGCCTTATTTATTTAAAGCGTCATGCACTCGCCAATAAAACCTATACAAAATTTGTAAAAGAGTATAAAGACATGTATGGAGAAGATTTTGATAAATCTTTTTCAGAGATAATAAAAAGTAATTCGCATACGCATATTTAAAGTTGGGTAATTATTAAGGATGATAAAAAGCATAAATGTTTATGTCATTTATGCTTTTTATATTTAATTAACTCTAAAGAAAACATATTATGATATTGTTTGTCTTTAATTAACCCGGCTGTTAATCTCCACTTTCTACATTAGCTAATAAAAATTATTAAAAAAACGTGGGTTCGGGTTAAGCATAAAGTAATCCTGAAAGGATTTAATTTGAATAACCCCGCAAGGATTGTGGGGTGAAAAATGGATAAACAACATTGAACCCTTGCAGGGTTCAATTGATTGATCACGATTTTATCTATTTATATTAAAGCCTTTCAGGCTTAAACCGAACTCACGTTAAAAAAATAATGCTGATGAAGAAAAACCTGAAGCTACAATTTTTGCCCTTGTTTATTTTGATGTTGTTTGCCTTTAATAACAACCATGTCTTCGCGCAAAACAATCCCTTTATAACTTCTATGTACACGGCAGATCCTTCTGCACATGTGTGGAAAGACGGCAGGTTATATGTTTATCCTTCACATGACGTGGCGCCGCCACGCGGTTGCGACCTGATGGATAAATATCATGTGTTCTCAACAAATGATATGATCCACTGGAAAGATGAAGGGCAAATTTTGGAATCCAGCCAGGTATCCTGGGGAAGAAAACAAGGCGGCTTTATGTGGGCCCCTGACTGTGCTTATGAGAATGGAAAATATTATTTCTATTTTCCTCATCCCAGTGATTCTGACTGGAATAATTCGTGGAAAATTGGTGTTGCTGTAAGTGATAAGCCTGCAAGTGGCTTTAAAGTAGTTGGATATATTCATGGACTTAAATCTATGATCGATCCCTGTGTGTTTATTGACGATGATAACCAGGCATACTTTTATTATGGTGGTGGAGGAAAATGTGAAGGAGGAAAACTTAAAGAGAATATGACTGAAATTGATGGTGAGATGAAACCAATGCAAGGTTTACATGATTTTCATGAGGCAACATGGGTTCACAAACGAAATGGCATTTATTATCTTTCTTATTCTGACAATCATGATTCTGCCGGTCAACATAACCGCATGTGTTATGCAACAAGTACTGATCCTTTAGGGCCCTGGACATATCGGGGCGTTTATATTGATCCTACAGACAGTTATACCGATCATGGTTCTATCGTAGAATACAAAGGTCAGTGGTATGCTTTTTATCACAACAGCGCACTTTCTCATAACGATTGGCTAAGGTCAATTTGTACTGATAAATTGTATTACAATGCAGATGGCACCATTCAAAAAGTAGTTCAAACGCGTGGTGAAAAAAGATAATGATAAACCTTCCTGAATAAATATGGCAATCGACTCGTAAGTAAACAGTAGTCGTTAACGAGCCTCTTTTCCAGGAGGCTCAATCTTTTTTAAATAATAGAAGTAATTATGCCTTTCAGGATGCAATTAATCGCTAATTAATCTTTTATTAAGTAGTGAAAACTTAAATTCCAATATTATTGCTTATCAGTATGAAAATTTCAGGCAGGCGTTTATGGTTATTTAGATTGATTGCATTGCTTATTCCATTTCTTTTTTTGTTCTTGCTGGAAGTTGTTTTAAGATTATGCAATTATGGGTACGATTACAGTTTGTTTAAAACAGATAGTTCGGATAAAAATTATTATGTAATGAATCCGGATGCTTCAAAAAAATATTTTCAAAATCAAACAATTGCTACTACAGGCAACGAGGAAATATTTAAAAAAATCAAAGATTCTAATACAGTCAGAATTTTTGTTTTAGGCGAGTCAACCACGATCGGCTATCCATATTTTCATAACGGTTCCTTTCACCGGTTTCTTTTATACAGGCTAATGCACACAATGCCTGACAAAGATTTTGAGATTGTAAATGTTTCATTAACCGCAGTAAATTCTTATACCATTCTGGGTTTTGCAAAGCAGCTTATAAATTATCAGCCTGATGGAGTTTTAATTTATACAGGTCACAACGAATATTATGGCGCATTGGGAGTTGGTTCAACACAGCAATTAGGCAGCAGCAGGTTTTTGGTCAACACAGTTTTATTTCTGCGCGATTTTAAAACAACGCAACTGTTGAGCAATATATATACTTCTATTGTTTCTTGGTTTTCAAAGTCGCAAACGCAACCTGCAAAAGACAGGATGGAATTAATGGCAGCCGACCAAAACATAGCTTACGGTTCAAAAAAATTTATGGAAGGCATTGATCAGTTCAGAACGAATATGAATGAAACGCTGCAGTTATTCAATGAACATCATATTCCTGTTTTCGTAAGCACTCTCGTTTCAAATGAAAAAGACATAAAGCCTTTTATCAGCCAGCTTCCTGACAATTCGCATTTACAAAACTTCAAAATTGCTTTTGATTCAGGCCTGAACAATTTCAATCAGAAAAACTACCCGCAGGCAATCAGTTACTTTGATAATGCCAATCATTTTTTTTCAAATAATGCTGATTGCAATTATTATTTAGG
>Ga0206903_10272_pt1 | contig 15496 bp, 12 predicted proteins | sample Alteio_BWOrgHeat_45_FD_152959 | JGI IMG/M metagenome (GOLD analysis project Ga0206903, IMG submission 152959) | Enriched cells from forest soil in Barre Woods Harvard Forest LTER site, Petersham, Massachusetts, United States -... | ecosystem: Environmental > Terrestrial > Soil > Temperate forest >... | reverse complement strand
CCAGCAACTCGCTGCGTTACTCAACCTTTTTCTAAAGCTCCCCTTGGGTTCGCTGCGAAATCTAGGCGAAATGAATCTTCGATCCCTAGGCATGACCCTTGCGTTACCATCCTGGAGCTAGCACCGAGAACGGATTTTGCCGCGAATCGCGACAAAAACTCCGAAGCAATCTGAAAGGGGTCGAAGCAGCGATGAAAACTAAAGAACCCAGACTTTTCTCCCCCGTGGCGTCCGCAGCGGTTGGCGCCGGGCTGATGTATTTTCTCGATCCGAAACGCGGCCATCGACGCCGGGCTTTACTCTACCAAAAATCGATCCATGCCTGGCATCGGACCGAGCGCCTCGTCTTTCAGATTTGGCACGATCTCAGTAATCGCAGTGCAGGATCCATCGCCCGCTGGAAAATCGCCCAAGACACGGACCGGGTGTCGGATCATATCTTAGTGGAGAGGGTTCGCTCAAAATTAGGAAGAGCCGTCTCTCATCCCCACCAAGTTTCGGTAACTGCGGATACGGGAAGAGTGACCCTAGAAGGTTTTCTTTCGAGGGAAGAAACCAATAAGCTGCTTACGCTACTTCAACCCGTTCGCGGAATCACAAAATTAGAAAATCGCTGCCGGCCACCCATTCAGCGATCCCCTCGGCAACTCTCCCGAGATCAGCCATCGCTCTGGCAGAAATTAAATCCCCGTTCCCCGACGATGCGACTCGGTTTATTGGGAGCCGGAGGGCTTTTGGTGAACTATGGTTCCGAGCGCACCCGACCCATAAAATGGTTGGCTCTAGGAATCGGTCTTCCCCTGCTCGCCCGTGGTTTTCTTCCTCGACAGTCGGAGCCGGGAAAATCACGTCTCGCCAAACCCCAAGTCGAGTTTCATCAGACTTGGGAAATTCGAGCCCCCGCAGATCACGTTTTCGCTTTCTGGATGCAGAAAGAAGCGTTTCCTCATTTTCTATCCGCGGTGAATAGGGTGGAGAGTCGAGGACCGGAGAAATCTTGTTGGGAAGTCGTCGACCATCGCGGAGAAGCGATGTTTTTCGACGCCTTTACCACCCGACTGGTTCCCGAGCGGCTGATTTCCTGGGAAACCGTTCCCATCCAGGGAATCCATCACTCGGGCAGCTTAGAGCTGAGTCCCTGTCCTCTGGGTACTCGGCTCACCCTTAAACTGCAAGTAAAGGGAAATTCTGACCGTAGCCGCCGTGCCATCGCAAGATTCTTCAGCGCAGGACGCGAAAAGCAGATTCAAGAAGATCTCATCAGGGTGAAACGTTTTATTGAAACCGGAATCGCTCCTCAAGATACCGCAGAGCGCCCTGCGGTAGGAATTTAACCGAGCGATCGCAAAATTAGGAGATTACGATGGAGTTCCCAAATGAAATTCTAATGGCTCCCCCCGAAACGTCCGCAGATTGGAGCCGGGAGCAAACAGTCGCCAAACTCAATGAGTTCATCCAAGGTATCTCATTCGCGATGCTTACCACCATTCGCGCCGATCGTAGTTTACACAGCCGCCCCATGGTAGCTCAATCCCTCGACTTCGACGGCACGCTTTGGTTTTTCACCCGGGACGGGCAAGCCAAGACAGACGAGCTCTTACGGGATCCGCAGGTCTGTGTGAGTTTTATCGACCAAGCCACTTCCCGCTATGCAGCGATCTGTGGAAAAGCGGAAATCCATCACGACATGCGGCGGGCCGCTGAACTTTGGCGTCCCGAGTTCAGTACGTGGTTTCCGTTGGGTCTGGAAGATCCCCAACTTAGTTTGATCAAGGTGATCGTGACGACGGCGGAAATTTGGGGCTCGCCGGGAGCGTCCCCCCATCGGTTCCGAGACTTAGCGCGGGCAGTTTTTTCGGGTCACCACTCAGAACCCGAGCAAAGCGAGACCATTATTTTACGGGACTCGGCTTAAAAAATTGAAGATCGTTTCATACGGGATTTAGCACTTCAACCGGTATCGGTGCGACGAAGCAAAACAAACAGAACCGTCCTCCGGCAGAACGTCTCTGCTAGAATCCACGAGATCCTTCGTCGCTTCGCTCCTCAGTCTCTATGTTGAAAGAGGTCCCCAAGCGGCTGCGCCGCTCGGGGACCGATAAGATCTCTGAAGTTCTACCAAAACTAAGGAGATCTTAATGACTAAGAATAGGATCGATTACCAGGGCAAGGAAGTCTACGTGGGAATTGATGTGCACAAGAAGACATTCTCGGTCTATTGCTTGTGCGACGGTCAATTGGCAAAGAAGGCTACGATTCCGGCGGTATCCGCCGCGCTTCTAGGAATGCTTGGGAAGTACTTCCCCGGAGCTGAAATTTATTCGGCTTACGAGGCGGGGTTCGCGGGATTCGTGCTGCATCGTTTCCTTGTAGCCAACGGAGTTAGGAATATCGTGGTGAACCCAGGTTCGATCGAAGTAGCAGCGAAGGACAAGGTAAAAACGGATAAGCGGGATTGTCGAAAAATCGCGGTGCAGCTAGCGGCGGGGAGACTTAAGGGCATATTCATTCCGACTATAGAGCAGGAACAGGAACGTCTATTGACTCGCACTCGAGAACAGCTGGTAAACGAACGAACTCGCTTGAGTCAACAGTTCAAAAGCCGCCTTTACCAGTTCGGCCTTATCCCAATCGATAACGAGAGAGAGCTAAGCCAGCGTTTCATGGAAAACTTCCTTCGAATGGAATTGCCGGAGAGATTGAAGCAGAGTCTATCGACGATTAATCGAGTTTGGAAGTTCGTCAACGAGGAGATAAAGGCTACAGAGAAGGAAATGCAAAAACAAGCTAAGGCCGATCAGAACGAGGCGGTTTACCGAAGCGTTCCTGGAATTGGGCCTGTGACGAGTCGCATTCTTTCTAACGAGCTCGGCGATATGAGTCAGTTTCGCAATGAGCGAGCTGTATTCAGTCACACAGGTCTCACTCCATCCGAGTTTTCATCAGGACAATATCGGCGACAAGGGCATATCACTCGACAAGGAAGTGCCAGGATTAGATGGATACTCACCGAAGTTGCTTGGAGGGCGATAAGCGAGGATAAAAAGTTGGCGGAAGATTTTGCACGCATCTCACTCAAAGCGGGCAAAAAGAAAGCCATCGTCGCCATTGCTAGAAAACTCATCGGTCGGATTCGAGCCTGTTTTCGAAAAGGGCAAGAGTATGAATTAGGATTTGGCCTAGCCGCGTAATCATTGCAGCTAGCACGAAATGTTAGGTTTGGAACCTTGAGAAGTGCGGGTGAACAACCACCAGTAACTTCAAAGGAGCTATGACTTCGGAATTTATCCCGTGACGGGAGAAATCCCAGCACGTCCCTCAGTGTGGAGCATAGCAGGCTTTCAAATACCGAATAGGGCACTTGTAGGCAGTCCCAAGGGGCTGACCACGAATGGCAGGCGGTTACGGAAAGCACATCTTAAGGCTCTGAGACTGAACAAGGCCTGGCAATAGTTGATCAGGCCGTTAACCCCAAGAAGGAAAAAATGCGGAACTCAGAGCGACCCTTGGGGGCCGCCAGTGAAAGTGTAATTTTAACCTTGCACTTTCACATGGCAGGATAATTTCTGTCGCGTGAAACGCGACAGAAATTAACCAGGGAAGATCAAAGCATCAAGTCGTTTAGTTTTTCGCTAATGGTGGGGAAGACGGCAGGTGATAAATTCGAATGCTAGGACCTTGGTTCCTCCCAGGCACTGCCCTCACTTCATAAACCTTCGTTCCTATTCGATCGATCTGCTGGTAACTAGAGATCGAATTCTGGGAGAAATCCGTCGATGATGCCGTCTCGCGTTGACGATCCCAGAGATCACTCAAAACCACATATTCAACGCCCAGTCTGAAAAGACTGGAGATATCTTCCAAACGGCCGACGATATTGGTGGGCCGATAGTTTCGCTTCCGCGGATCTAAGCATGCCGGAATAACGGTGAGCTCATTGGCATAATAGCGAAAAATATCTTTAGGTAGCTCTGGCGCATACCATTCCATTAACAGACGGCTTCCCACCGGAATATTCTGTAAAATCCACCGCGCAGCTTGAGCTCGAGTGTCTTCTCCACTACGCTGCTGCAAGAGTCGCCACTGGCTGGGAATAAGCCAGAGACTCAAAACGATCACAGGGAGAAAAACCGACCAGGCCCAGGAACGGCCTGCCCATTTTTCGGAGGCTTGTTTTCTCACTCGAGCTTCCACCGCGAGCCAGCCGGCGCAAAACCAAAGATAACCAAAGGGTAAAACCGGTAGAGCCCATCTCTCCCAGTGTAAAGGAAGCAAAGACAATGCCCCGAGAAAAACTAACGGAAAGATTACCAGGATTTTGGTTCCGGCGATTGGCGAACGAAAAAGACTGAGTCCTCCAAATAGCGCAATCAACGAACCTAATCCACCTAAGGACCGTTCAACCGATCCGCTCAGATACCACCAGAGATTACTACTCCAACCCGCGCCAACCATGCCAAGGTGGGGAGACCAACCTTCCGGGCCGAGCTCAGCCCAAGCGGAACGAAATTCTGGTAATAAGAAAGGCGATCCTACGAATATTCCGATTAAACAGCTCAACCCCGCGATCCCAAGTTTCATCCCACTTCTGGCTTGCTGGCGAAAAGGATTTCCGTGAGCAACGAAGATCATAACCATAGCGATAATGCCAGGATATTTCGTCGCCGTTGCCAATCCCGCTAAAAACCCCGCGAGCGCATATTCTTGCCAACGTCGCAGCGTCGCGAGCTGAATGCAGACGACCGCGATGGCTAGGATCAATAGGGTGAGTAAGACGTCACAACGCAATTCCCGAGATAAGCTCAAATGCTCCGGGCATAGCGCTAAGCCAAATGCCGCGATAAGCCCGGCAGATTTTCCCCATAGTTTTTTTCCGATGAAATATAAGGGAAGAATCGAAACCGCTCCAATGCAAGCGCATAACAGTCTTCCACTGAGATAAAAGAAACTGGGATCCCAATCATACCAAGCCCGAAAATAAGCGGGATCGGGGAAATAACCGAGCCAATGTCCCACCCCGTAACCGAGGCCATAAATCAGGCAGAGCAAATAAATCAAGGTTGAGGCCGGGTGACCAAACCAATGCGGGTTAAGACTGAGGTGAGCCAACATCGAACCGGCACTGGTTACCGGAATCACTTCATCCGGATCATAAAGCGCAGGCAGGCCATAATGAATGCGATAGCATCGCAGTCCCAGCGCAACTCCCAGTAAGATGAGAATCCATCCTCTAGTCATGGGCTTTCAATTCCTGGGCGATTCCTGGGCTCATCAAAATCAGTTCTCGTTCTGCTGAGGCCCCTAAGCGGTGGTGGCGGGATTCCCGCCAAAGCTCCCAGACTCGAGTCCGACTCACGGGCATCCCAATGGCTGAGTTGGCATCTCGCCATCGGCGATTCATCAACTCAAAGTGGTGCAAAGAAATCGCCATCAAATAAACTAAGACCAACCCACTCCTGCGCCAGCTCATTCGCGAAAGAATTCGCGCCAGCATCAGAGAGAAGAATAAAGGAAATACCGAGGCATAGTAATAAGTCGTGTCGATAATTCCCATCAGCCGAGTCAGTAGAAATGTGTCGAAAATCACAAAAAGCAGAGGAACCGCAATCCAGCGGCCGTCATCGCGCCAGTCGAGATCGCGGCTTGGGGAACGAGAAAACCACCCGAGGAGCGCTGCATGTAAGCCAACCCAGCCCAAAGCCCAACCGCCATGTCGAATCCAAGATAGCTGGCTAGCAACCAGATAAAGCCCATTGGCAAAAAAAGGACGTATTCCCAACGATCGTAGGGGTTGGTTGGTACCAAGGGCATAGTGCCAAAAATCAAAACCGGGCGAATAACGAGGAACCAAAAAAGTGATGACCAAAAGAAAAACCGGAAAAATCGAAAGCCAGCTAAGCCAAATCCAATGCCGTTTAGCAGAAAGAAGAAAAAGATCGGAAAAATAAAATGGCACGGCTACTAAGATAAACCAGGTCGTTTCATCGAATCCAAAACCAATGAATACCATCCCGACTAAGAGTCCCCACCCTATCCATTCCCGCCAACCCAAATCTGCTCGCCGCTTGATGCCCTCGTCTAACCGACTCGCCAGATAGAGAGAGAAAACTATGCAGAACACCGCCATCGGCTTGGCCGGATGAAAGAGCATACTCACGCCAGAGAGATAACCGGCGCTACAAAGCAAGAGCAATAACGCCAACCACGCAGCCCGCCGATCTTTCAGTAGACGACAAGCGGTTTGAAAATAAAGCCAGGGTACTAATCCCAGAGTGAATATCCAGGTCAGGGATAAGCTCGGGTGCGGAGGGAAAATCTTCTCCCAAACCAATCGCGACTTGGCGGTCCAGATGAGACAAAGGGAAGAGAGGAAACGGGGACGAGGCGCCCGATCAAATTCCATAAACCCCAGAGCCCGAGAAAAATCGCTCCAGGCAAAAGCCGATCCATGGCTCACTGCACTGGCCAGGTAGTGGTCGACAAATTCACGATGCATCCAGACTTTTTGAAAATCGAGAATAAGAAAGGCAATGAGGTAAGTCGCCCAAGCTACCAACAAAAGAGGAAAACACCGTTGCTCAGTGAGCATCCGCTAATTTTATCGCCATTTCCTTGGATTCACCAGGCGCAGCTTAGGGCGAGACAACGGGGCGGGCCCGCTCATACTGCACCGGCCACGCAATTTCCGCCTTTAGTCGCTGGGCGGCGATGAGCGGCCAATAGGGTTGGCGCAATACTTCGCGCGCCAAAAAAACCGCATCGGCGGATTGGGAAGCTAAGATAGTTTCGGCTTGCTCCGGCTCGGTAATCAATCCCACGGCGCCGGTAGGGATGCCGGTCGCACGCCGAATTTCCGCGGCAAAAGTCACCTGATATCCCGGAGCCACAGGGATTTTGACATGAGGGATTGCCCCGCCACTGGAACAATCGATGAGATCGACTCCCTCGGTGTGCAGTTTTTTCGCTAGCGCAATGGAGTCGGTCAAGTCCCACCCTCCCTCACACCAATCACTCGCCGAAATCCTCACTAGCAACGGCAATTCCTCAGGCCAAACTTCACGTACGGCTCGCACCACGCGTAAAGGAAATGCCATTCGTTTTTCTAAACTTCCCCCGTAATCGTCGGTGCGGTGATTGGTCAGTGGTGACAGAAATTCGTGCAAGAGATAGCCGTGAGCCATATGCAACTCAATTACCTCGAACCCTGAGGCAAGTGCGCGCAACGCCGAAGCACGAAAGTCTCCCACCACGCGCTCGAGATCAGATAAATTCATTTCGCGAGGCACCGGAGATTTTTCACTAAATGGAATGGCACTGGGTGCGATGGTTTGCCACCCTCCGTTTTCATTCGTAAGCGATTGGTTTCCACGCCAGGGCACGTCGGTAGATGCCTTGCGTCCGGCATGAGCTAGCTGGACCCCAGCTACTGCTCCGTTAGCCCGGATGAACGATGCGATTTTAGCAAAGGCTTGCGCCTGGGTTTCATTCCACAACCCCGTATCACCGGGAGAAATCCTCCCTTCTGCAGATACCGCGGTAGCTTCTGCCACGACCATCCCGGCACCCCCCACCGCACGACTTCCCAAATGCACGAAATGCCAATCGCCGGGAACCCCTTCGAGTGCAGAATACTGACACATCGGAGAGACTACGATGCGATTCCTCAAGGTGATTTTTCTGAGCGAAAGAGGAGAAAATAGCTTTGTCACGGCGACCTTTCTGCTTTGCTTTCCAGCCAATTCCTTAACATCTACAACGGGTTTGGTGCGACGCCAAGATTACTTCATTTTTATCAGCTAAGATGAAGCACTGCATTACCACCAGAAAGGGGAGCTCTCTCTGTCCCGCATTCATCGCATAGCTACCGTCTTCTTTCTGCTCGCGGCCTTATTCAAACTTGTCGGCTGTGCTTCGGAAGATTCCGGGCCGGCGCTGGTCAAAATTCACGGACAACTCAATTTAAAAACCAATCGAGAATTTACTTACACCGTGACCGAGCTCGATGAGTCGTTACAGGCAGGCAATCTACTTTGTGCAGGTGCGCTAGGAGAGGATGGTTACGACGAATGGGACGTTGAAACCGACGCTCCTGCCCTCGCGGTCCAGTTCACCGATGCGTTTGGATCTTCGGTCTTATCCCTAGTGCCACTGGATGAAGAGGGGGATGAAATCATCGTGACTCCGGCAAGTTTCCTCGCCACTCGACTGGCTCAAGATCTCATCCTCCATGGAGCTTCTCCCCTCGTCGCAGTGCACACCGGGTATATCGAAGTCAAAACCCTAATGGGACTGGATTCGCTGCCTTTGCCGCTTTACCAGATCGATTCGAGCTGGTCACAGGCGTGGGATCGAGAAATGGGATTGAACTCTCTGGCGAGCAGTATCGGTAGTGAACCCGTCGCCCTAGTACAGGGGCTAGCCGACGATTTTCTTGCCGATTCTTCGTTCGATGGGTGGAAAGCTCCGGGAACGGCAGTGACCCTCGCCGGAGGTCAAACGTTACCCTCTCATCTCTGGTCCCAGCTAGCTAATTTCGGCAGCGATCTTCCTCCCCCGAGTACCACTCTCTCAGCAGCACTCTTTGCGTTCTCGGTGAAACCATTACCCTTCGCGGTCAGTGGAGAACCCGTGCAAATTTCCTGGTATGCTGCCGCCAGTCCCGCCAGTGGGTACGAAGTCGACATCTTTCCCGGAGGACACACTTGCCTCGAAACCGATGGATTCACTTATTCTGTTTCCGGAAATACCCTATCCCTCCAAGTTCCTCCGTTCACCGCTGACACCACATTGGTTTGCGTCAAAGCTTTCCTCAATGGCAACGAAGAATGGGCCCAATACCCTCTCTTCGTAGATTTGCGTCAGTAAAGAGAAGATAGCACCTCATCGACACCCCCTGTCAGGTTGACGAATCTTTGAAAGATAGCTTTTCACTGCCTCTCTCACTCACTAACATAGAGCCACCATAACCCTTGGCGAATCTGCTCGACGTGATGCGCTCGATAGTCATGCTTAATCCTCGCACTGGTACCTCAGGCTTAACCATTTACTTTGGCCTATGGCTACTTGGTTGTCTCTTTGTGTCCGGCAAGGAAACTCGCGCTGACGGCGAAATTTACTCTACCAGACCCGCCGCCGACCAAGCCCTGTCGATTCGCTCTTTACCCTCGCCCTTTCTAGAACCGAAAGATCTCTCGGCCTACAACACCAAAATCATCCAAGTTTTTAATCAGCGACAATGCCCAGGAACCCGCGGACTTCTTTCGGCCGAGCTCTATTCTCAATTGGGTCCGCTGACTCTAGCCATTGCTGCTTACTGCGATCCCGATCGCAATCAAGCCGAACTGCGATTTCAACGGGCCGAGATTGAAGATCCTAGTAACGATAGCATTGCCTTGCTCCACGCCCATTACGCCTCCCAACACTCCACTGCCGACTCCGTAGAACTTTGGAAACAGGTCTTGCGCCTCACTCACAACCAGCGCATCGCGACGATTGCTAAGGCATTTTTACAAGGCACCGGAGATGCCTTTCCCCAAGTTCAAGTTGATCTGCCCATCTTGACCTATGCCAATCTTGTCCTAGGCCCTCGCTATGAGACCAATCCGTTGCTGCAAAGTTTATCTTATCCTCACCTTTCCGGTTCACTCGGGCTAGGAGCTGCTCTCAATGCGGGAATCCAACATCCCTGGGATTTCGGTTCTCTTTCTGCCCAATACTCTCTCGTTTACGACGCCTATACCGTGGTTCCCGGAGCGAATCTCGTCACCCAGCAACTGGAAGTTCCCTTTGCTATTCGGGCTGGAGATCAGGAAGATCTGAAAGTTCGACTTTTTGGAAGTGACACAGCACTAGGCCCTTCCCAGTATTCTCTCTTAGGTGGATTAGGGGTGGAAGGAGTGGCTTATCACAGCAATACACGCCAAACCGTCCAAGGCTCAGTTTTTGCCGATCACTACTTTGATCCAAACCTCCGGGGCCAAGCTGGCTCGCATTTCCGTTTTGATTATCGTTGGGAATTTTTTCAGCAAGCCAGCTATGCCAATATCGCTCTCTGGGTAGAGCACGTCGCCGCAGGACGGAAAGTGAATTCAGTCGATCTCTCCCGCCTTAATTTTTCCCACACCGATCTGGGAACTGAAATTTACTTGGAGCGGCAGTTTCGCCGCATCATGGTCGGCCTCTATGTTAAGACTTACCTCCGAGAAGATCGCAATGACTCCAGTTATTATTCCTCAACCCAGACCTTAATCACCAAACGCCGGCAAGATTTGAACTTAAGCCTGGGGCCCAACTTAATTTTCTCCCTCGGAGCCACGGCGCAACTGATCGCAGCTTATCGATTTAATCGTAACTATAGTAATTTTGCAGGCCGAGACTATTTTGATGCGACCTACGCCGATCACACCGTTCAGATCGCATTTCGGAAATTTTGGGGGAATTTTTAAAATGGTCAGGCGGAAGCGAAACCTGGTCGGATTGCTGCTTTGGTTGCTGGGAAATTTGGCCGTGGCCCAAACCTCTCCCCCGCACTTATCGGAACAAAATGGACCAGGCATTTCCCCGCCGGACCGCACGAACGATGCCCATGCTTCTTTGCTTCCCGCAGCGCCTCCTTTGCTCATCGAGCCAAAATCTGATTCTGCCGCCAACCTCTCCCCGGCTGCCATTGGATGGGGAAATTTGATTGTGCCGGGATTAGGCGCAACGTTGAGGGGAAAAACCGGAGAGGGACTACTCGAAGCCGTCACCGAAATCGGTCTTTTCTATGGTGGGACTTTCGGAGTTCGGGAAGGCGGGTTTACGATTGATAGTACGGTAAAAATTCCGGAACACGGAAGTTTATATCGTCCCTTACTCGGTCAAACCATGCAAGAGATTGGCCTGAAACTCCACATGTACGATACCTTCTATCACTATCAACAAGTATGCCGACAGCAAGCCAACTCGGCCCGAGAACAATCCAATCCTCAACCGCTCTATCAGGGTTCCTGGTCCGATACCTTACTCGCCCCGTTTCGCTGGAAGAATTTCCGTGAACCGTGGGTTTGGGGCGTAGTGCTAGCCACGACCGCTTATGAATTCTACGACTATCGCACAACGACGGTCGCTAGAAACTACTACCAGCCCACTACCGCCGAAAATACGTTGGAAGGGGCCAATAGCATTGCGGTGATCCCGTTGGGATCGTCGTTTGGAGAAGAAGTTCTATTTCGAGGTTTTATCGAAAGAGAATTGCGAGGATATACTGGGTCGCTAATTTTAGCTGACGCGCTACAAGCTACGGCTTTTATGCTTTTGCATCCTCCAGAAAACAGAGCTATCGCGTTTACCGGTGGACTTTATTTTGGTTTTCTTGCCGACCGATTTCACGGTGATTTGGAGCCCTCCATAGCCGCACATTTCTGGGTAGACGCGATTAGTGGATTCTTTTCTTACCTTCAATTTCGCAGAGCCCAAGGAAAAAACACTCCGTTCGCACCGCCACTAGGCATGCGAGTCAGCATGCCGTTTTGAGCGATGCTTGAGTTCCCTTCCCTAGCCCAGTGGACTCCGCAGGTGGAATTATCTTCGTCGAGGCCGAAACAAGATCCATCTTGCAGTCAGATTTCCTAAAATCATGGCGAAGATATGGTTAATCGCGAAAAGGTCCCCGGTAGCTGCGGTGTAGAATGCAATCCCCAAAGTGACCGCAATCAGGGGCCATTGTCCTCGTCGAAAAAAAACACTGAGTCCGCCTAAACCAGCCAATACTCCCACCGATGCTCCAACATCACTTAGCGATTCCAGCAAAGGATTGGTTGCGGGATAAATCGAGGCAAGAGGGAAAAAGATCACTAAAGAGGTGAGTAAATTTGAGCCAAAGGCGCCGATGCCATAAACCCACCCCGTAAATCGGCTGCCCGCAAAGTATTCAAGGCTGCCACAAAATAGCAGGAGGGAAACGAGATTGGTCACCAAATGCAACTCATTCCAGTGCAAAAAAGGAGAAAAAACGACCACGGAAATCCCGCTTTCCCGCAAGCTCGGCAACGAAAAGGCAAATTGCGAAAGAACCGGTTCGGTAGAATAGAAATAGCAGAAGAGGTTTAAGCAAAACAAACCCAAGGTCACTCGAAGGCGACCCAAGGTCTGCGATAAACCTCTTGCAGGAGGCCGCATGACAATCGTGGTGACTAAAGACTCCCGCAACCAATCGCCGGGCCGGAACCTAGCAAACGCTCTTTCAACTCCCGACCATAAAGTGCGCGAAACTCCCGCCCCTAGAAAGGTATGGAGCAAAGCCATTCCGTGACGCAAACCTAATCTTTGAGGAGTAAAAATCAGATACGCCCCTTCGGCGCCGGAGGGGTGGAACTTTAGTTTGAATTGGTGAAGACTTTTAAAGTTGTATAAGAGGTTGCCATTTTCGTAGGTCAATTGAAGAATTCGATTGAGCGAAGGATGAGAACACCCGGGTTGATTTCCCAAGTCCGACAACGGAGCTACCCCTAAGCTGATATATTTTGCGCCTTGTTGTTTCAATAATCGCATGCTTTCCAGCATCAACAACTCGACCGAGCCCGGGGGTGAATCCTGCCAACGGATCAAGTCCACAAAGTACCAACCGTTACGCGCCGGAACAGGCACGGTAGCCAAAAACGCGAGCGTACGACCTTGCAAAATCACTCGAAAATATTTTTTTCGAGCACTTTCGGTCCAGGGCTCTACCCGATTGAGAAATCCCAAGCTGGTCATTTTTCTAGAAGCCAGCCATTCCTCTACCATAAGATCTAGTTCTGCCCGTTCTAACCCGGTTAACTTGGAGGGCACAAACTCGCGTACCATGGCTCCTTTAGCATGGAGCCGCTTTGCCGTCGAAATTCGCTCTAGGTCTGGGTCATATTCATCCAACCAGAAGTACGGCTCGCCGCCAATCTTCAGAGCCTCGTAACCTAATTCTCTCGCTCGGCGGACTCCGGACTCTCCCATCGGAAGGCAAAGGGCTAATTTTCCTCGGGCCGCGGCGGCTCGGGCGAATTCTTGCAAGAGTATCGCCCAATCTCCCGCGGCCGCCACGGGTTCGGTCGCCGCAACCCATGCATATCGTGACTCGACATAAGCCAGACCAGCCGCACGTTCACACCGAACCGAGGTAAAATAGCGATAGCCTTCGTAGAGAACGAGAAAACAATTGCTATTCTGTCCGTAGCGATCGACCAATTCACTGAAAGTCGCTTTGTCCAATTCCTCTACTGGTAGCTGAGAAATGATATCGCTCATGATTTTATTGGTCGCTCAGATGAAGGCCGGCCAACCGTGATTGGATTTGGGGATGACTGGGGCAAAAGCTAGCGGCCCGCCGAGCGATTTCAGTGGCCTCTATCCGTTTGCCTTCAGCTTCCAGCATCGCGAATAGTCGAAGATAGGGGCGAGGATAGTAGGGATTAGTAGCAAGGGAACGTTCATAGTGTTTGCGGGCACGGATAAAGTCGCCTCTACCCTCATCGATTTCTGCCAAAATGCAATGAGCCTCAAAGCAGGCCGGATCCCGGCGCAGTAATTTTTTGCACTGCGCTTTAAAACTAGGCTTTAAGTGTTGAGCGAACGCTGCTAAAACTCCTGAGTCGCTCACCGATGATGGAGACGGTATTTTTTTTCGCTGGAGCAATCGCTCCCTTTCCCAGGAACTACTGTCTCGACGTTCAAGCTGCTTAAACATCTCACCGGTCGCGACAGATCCTTTCGGCATTTCCAGAAAAAGATGAGCATTGCCTCGCAACCAAAGTAAATCCTCTGCGCGGGGGCTAAGCGCCGCAATGGTAAATCGCCTCCCCCAGATAGTCTTTTGAAACGAGCCCAACTTTTTTCCTTCAACCGTCTTAGGCCCGTTAATTCCAGAATCGTGACTCACTAGTAACGCTCCCACCCGCGCTCCATAGGGAAAACGGGTCATGAAATCATCCCATCCCGATACCACTTCCACCTGTCTCCAATAGGATTGTCGGTTTAGCGCAAGTCTTAACTCCGAGACGAAAGAAGAATCATTTCCCCAATAAACCACGGTCCGCCGCTTTTCCGATCTCAATTGAAAAGCTTCCGCCAATCCTGCGAGTAACGCCGATCCGGCGAACGGTTTGAGCAAGACCGCATCCAACCGCGGATATTGCCGCAAAAGGGTTCGCCGAGCTCTTCCTGGCCCATCACCTGCGATCAATAAAATAAACGGAACGGAAAAAAGCTGCGGGTCGGCCTCAACCTGCTTTACTAAAGTCAGTCCATCGCCGCTCGGGGTTTCAAGAGCACAGAGAATGTGTTGCAGGCGGCCGCTATTGCCTCGGATCTGGAGTAAGGCTTCTTCAGGGTCTTTAGCGCTGAGTGTAGCAAAGCCCGAATGGGACAACATCCGTCGAATCGTCTCCCTCGCAAGCTCATCGGGATCGACGATTAATACGGCCATTAACAATATTCCTTCGCCATTGCAAAATTCAGTGATTGCAATATCCTAACACGGTCCGGGTTTTGTTTTCACTTGGGAAAAACCGATGCCAACCGTAAATCGTTTGTGGCTTCTATTACTCTTGCTAGGGCAAAACAATCTATGGGCGGCGGAATCAAGCCCCACGCTGCAGATTGACACCAAGCTCCAGAGTTTCCGTGATCCCTTAGGGGGAGTGGATAGTCGATACACTGAAATATTGAGCACCCGCTTTAAGTCGCTACCGAAACCGTTCAAAGCTGAACTTTCCGACTCCAATCCTATCCATTTACATTGTTTTTCCACCCCGGCCCAGCCGTATTACATCGGGGTTCAGGAAGAAATGCGGATTGAAGCGCCGTTGGAAACGGCAGATCATGTCGTTTCTGATATCGGCCACTATCAAGAAATTTTCCCCGGATATAAAGACATCCACGTGGTCCGCAAAGAAGGAAACCGATGGCTAACCTACTGGGAACAGAGAATTCCCTTATTTTTCATTTCCAATGTTCGCTATGAGCTATGGTACGTCATCGATCACCACGATCCTAAGCGCATCATTTACCGTTTCCAACTGGCGAAAGCAGATAAAGTCCACCATAGCGATGGAATTATCGTCTTGGAACCCCTCGGTCCTCATAGCACCCAATATACGGAATACGATTTTTGGGATGCCGACTTTGGATTGCTTAAGACCTTGGCTCCGGGGCGAATCTGGCGAGAGAGTATTGAAGGGGTTTATCTTTCTGACTTAGCGCTAAAGTTTAAAGCCGAACACCCTCAATGGTCAGCTTCCCAAATCCAGCATGAAGCAAAAAAACAGCTCGATCGTTTCCCAGTCGATCAAGCAATCGCAGATCGAGTTGAGTTTTCCGGTCTTTGATTAGAAATTTACCAAAAGACCGGCAAACCAAAAGCTGGCATGAGCTAATTTGAGCTGTTGATACTTCAAACGAGGGTCCCAGCCGTGATAATAACCGATGGTCATGCGCACGGTCGGCCGAGACACCGGATCAAAATGATTACCGAAGAGGCCGTAGC
>Ga0206903_10271_pt1 | contig 15527 bp, 14 predicted proteins | sample Alteio_BWOrgHeat_45_FD_152959 | JGI IMG/M metagenome (GOLD analysis project Ga0206903, IMG submission 152959) | Enriched cells from forest soil in Barre Woods Harvard Forest LTER site, Petersham, Massachusetts, United States -... | ecosystem: Environmental > Terrestrial > Soil > Temperate forest >... | reverse complement strand
TCAAACCGGCTTGCTCATTGTTTCCGGATACTGCTGGAACCGGGTGAGCAGAAATTGCCTGCCGCCATGGACAATCTCAAATTGATGGAAGACTATCTCTCACCCGCGTGGGGTGGAAAATCTATATTGCTTCATGGTCTGGACCGAAGCTGCTGGAGCATTCTTGATGAGGCTATAAAAAAAGGGTATGATCTCAGAACCGGATTCGAGGATACCCTTTGGCTTCGTACCGGTGAAATAGCGCAAAGCAACGGGGAACTGGTTGGGGAAGCCGTCAGTGCATTTGGCAAACACCACTTTCCACTTATTTCTTGAAGTTCCTTTATTAGAATCTGGGCACGATGGTAACTTCCCAGTTTCTTATTAGAGTTATCCTTCTGTTCAGATCGGGTTCAATCCACTGACCCGTACTGATCCCTACGGGGATATTTGGGAGCGCCCTTTTTATTGCTTTTACCTGCTCCTCAACAAAATAGCTGTGCAGGCTTTCATTTCCTTCCCGGTCACGGACGTGAAAGTGAATTTCTTTCGCTCCGGCATGCACTGATTCAATGGCGGATTTTACCAATTCTTCCGACGTAACAGGTATCTTCGGATGATCGGATTTCAATCTGTTGCCATTTAGTGCTGCTATTATCGTTGGGCTCTGTTTCTTTGACATTTCAGATTTCACGTTTTTTAAAAGTATGGGATTTGCGTGGCAGACTCCATAAAACAATGAGTATTTTTATGAACGAAATAGTCGACACCTTAATATGCAAATCAGCAGGTATGAAGTTTAATGTATGGTCGTGTTTGATTTGTGCTTCGTTGTTGCTGACCGCCTTTGTCACACACCACAGCAATGAACATAAGACTTTGGAGATTGGAATGGCGGCACCCGATTTTGAATTGAAGGGTGTCGATGGGAAATCGTATAGCCTCGCTTCCTTTGAAAAAGCAAAAGTTCTCGTTGTTATATTTACCTGTAATCATTGCCCGACTGCACAGGCCTATGAAGACCGGATCATCCGGCTGGCTTCCGACTATGAATCTAAAAATGTGTCGGTGGTAGCCATCATGCCCAATGATCCTGCATGTCTTCGCCTGGATGAACTGGATTTTTCAGATCTGGGGGATTCGTATGAAGAAATGAAGATCAGGGCAAAAGAAAAGAATTTCAACTTCCCGTATCTGTATGACGGGGACACAGAGACGGCATCCAGTTCATATGGACCCATTGCTACGCCACATGTATTTGTGTTTGACAACAGCCGGAAACTTCGTTATGAGGGGCGGGTGGATGATATGGAAAGTCCTTTCAGGACCCCGGCCAGCACGGATACCCGAAATGCCATTGATGCATTATTGGCGAACCGGGAAGTGACGGTTAAGAAGACAAAAGTGTTTGGGTGCTCTGTTAAATGGTCTGACAAAAAGGACCAGGTTGAAAAGGCAAAGGAGGCATGGGCAAAAGAACCGGTTCATCTCGGAAATATTGATTCAGACAGTATTGCAAAAATGATGAAAAACCCATCTGCCAAATTACGATTGATAAATCTGTGGTCGGTAGGATCCGGACCCTGTACGCAGGAGTTCCCCGCTTTCATTACGATAAACAGGATGTACCGGGATCGGGATTTTGAATTTATCAATATCAGTATAGATGAAATATCCGGTCGGGGCAGAATATTAGAATTTCTTCAGCAACAACAAGCTTCTGCCTCTAATTATTTTTTTGATATAAAGGATAAATCTAAATTGATTGAAGCCGTAAACCCGGCATGGACTGGCGTCTTGCCATATACGCTTCTTGTTGAACCGGGCGGGAAAATTGTCTGTACAAAAGAAGGAATAATCATTCCTGCGGACCTGAAAAGGGAAATTGTGAATAATCATCTACTCGGAAGGTATCCATAAGAATAAAATCAGTTTGTGATTCAAAATGAGATATAAATCCAAAAAGAAATATTTTGTTATTTTCATTTTCATGTTCCTGGTGTCCTGTAAAACGAAAGATAAAAATATCTCTGACCAGGATATGAAATCATTGAACCTCAAAAGAGGCGAAATAGTTTTGTGCTCGCCGCTTGATAAGCAATTTGGTTCTGTAACATTTGATGTCTCATGCTCCGGAAAATTCAAGAGTAATTTTAATCTGGCCGTGGCCCTGCTGCATTCATTTGAATATGATGAAGCCGAAAAGGAGTTTGTGAAAATTATCGACGAAGATCCGGAATGCGCAATGGCTTACTGGGGAGCTGCCATGTGCAATTATCATCCGCTCTGGGCACCGCCGTCTGTAACCGAACTTAAAAAGGGGGCCAGATTGATTGAGATCGCGGGGAGCCGGGATGGAAAATCGGAAAGGGAGTCGGGATATATAGATGCGATGGCTTTGTTTTATAAAGATTGGGAAAAAACGGATCATCATACCCGTACTGTGCGGTATGAGAAAGCAATGGGAAAAATGTTCATCAGGTATCCGGGTGATCCGGAGGCTGCCATATTTTATGCACTGGCTCTTGATGCGGCTGCAGACCCGGCTGACAAAACCTATTCGAATCAACGAAAAGCCGGAGCAATTCTAAACGCGATATATCCGGATGAACCCAGTCACCCTGGTATCGTGCACTATATTATTCATACCTACGACTACCCCGGGTTAGCAGAACTCGCGCTGCCTGCTGCCAGAAAGTATTCGGCCGTGGCCCCTGCTTCAGCACATGCCCAACATATGCCCTCCCATATTTTTACAAGACTGGGTCTTTGGGACGAATGCATTAAATCCAATTTGAATTCGACTGCTTCAGCCAGGTGTTATGCTGAAAATGCAGGCATTAAGGGCCATTGGGATGAAGAGCTTCACGGCATGGATTATCTGGAATATGCTTACCTGCAAAAAGCAGAAACAGGCTTTGCCAGGTCGATATTGGATTCTCTCAGTAGCATGGATAAGGTTTACCCGGAAGATTTCAAAGTGGCTTATGCGTTTGCAGCTATTCCTGCCCGTTATTTACTGGAGAATAAAATGTGGAAGGATGCTGCTGCCCTTGCAATTCAACCCACGACCTTTCCCTGGGAAAAATTTCCCTGGGAGGAGGCGATTTTTCATTTTACCCGTATACTTGGTTCTGTTCATATCGGTAAAATGGATTCGGCCAGGGCTGAATTGAAGAAACTCGGTATTCTTCACGCAGACCTTGTTAAAGAAAAAGACATCTATCAGGCAAATCAGGTTGAAATTCAGATCCGTGCAGGTGAAGCATGGCTGGAGTTCAGGAAAGGGAATAATAAGAAAGCATTGGAATTGATGAACTCGGCTGCAGACATGGAAGATGCAACGGAGAAACATCCGGTTACCCCGGGAGAGGTTATACCCGCCAGGGAACTATTGGCGGACATGTTATTCGAAATGGGCGAAACAAAAAAAGCATTGGAAGCCTACCAGGAAGATCTTCTGAAACGTCCCAATCGTTTTAACGCTCTCTATGGTGCAGGTTTGGCATCCCAAAAGTCGGGGGATAAAATGAAAGCGGGATTATACTTCAGACAGTTGTTGGAGAACAGCACTGAAGTTTCCGACCGGCCTGAACTCAACGCAGCAAGAATTTTTCTAAAAAATCAGTAGCCATTACCCATGCATAAAAAGGAATTCACGGTACGCAATGCAGAGCACACTGAATTTGACTCAATCGGTAAACTGATGGTTAAGGTTTATTCATCATTGGAAGGATTTCCGAAAGAATCTGATCAGCCGGAATATTATGAAATGCTGTCAAAAGTAGGAGAGTTGACAAAAAAACCAGGTGTGGAGCTCCTGGTCGCTGTGTCATCAGAAGCCAAAATAGCCGGAGCCATCGTGTATTTCAGCGATATGAAGTATTACGGTTCAGGAGGAACCGCGGTCAACGAGTCAAACGCCGGAGGGTTCCGGTTGCTGGCAGTAGATCCTTCTGCAAGAGGTCAGGGCATTGGAAAACTTTTGGTCAATGAATGCATTCGGAAAACAAGGGAAAGAAAACTGAATCAGGTAATTATTCATACGACCCGGGCGATGCAAACAGCCTGGCAGATGTATGAGAATTTGGGGTTTGAACGATCGGAAGGTTTGGATTTTATGCAGGGGAAAATTCCGGTTTTCGGATTTCGCCTGTTATTATAAAAAAAGACCATCCTTCGGAAGGAAGCCCGGGCCAAAAAAGCCACGCCGGACAGCTGAAAGCAGGTGCCTGAAATTATCACCCTTAACCAGCGCAATTCCCAGTTTCCGGATTGCCTGAATATAACTTCGTTTCCGGATGTCCTGCACAGAGGCTTCCGTGAGTTCGGCTGCGAATCTGCGGCGGGCTATTTTTGCTAATTCCGTTTTAGGTTTCGACTTGATAAAATGTTCGTATACGAATGCCGTTTGTTCGTGACCATGTTCAAATTTATTAGTTGCCCGACCGGTATGTTCCCGAACCCGCAATAATAGTTCCGGTATTGCAAACGTCTCGGCAATCAGCGAAAGTCTAAGTACCAGTTCGTAATCTTCCCGATATAAAAGGTTAACATCGCTGTTGAAGCCGCCGGCTTCATCGAATAAAGACCGTTCAAGTATCAGTGTTCCGATGTTTACGGATGCTTCCGTCGTGAGCACTTCTTTCGCGATCCATCCGGAAACCGGACGAAAGGTTCCCGCCTTAAACGGAATCGTTTGCAAATCGGGATCCATTAATTCGAACCTTCCATATCCCCATCGTTTTTTTTCTTTAAGCATCCGGAGAACCTGTATTTCCAGTTTTTGCGGAATCCACAAATCGTCCGAATCAAGGAAAGTCACCCATTCTCCTGAACCTGCCCGGACCCCGCTATTCCTGGCAACGGCAATATTTCCGGAATGCTGCATTTCCAAAACCCGGATCCGCGGATCTTTCAGGGAACGGATAAACTCCGGTGTGCCGTCGTCCGACCCGTCATCTGCAACAATCAATTCCCAGTTTGAAAACGTTTGTGCAACGACTGATGCAACGGCCTGCTGAACAAGTGCAAGCCGGTTATAGGTAGGAATCACAACAGTTATAAATGGATGTGTGAAATCAGGCAAGACCGCTATACTTTCTTAAATATACACTGAAATGATTTCTCCGGCCTGTGTAAAATTCAGGAAGATTTCCCGGTGATCAAGTCCATCATCCGTTCCTTATAATTAAGGCCGATGGGAAGCAGGGTGCCTGCCATATCTACTGAGTTCCCAAAAACGGCCTTTATTCGGGATACTGAAATAATATATGATTTGTGTATTCGGATAAACTGACCCGGGGGGAGGATATTTTCCATTTCTCCCATCGTCTGGTGCGTAATGATAACGTGTTCACCAGTATGAATTTTCAGATAGTCTTTCATGCCTTCGATATAAATAATATCCGAAAATCGAATCCTGTAAAATTTATTATCCGATCGGATGAATATATGTTCGCGAAGAAACGGCCTTGTTTCGCCGGCGGGTGATTTGAAGATCTTCCCGTCAATTATTTTATCTATCGTTTTGGAAAAACGTTCATATGAAACAGGCTTCAGCAGATAATCAATTACGTTGAATTCATAACTTTCCAGGGCATATTCCGGGTACGATGTGGTGAACACGACCAGCGGAGGGTTGGTTAAAGTACGCAGAAAATTGAGGCCCGTCATTCCGGGTAATTGAATATCCAGGAATATGAGATCTACTTCATCTTTCTCGATTGCTTCTTTTGCTTCCGGCGCATTTCGGTATACGCCTACCAGGGTAAGCCGGCCGGCTTTTTCCAGATGGCTTTTAATAACATCCTGCGCCAGTCTTTCATCTTCTATAATGATACATCTTATCAAGTATGCCGGTTAAAATGATTAGAGAAACGGTAAATGTATTATTATTCAAAATTACATCAAGGGTATGGGTATCCGGGTACAGACGCTGTAACCTTTCCTGGGCATTTTTCAACCTCATCTTACTGACTTTCCGATCCTTTATTTCAGTTTGAATTATATCAAGGGCATAGGCATCCGGATACAGTAGTTCCAGTACGCTTTTGCTGTTTACCAGCCCCTTGCCCTGAATTTTTTTCGCCTGTGTTTCCAGTTCAAGACTGGTATTATTAATCACATTCAGCGCAATCTGGTCCGGACTTACTTTCAGTGTAATGTAAATGAATGGTTTGGCATAGGAATTATCAATCGCATGCTTGAATCCGTTTTCAATGAACGAAATAAAAAGAAATGGCTCGATCATAACAGCTTCCGTATTTCCTTCCACCATAAATTGTATATCAGCATCATATCGTATTCTTTCTATTTCGATGTAATTCCGGATAAATTCGATTTCTTTTTCAAGCGGGATCTTATCCTCATTGCATTCATATATCAGGAAGCGCATGATATCTGCCAGCCGGATAATTACTTCCGGAGTTTTGTCGGTTTTGTTAAGACTCAGCGAATAAATACTGTTCAGGGTATTGAATAGAAAATGTGGGTTAAGCTGGGTCCTGAAATAACGCAGCTTATAAAATGTATTCTCCTTTTGAATCGTCTCCATTGTTTCCTCTTCCGTCAGCTTCCTTCTGAAATAAGCAATACCAATCGCGAGACAGATATTGATAAGTATCCAAATGCTTTCCCGAACTGCACCGCTGGTTGAGAAAGTAAAATAACTTTGACCTACGCCCCGGACAAATAATTTCAAAACAGGGTAAAGAGCAAAAAGCAGGGAATACAATAGTAAAGCAAATGCTATGGTTAAAATACCGAATATCTTATACTTCTTTTGAAAGAGAAACTTTATGACAATCATCCTGGCATATACTATATATAAAGGGCATAAGAGAGCGGAACTGACGAGCAACGCAATCCAGCCGGCTTTCTGATGGGGAAATATTCCGGCTCCGTTCACCAGTGGGCCTATCAGTAAGAAGAATAACCAGCAGAATAATTCCTCTTTATAAGTGCCTTTTACAATTCTGTCATTGTCATATTCCATTCCATTGCGATTTATTCTTTATTAGTATAACAAAGCTACCTTAGCCCTTGTTACTATGGAATTTTATTCGACAAACCGGGTAATAGTTTCGATGTAATTTCAGGAATGCCGTTGTTATGGCACCCGGGCAACCCGCTTTAAAGGGCAAGCAGGCGATCCGGAAATTGATAATGGGCGGGGCTAAAATCCCGGGTTTCAAAATTAGTTGGGAACCGCTGACTGTGTCCCTCCCGAGAGAAAAGAGGCTGACGGTTCCTTGAAAAATATTATTGATATTTGGAATTCAGCCCCTTTTCAAAAAAAATAATAATGGCAATCAATCGGGTTCAAAAAAAACTACTGTAAGAATTATTTTTTCCCCCTTCCCAACAGCGCAGCAATTAAGCCGCCTGCAATGGCGTACATGAGCGTGCCAACCAGCACATCTACGAACATGGATGTAAGATCTAAACTGTTTTCAGTAGCATAATGGATTAAATCCAGGCTCAATGCGACAAACAAACCTATGACTGCTGCAGTCCGGAACCCAGTGCTAAATGAAGTGACTGTGCCGAGCTTAAGGAATGTCCAGGTTATCAGTGCGCCCGAAGCAAGATTACCCAAAATCAGGGCCCACCAGATAATTTCACTCATGGTTTTCATGGCGCCCGGAGCCGCGGAGGAGTGCTCACGGAAAAAGCCTCCCAGCGCAAGACCATAAATAAGGTAACCAAGAAAAAAGAAGGCGATGCCCCCTATCAGTGTACCGGTTAAGAATTTTGTGCCATTCATGTTGTTAGGTTTAGTGAATAAGGAAGATACATATTAATAAGTTTCTATCTATTAAGGTTTTTTGGGATATTTCCGTAAATAAAGCATGAACATGGATTACCCGGCATAGGGTTAACTTCAGTAGGCTATAACCTTCACTGTGTTCGATCGCTGGGAATCGTTATACCGGATAAAATAAACACCAGTTGCCAGAGAACGATTCACCCAAAATTCAAGTACCTGTTTCTGACCGGCAATAACCGGAATTGTTTCGGTTTGAATTAGCCTGCCGGATACACTGAGCAGCTGGAAGATTGCGGTACCGGTGATAGCTGGTTGAAAATAAATATGAAGTGTATGGTAGAACGGAACCGGAAATACGTGGATCCAGTCGCTGGAAGTTAATGGTTGCAAAGTATTTAGTCGCTTCTCATTCAGTAGTTGATAGGCTTTCTCAAAGTCCGGAATCCCGAATCCATATTGTCCGTCAGGCTTACTGAATCGGCTCGAGGATTGCCGGACTGCATCAAGAATGTCTTTCACATTCATTTCAGGAAATGCCTGCCAGAGACAGGTTATCAGACCCGCGAGATTGGGATTTGCATAGGATGTTCCGTTACCGGAATACAGGTTTCCGTCGGCACCGATCAGGAAAGCCGCAGCACCAACCGATACCCCGTCAGGTTTTAACAGACCGGAAGAATTGGGTCCCCAGCTTGAAAAATTCCCGATCAGACCGTTTTTGTCCACAGCGCCTACAGCGAACACAGAGTCTCCGTCTGCGGGGCAGATTATATATTTTTTTTCAGTTGGTTCCAACCCGGAATTCCCGGCAGCTGCTGTCACAATAATTCCTTTTGCAACAGCCAGGTTTGCCCCGCGTGTAACCAGAGATCCATGTCCGTTTCGTTCGGCATAGTTAAGATCATAAACAGAATCGTCAAAATAGGCATAACCAAGTGAAGTGGATATCAGATCTGCGCCTACCGAGTCCGCAAATTCGGCAGCAGTGACCCAGTTCTGTTCCTCAACCGGAGATTCCGAAAGATCATCCTCTGTTTTAAACAACCAGTAATTCGCAGCGGGTGCGGATCCTACGAAGGTGCCGGGTAAATTGGCAGCAAGGATGGAAAAACAATTTGCTCCATGTATTTCTTCTTCATTCACACTCACTTTCTGATGCACAAAATCATAACTGCCCAGGATCCGGTGATGGATTCGTAAACTGTCAAATGCCGGATTCGACAGGTAATTATTGAAGCCATCATCCAGGATAGCGATGGTCATGCTTTCTCCGTGAAATCCGGCATTGTGCAGAAAATCTCCATGATGAATCTGAATCTGCGAAGCAGAAGCTCCATAATCCAGGGAAAAAAGGGATGTTTTATTTTGAATGTTTTCTGAACTATTCATAGAAGAAAAACCGGTTTGCCGGTTGATGGTAGCCCGGGCTTGTACTTTTTTCACCAGACTGTTATTAACGGGCTCAGAAGAAATAACAAAGGGGAGTGCAAGTAACTGAGATATAATAGATGAGTCAGGAATCGAAATCAGCACCTGGTTAAACCACCTGGATGAATTTAAGATATGTACTGATGGAACTTCAGATAAACTTTCCATGTATGCCGCAGTAATGGGCAGATCTGTTGAATCGACCGGAATATTTTGTCGGATACGGCGTTGAATGGATTTAGCGGAAAGAAATGCAGACGGATCCGAGAGTGTGTACCCATTATTATTTTTATCCCGGAAATGAATCAGATATTTTAGTTCCTGCGAAGCAGCGCTTTGTATGCACAGAACAAAAAAAATACTAAATAAGGAACGCAAGGCTTTTAATTGTGGGAAACCATATTGAATGTAAGTCCGTATCCAATAGTTGCACCGGACGGAAATTCCACGTTGGGCGACTGATAAACAGAATAAAGGAATCTTTTATAGATCAACCCGATATTTTTCCCGTACACTTCCTCACTGAAAATGGTTTGTGTATAAGACCCGTCTCCCAATCCGGTTATGCTGTTGGCTTCGTTTACGATCACTGCCTGGGGAATTGTTCCGGCCAGAACATCAAATGGTAAACCGGTATTGGCATATGTGTAATTCCATCCATCCATATAAGGAACCTGGGAATCGTCTGACTTGGTATCGATATAGGAATTACCAAGCCAGGAAATATTATCCTGAACCGGAGTTACCATTTTTATATAGCGCAGGTTATTTTCAACCACTTCCACAGAAGTCTTGAGAGGCGTAACCATATAGGCGATGGAAGGAACCCATGGCGCAGTTCCGGTCGTGTCACTCAGGTATCGGGTTACCCGGTAACTGGGCCTTCCGAGATTGTCCGAAATACTATCCTCTACCACTTCCTTGGCGAGGTAACTGACTACGCTGTCCTGTGAACCGACATTGACAAACTTCAGGGAATCCATGCGGTAAATGATGTAATTGCCCACATGCATGGGATAATAATCGGCAGGGGTGTCGGTTACCAGCGGGTTGCTTTTATTACAACCACCTATAATAAGGATCAGAAAAAGAATGGTACAAAGGCAGCAGATTCTGGATCTCATTGGGGAATTCATAACAAATGATAACGCAAATCTACTATGTTTTATTGCCTTTCACGCCAGGCAGTTCAAATCGGTTCCGGATTTTAGTATTCATTGGTTTATCTTTGACTTTTTCCAGTGAAAAATCCACTACCAGCCCTTTTTTATTTTGTCAGTCTCCCCTTTATTTACCTTCTTGCCGTTCTGCCCTTCCCCGTATTATATTTATTCTCGGACTTCGTGTATGTGCTTTTGTATCATCTGCTGGGATACCGTCGTAAAATCGTTCGCCGGAACCTGGTAAAATCATTCCCCGAAAAACAGGAAGGTGAAATCCGGGAAATAGAAAAGCGTTTTTACCGTTATTTCTGCGACCTTTTTCTGGAGACATTTAAAACACTTACCATTTCGAAGGAAAGTATGGTAAAGCATTGTGAGTTTGTACCGGAAACCCTGGCCATTTTCGAGAAACTGGCAGAAGAAAAACAAAGCTTTATGGTGGTAATGGGTCATTTCGGAAATTGGGAATGGGGCGGCAATACATTCAGTATCTGTTGTAAGCACCAGCTGTACGTGATCTATCACCCCCTGTCCAACAAATATTTCAATGGGCTCATTTACCGGATGCGCACCCGGTTTGGTACCCGGCTGATTGCCATGAAAGATACGTTGCGGGAAATGTTGAAGAATAGAAATGAATTGTCCGCCACTGCATTCATTGCCGACCAGTCACCCCTGCCGGATCATGCCTACTGGATGGAATTCATGAATCAGGATACGCCCGTTTTCCTGGGGATAGAAAAAATTGCGTTAAAGATTCGTTACCCGATCGTATATATAACCATAAGAAGAGTTAAAAGGGGTTACTATAGAGTATTTGCTGAGCGAATTGAACTACCTTTGATGCTTCAGAAAACCGGGACGATTACCGAAGTACATACCAGAAGGCTGGAAGCTGATATCCGGAGTCAACCAGAAAATTGGTTGTGGACTCACCGGAGATGGAAACATGTTCGACCTCAAATTTAAAAGTACGTCCCATGCTCTGCGGTAAGGAACTTATTCTGGCGACCAAACCATTCGCCAGGGAAATCAGAAGTAAAAGCTGGTTATACGCTATTTCCACCATTGTTTTTATCGGGCTTTCTCTCACGGCTACTCTACTGATCCCGTATTTTGCCATTAAACTCGTCTTCAGTGTTTTGTCCGGACTCCTAATGGTACGGATGTTTATTATTTATCACGATCACCAGCATCATTCTATCCTGAAGGATTCCAAACTGGCGGATATTATCATGACTACTTTTGGCTATTTTATTCTTTCACCCACAAGTATCTGGAAAAGGTCACATGATCATCATCATAATAACAATTCAAAATTGTTCAGTGCAAGCATAGGCTCCTATCCGATTGCCACCAAAAAGAAATATGTAGAGATGACAGGGCGTCAGAAGTTTGAATACCTGGCGATCCGCCATCCGCTAACTATTGCACTGGGCTATTTTTCTATGTTTATTTTCGGAATGTGTATCGCCTCCTTCGTGAGCAGTCCCCGCAAACATTATGATTCCATGATTGCCCTGGTTATTCATGTAACGCTCTCCATATTGCTTTGTATATTCCTGGGTTGGCAGATCTGGTTCTGTTTGTTTTTTCTGCCCTTTGTGATTGCTTTTGCAATGGGGGCATACCTCTTTTATGCCCAGCACAATTTTCCGGGCGTGACATTTTCAGAAAACAATGAATGGGCTTATGAAAAAGCGGCCATGGAATCATCCAGCTATATGGTAATGAATCCGGTAATGGCCTGGATGACGGGGAATATCGGTTACCATCATATACATCACCTGAATTCCAAGATACCATTTTATCGTCTGCCTGAAGTGATGGCACATTTTAAAGAGTTGCAAAGCTGCAAGCGCACGTCCCTGAAAATCAGCGAAGTGATAGCCTGTCTCAAATTAAAAATCTGGGACCAGGACAAACACAAAATGGTTGGGTTACGCGAATTTCACCGCTCATAGTTTATCTGCAAGAAAGGCGGCATACCACTTACCAGAGTCTTTCACAATTCTTTCCTGCGTCTTAAAATTTACATGTACTAATCCGAATTTGGGTTCATACCCTTCTGCCCATTCAAAATTATCAAGCAGCGTCCATACGAAGTAACCATTTACGCGCGCACCCGCCTTTCTGGCTAAAAGAACCTGCCCGATATGATCCTTTATAAAATGGAGCCTTTTGGGATCTTTTACTTCGCCCTGCAGACACTCATCTGCAAATGCGGCGCCGTTTTCGGTCACAATAATTTCCTTCAGATTTTCATAACGGGACCAGCGCATGAGTGCATGGTAGATCGCGGGCGGATGCACTTCCCAGTTCATTTGCGTTGTTTCCACATTTCGCTTACCGGCTTTGATGATACGGGCTTTTATAAATGGCATGAATGGTGCGTGCCTGACCAGCTCACGGGTATAGTTCTGCAGACCGGTGAAGTCCATATCGAACGCCAGCCTTGCTGAATCGCCATCGCGGTAGAATTTTTCAAGTCTTTGTAATATTTTCAGGTCCTGTACCGGATAGCCCATGCCCATCATGGGTTCTATAAATAAGCGGTTCAGCAATGTATCCGTTTTTTTAGCGGCTGCCCGGTCTTTTTCGGAATTACGGTAGGGCTCTATATGTGAATAGGAAAATGTTGTTCCGACCCGGGCTTTTGTATTCAGACTCCGTACAATCCTGCCTCCCTCGGCCTGGCAAAGCGCCGCATGATGTACGGCTGCAAGGAAATTGGTAAGTCCTTTTTTCCCCGGTGCATGAACACCCAAAAAATATCCCGCACCCGTAAAAACCATGGGTTCATTCAATATCATCCAGTATTTCACCCGGTCGCCGAATTGCTTCACACAGAATTCGGTATAGACACTGAACCAGTGGGTGATTTCCCGGTTTGTCCAGCCGCCTTTCTCCTCCAGTGCCTGCGGCAGGTCCCAGTGATATAAAGTAATCCAGGGTTCAATATCCAGCGCAATACAAGTATCGATCAGACGATTATAATATTCGACACCGGATGAATTTACGCGTCCGGTACCCTCCGGGAAAATCCGGCTCCAGGAAATCGAAAACCGGTAGTTTGGAATATGCATTTGCTTGAGCAACCGCACATCCTCCGGATAGCGGTTATAAAAATCACAGGCCACATTACCATGATGACCTCCGAATATTTTTTTCTTTCTTTGAGTGAAAGAATCCCAGATTGAAACGCCTTTCCCATTGGCATCATGCGCCCCTTCTATCTGATAGGCTGCGGTAGATACACCCCATTTAAATTCATTACCGAAATCTGCCCGGTTAAAATGCATATTAATCGCCCGATTGTTTTAATATGCGCTCCAGGCTTTTTTCCTTTAGCGTTTTTACAGAATGAATTCCGCTGCCCAGGGGGATGGCCGGTTTGATATCTTCGAAGATGTTTTCCCTGAGCAGCTGATCGATTATTTTTTCTGTGATGTCCGGATATAATACAGGAATAGACTGCGGTTTCATCGTCCAGGATTTGATCTTTGCGAGATGTTTATTTTTCAGGGATTTTAAAATCGGGACACCCAGGGTTGCGAGGGCGGCTGCATTGCATTGTTGCTCATACTGACCTTTCATAGGAATCGCCAGCAACTTTTTTTTCAGGTAAAGAGCTTCTGCAGGAGTTTCAAATCCGGCGCCACATAATATGCCTGTGCAGCTGAGCAGGCTTTGAATGAATGTATCATTCTCGATTGGCCGGATGAAGAGGTTTCCTTCCCGGTATATCTTTTTATTGTGTTTGCTAAATACCTGCCATTCAATATTTTTTATTTCAGATAAAACACCAATGATTCTTTTATCGGAATAGGATGGCAGGTATACCGTATAGTGAGGCTTTATGTCCGCTTGAGGTATCCGGATCTCACTCCGGATAACCGGTGTAAATATGTCTTCACTGTAACTGGCAAAATGAAATCCATAACTGACCGAAACCGGTGCATAGTTGCGCAATATGGCTTTACCAAGCAGATCCGTTTTTTTCGGTTTCGGTGCATTCGGGTGAATGACCGCAGCCTGGTGACTAAGCCCCACGCAATGTTTATTTTTTCTCCGGCAGGCCCAGGCGCTCACAGGTTCGAAATCGTTTATGACAAGATCGTAATTTTCTACCGGGAGACTTTTAATTTCTTCGTATAGCCTTTTCAGGTTACTTTTTCGATAAGTAGCCATCACATCGACCCCGCCTTTTTTCCCGAATATGAAGCAGAGTCCTTTAAAACGATATTTAACCGGATGGGGCAGATCCACATCGGCCTGCGTTCCGCTAATGAGCAGATCAAGCTCTCCTTTTTTTTGTAGTATGGGGATGATTTCACGGGCCCTGCTGAGGTGGCCATTACCAGTGCCCTGTATGGCATATAATATTTTCATCCCGGGTTCTTGTTTATAAAATCCATCAGTGGATTTTATAATGCCTGAATGCCGGATAAAATGCGGAAAGGCGGGCTAAAAAAAGCCGGATGCCAATCCTTGTAAAAAAATAACTGAGTTGTTTCATACGGGTGATATATTATTCACTGTAAAGGAACAACATACACATGATGTCAATATGAAGCCATTGTTAGGGAATTATGAACAAAATAACGTCAGGCCTTGAATATCAGTACATCGCACCACCGTCCGGGCATCGCCGCCATTGGTCGTTTTGTAGAGGCAACTCTCCCGAAATTATCCCGTATCGATCCGCGAAAATCAGGGGCTTTGCCTGATAGCAGAGGTAGGCAATATCAGGAATAATTTATATTTTTAGCAGCCCCCCTTAAACACAACGAATGCCCGTAGCTGTTTCACGTAAACCCTTTTTATCCGTATTAGACAAATTAACCAGCATTTTTTTCGGTGTCCTTGCTTTTGCTCCTGCGATGGCCCAGAACATGATTACCCAGCACAACGATTTAAAACGAACCGGCTGGAATGCAGCAGAAACACAGTTGACCCAGGCCAATGTAAACAGCGGTGGTTTCGGAAAGATTTTTACCCGGACGGTGGATGACCAGATCTATTGCCAGCCACTTATAGTAAATCACATCTCTATCGGAGGAAGTTATCATAATATCGTCGTCGTCGCCAGCGTGAATAATACATTATATGCTTTCGACGCGGATGATTCCTCAACAATGAATCCTTACTGGCAAACCAGTCTGACCTATAATCCGGGAAATACA
>Ga0206903_10072_pt2 | contig 15531 bp, 13 predicted proteins | sample Alteio_BWOrgHeat_45_FD_152959 | JGI IMG/M metagenome (GOLD analysis project Ga0206903, IMG submission 152959) | Enriched cells from forest soil in Barre Woods Harvard Forest LTER site, Petersham, Massachusetts, United States -... | ecosystem: Environmental > Terrestrial > Soil > Temperate forest >... | reverse complement strand
AACTATTTAGTAGGTCCAAATGGAACAGGTAAGTCTCTTCTTGCAGAACAGATTAAAGCTAATTTCTCGAATGGAGGATTTACCCCTCGGTATTTGAGTGCAGAAAGACTTGTTGGTTTAGAAAAACAAGAAGAAGGGAGATACGGAGGAGGACAATTACAAAGAGGGTTTGACATAACTTATTTAGCTGACTATAAGCAAAGAGCTGAAAATACTGGGCTATCTTCTTCTGCTATTATCATACTTAAGGAAAGGCTTGATATAAGAATTAAGATTGAAGCACTTCTTTCTGACATCTTTGGCAAAGTGATAAGGCTAGTAGAGGAAGGTGGGTATTTGAAACCTAAAATGCAAAATATAAACGCTGGACAGGAATACAATCTAAGTCAGAGTGAATGTCATGGATTAAAAGAATTAATTACGTTGCTTACTTTTCTTTACGACCCTGCAAAGAATTGTATCATTTTCGATGAACCAGAATTACACCTTCACCCTCAATTTCAATCCTTTTTTTTAGAAGAGATTAGAAAAGTTGCTGGTAATCCACTTGAAGACCCAAGCAAAAAAATGTTTTTCATAATTACTCACTCGCCTTATTTCATTGACATAAAAAGTATAGATGATTTAAAAAATATTGTTGTCTGTCACTTGAATAAAACTCCAACTTTTGTAAGTCATTTAGAAGCAGAAGATGAATATATTTTAAAAAGATTTTTGCCGAGATTTAATACTCATCATAAGCAATTTTTCTTCTCCCCCAATCCTGTATTTGTAGAGGGATATACAGACCAACAACTGATAAGCATACTATTTGAAAAAATTGGGATTAATATTGGGGCATCGGGTTCATGCATAATTGATGTAGGGGGTAAAGACGAGTTGGGCGTTTTTTACAGGCTCTGCATATCCTTAAAAATTAATTGCAGAATTATTGCTGATTTAGATGCAATTTTTAGAGGTAGATTGCGTCGTGTAGTTTGTGATGATGTGCGTTCCCAAAATTATGTTCAACAACAAGGAATGGGAGTAAATCTGTCAAATGAAATTGGAGATTTAGAAACTTACTTAAGCTCAATAGCAAATCACATAATAGGTCAACCAACTGTTATTCCAAACATAGTTCTATTAAAAGCAAAGCTAAACACATTCACTCCAGCAGAAGAACATTCAAAAAGGGTAACAATATTATTAGCAATTTCTAAGTATGAAGTAGAGATAAGGCAAATTCTTGATGCTCCAAATATTGCTAATTTGAACTTGATTATTGGAAAAAATGCACAGCTCTTTAATGCCTTTAAAACCTGCAATACTTATATATTCCCGAAAGGAGAGATTGAACATTATTACACTCAAACTGTAATTGATTATTTGAATATAACCAACAAAGACACATGGTTTCACACTGAAAGAGACTACTTACTTCAAGAAGAAAATAAAGATATTATCGAAGCAAATTATTCTGATTTATTGACGATTATTAAAGAAGCTGTACCAATTATTGAAATAGAAGTTAAGAAACACATCAAATTTGAAATTTTTGAATGGATTCATAGAGTTCAGACTGGAATAGCAAAGGGTGAGATTATCAATCAGGATAATTTAAAAATAAATGCAAAAATCAATTATACACTTTATAACCAAATTTTGGAGTTATTGGATTTAACTATAGAACCCGATAAGACTTTTGTATGCAACATCACCATTAAAGAATCTATGACAGGTATTGCGATACCTGTTACATTCAACCATTTGACAAATGCTCATAACTTTGAGTTGTAAAAACTGGGCATAACATGGAGTTTTGTGCAAGCAGGGCTTGACGTTCAAACTTCCTTATCCGCAATGTCTCCTCATAAAGCAATGAGCGCAGGCAGGGACATTGCGATTACGAAGCACAAAAGCCCGTTTGATTCTGTATCTTCAACTATGCCTGTTCGCAAAGCCATAGCAGAAAAAGATGGTGTCTACTTTATAACATTTACATGCAATAGCTGGCTTCCCTTATTTAAAATATGCAATGCTTATGATACTGTTTATACATGGTTCAATCATTTAAAACAACAAGCTCATTACATTGTTGGTTATATTATCATGCCAAGCCATGTGCACGCCATAATTGCTTTCAGCAATAAAGATAAAACGATTAACAGCATTGTTTCTAATGGCAAACGGTTTATTGCTTATGATTTAATTAAACGATTACAAGAACAAAACAGCAAGCTGATCTTAAATGAACTAAGCGCTTCATTAAACAACACTGAAAGAAAAGAAGGTAAACTTCATAATGTATTTGAGACTTCTTTCGACTGGAAAGAATGCAGAACAGAAAAGTTTATTCAACAAAAGTTAGATTATATTCATTACAATCCATGTAAAGGAAAGCAGTTGGTTGAATTGCCTGAACAATATCAGTATAGCTCTGCAAAGTTTTATTTAACAGGTGAGCATGGTATTTACCCTGTAACAAACTTTATGGAGTTAAGAGATATTGATTTAACGAGATTGCGTACATGAAACCGCAATGTCCTTGCTGCACACAAAGCTTGGCGAAGAGACATTGCGGAGAAGTGAAGCGTTATCAATGACAGCGCCAGCAATTTACATGACATAAAATTTACTGAGTGTGAGAATTATAGAGTAACATGTAATTCGGCAGACAGCAATCATAATTGCCGCAACACAGATACCTGTCCAAATAGCTTTGATGACGGTGGAGATGATGGCGGAGTATGGGGTTTTACATCCAATCAATTTCCTCAAAAAAATAAAGTCTATGAAAATTTCTTTGATACTAGTAGTTTGTTTGCTATACAGCATATTAGGAAAAGCACAACCAGGCACCCTTGATTACAGTTTTGGCGATAGCGGCAAAGTAGTAAGCAAATATTTTGGCAATTGCTATGGTATGATTGTGCAATCGGATAATAAAATTGTCTGCACTGGAAATAACGGACAACAGGCATTTCAAACTGTTCGGTACCTGCCAGACGGTATGCTGGACGTATCATTTGGAAACGAAGGAATAGTAAATCCGCTCATACAGGAAACAGGGGCCTTAACAACATCAATAACTATCCAAACTGATCAAAAACTCCTAGTAGCAGGTTCCGGCTACAAGCAAGGAATTCCAACCTGCATGATTCTTAGATTCCTGCCTGATGGAACTTTAGATAACTCGTTTGGAATGAACGGAATTAGCGATTCAACCTTTGGGCAAGGTGAGAGTTTCCCAAGTATTGTAATACAGTCTGATGGTAAAATAGTAGAGACGTCCTGGTTTGCGCCTGGTTTTATCACTATTCGATTTATGCCTGATGGAACTTTAGACCAAGACTTTGGTGATAAAGGAAAAGTAATCAGCACATTTGGTTCCAATGCAGTTCCTGACGCAATAGCGATGGACTCAGAAGGTCACATAATTGTTGGCGGAAATTACGCCGGTAATGCCAGCGAATTTATTATCGCGCGCTATACCAGTACCGGAACGTTAGATGAAAGTTTTGGAAATAATGGTGTAGTTATAACCGATTTTGGAAAACATGGAGACCAATTGTTCGCTATTACAACCCAGCCTGACGGGAAGATAATTGGTGCAGGCGTTACCGGCACTGATTTTACCGGGGTAAATGAAAATATGGCAATTGTACGATATAACGTAAATGGTGCACTGGATTCATCTTTTGGTATCAATGGCAAAGTAACTGTTGTTTTTAATGCAACAAATTCGCAGGCAAATTCGCTCATACTTGAGCCTGATGGCAAAATTTTAATTGGTGGAGGAACAGGTGGTGAAGCAGAAGGCACATCTGTCGATTTTGCGTTGGTGAGATTATTATCTGACGGATCATTAGATTCAGTTTTTGCTGAAGATGGAAAAGAGGTTACAGATTTCGGACTCAATGAAACGGGTACCCATATTGCATTACAAAGCGGTAAAATCATTCTTGCCGGTACTTCTTATACAACCCAACCGGAAAATCAGATTAACTATGCGCTTGCACGGTATTACAACGACAGCCTTACCAAAAGGCAAATCATCATCACCAAAATCAAACGCTGGATACAACATCACAACGGTATTGAATGGATTAATACACCAGGTACTCAAAGCTATGCGGTGCAAAGAAGTACTGACGGACAACATTGGACTACAATAAGCAGACAAGCTATTTCAAGTGGTCAACAATTTGGCGTTAATCATTATAGTGATCCAGCACCATCCTCAGCTGGCATAACATATTATCGCTTGCAAACAACAAGCACAAGCAATGCAGTTGCAAATTCAAATGTTATTGCAATAAGCGATGACGAATTAAATATTTCTTTATCACCAAACCCTGCAAAAAGTACCATGTCAATCGCAGGCCTGACAAACGAAAAGGTGAAAATAACCGTTGTTGATTTCAGTGGTAATATTAAAATGCAAACAACAGTAAATAGCGATTCATACACCCTCAATATTACTTCATTACCTTCAGGAAATTATATTCTTAAAGTGGAAACAAGTACCAACAGTGTTACAAAACAATTTGTGAAGGAATAGGCTTAGCTTATATGTAAAAACGCAGGACGAAAATCTTGCTTTTTTGCTTCTTATGGCTCGCCCAGCCTTTCAAATATGATCTTTACCTGCAGTACGGTAAAGTAACGGCTTTCCCTTTCACCTATTTCTTTTGCATATTGTTTTAACCATGTTCTGAAAGTTTTGGTACTTACCTGGTAAAGGACTGCAAGTTCTGCAATGGTGTACGCTTTTACTGTGTTTACGCTCGTAGTATTCATATCATTTGGTTTATTTATTATTTCATTTCAGAGGAATAAATTTAACTAAAAGCTTTAGTTTTTAGCATAAAAGCACTAAGAAAATTTTGCGTTTATAAAATGTATTGAAAATCAATAAAATTTCTTCCCTAACGTGCCTTATTGTGCCTTTTCGTGCCCTAAACTGCCTTAATGTGCCCTAACGGGAAATCGTTATTTCAACCTGTTCTAATCTTGCATCATGGATGTAGAAATGAATTAAAACAAACTTTTTTAAAATAAAATTTCATAACAATTAAAATCAAAAAATCATGGCACAGTTACCAAGTGGCATTTTAGGCCCAGTATCAGGTTCAGTAGGAACCATTGTTGGCTCAAGTTGGAAAGACACAAATTACATCCGCAGTAAATCATCCAGGCCGAAAGGCAAGCCTACACCTTTGCAACTGGACAACCAGTACAAATTTTCTGCGGTGATCAATTTTGTTTCTGCTATGACAGATTTGTTAGACCAAACCTTTACAAATTATGCAACAGGCATGACACCCTCAAATGCAGCTTTTTCCTACAATTTTGAAAATGCTATCACAGGCACGTCTCCCGATTACAGCATTGATTATCCAAAAGCACTGGTTAGTCGTGGCAAGCTCCTGAACGCCTCAGGTGTAGCCGCTACCGTCACAAATAAAGTGCTTCACTTTACGTGGACAGACAACAGCGGTCTTGGAAAGGCAGCGCCAACAGATAAAGCTGTGTTGGTTGCCTATTGCAAGAACTACAACTTAACTATTTATTCAGTTGGTGCGGTATTGCGCAGTGCAAAAGCAGGCGTGCTGGATGTTTCAAACTTCGTTGGCTTTACCGTTGAAACATGGATCGCTTTCTTAAATGCAGATGGTTCAATGGCATCTAACAGTATTTACACCGGTGAATTGATGGTTAGTTAGATCGCCATTAAAGAATTTTGTTTTGCCGATAGAGAGCTGCCGAAAGGTGGCTTTTTATTTTTAGGGTTATCATCAAATAAATTATCTCACCCGCCTGGATAATGGTTTCTTTGAAAATCAATATTAATTTACAAAACCCATTCTATCTCTCCTGAAAGAAATGTTTTTTCACTACCATCCTGCACTACCAGTTTACCATCATTTGTAACGCTTTTTACGATGCCTGTAAATGTCATTCCTTTTTGCCTGAAAGTTGCCTGCTCATCTTTTCTATATAGAATTGTGTTGTACTTATTCAAAACGTCGTCTGCATGATGCAATAGGTGGAGATTCTTTTCAAGCAACCTGCAAAGTTCTTTTGCCATTAAAACAGGATCGTATGTTGCGCCCGTTACCTGTTTTAATGAAACCGGGTTTTTTAATGAGCCGGGGAAATCAGTTTGATTGATGTTTACCCCAAACCCGGCTACAGCAAACTGCCAGCTTTTGCCACGAATTACATTCTCTATCAAAATGCCTGCTGCCTTTCTGTCACGCCAGTAGATATCATTGGGCCATTTTATTTTAAATTTTTCAGTTGTGTAATTGTTAAATAATTCAATAACACTGAGCGCAGCGATCATATTCAGCGCAAATTGTTGTTGAAGCTGTAAGGTGCTGGTATTAAGTATTACCGACAGAATAATGTTTTCGCCGCTCGCCGAAGACCATTGTTTTTCCATCTGCCCTCTGCCTGCAGTTTGCTCAAAGGCAAAATAGGCATCGCCATGCATGGCATTGCCCGATTGCACCTGTTGCATGGCATAGTTGTTGGTGCTGTCAACCCTTAATAATTCTATAAAGCGTTCGATGATCACATTATTTATTAAGGCTACTTGTAAAGAATTAGTAGTTTTGCGAAACTACGTCTTTGATAAATAATTTATTTTCGGACAATGCATAATGCCTTTAAATTTTTTCATATAAAATAGTTGCTTATTTGGAACCACTTACCGTTTTAGCTTCCCGCAAAAAGAATACAATTACAAAACTTAATTCAAATTCCAGGATTTTCAAACTTATTATTAAGGCGATTCAGGAAAAAAAAGGTGAAAATATCGTTGCGCTGGATCTAAGAAAAATTCCGGAAGCAGTCAGCGATTATTTTATTATTTGCGAAGCCGGCAGTACTACGCAGGTGAGGGCGATTGCAGATTTTGTGAAAGAGACCGTAAAAAAAGAATTAGGCGAATTGCCTTACAGGCATGAAGGCCATACTGCATTACAATGGGTATTGATTGACTATGTAAATATTGTGGTGCATATAATGCATCCCGCAACAAGGAATTTTTATAAATTGGAAGAAATGTGGAGTGATGCTGCTTCGCAGGAATATTAAATTAAATCAACCAGCTAATATAGCTTTGGAAATTTAGAAAGTATGGCACAGGAAAATAATAAGGTTAAGCCGGACATGTTTGAAAGAGGTAATGGTAATAATGATAAAAATCCTCGCCGCGGACCGCGTTTTAGTATATATTGGATATATGCATTAGTGGCAATCGCGCTGATTGCTTTTAATCTTTTTAAACCGGGCACACCTGATGTTAAAACCACTACGGAACAGGAATTTAAAGATGTAATGCTGAGGGGTGGCGACGTTGCCAAAATAGATAAAGTAAGAAACAAAGAACTCGTAAGGGTGTATATTAAGGTAGACAGCCTTTCAAAGCCTTTTTACGGAAAAAAATTCCAGCAACCCGTTAAGAAAGATGCTGCGGAATCTCCTTTATTCGAATTCAGCGTAAGTGATTGGGAAAGTTTCAACAGGGGCCTTACCCAGTTTTATAAAGACAACAATATACCTGAAGTTCCGGAAACTGTATATGATGAAGGACAATGGTATGGCCCTTTTATAAATGCTATTGTAACCGTATTACTGTTTATTGGCTTATGGGTTTTATTAATGCGCAAAGTTGGCGGTGGCGGCGGTTCCGGCGGCCCCGGTGGTATATTCAATATAGGCAAATCCAAAGCCCAGTTATTTGATAAAGGCGCAAAAGTTAATATAACTTTTTCTGATGTTGCCGGTTTGGACGAAGCCAAAGTGGAAGTAATGGAAATAGTTGACTTCCTCAAAAATCCAAAAAAATATACCGCGTTAGGCGGCAAAATTCCGAAAGGTGCTTTACTGATCGGACCTCCGGGCACAGGTAAGACCTTATTGGCAAAAGCCATGGCAGGTGAAGCACAGGTTCCTTTCTTCAGCATGAGCGGTTCTGATTTTGTGGAATTGTTTGTGGGAGTGGGCGCCAGCCGCGTAAGGGATTTGTTTAAGCAGGCAAGAGAAAAAGCTCCTTGTATCATTTTTATAGATGAAATTGATGCGATAGGCCGTGCACGCGGAAGAAATGCTATTGTAAGCAATGATGAAAGAGAAAACACATTGAACCAGTTACTGGTTGAAATGGATGGCTTTAGCGGTGAAAGCGGAATTATTATTCTTGCCGCAACCAACAGGCCTGATGTGCTGGACACAGCATTGTTGCGTCCGGGCCGTTTCGACAGGCAGATATCCATTGATCGTCCCGATGTAAAAGGTCGCGAAGATATTTTCAGGGTTCACCTGAAGCCAATCAAGGTATCGCAAACATTAAACATACATAAGCTTGCAGAACAAACACCGGGTTTTGCCGGTGCAGATATAGCGAATGTTTGTAATGAAGCTGCATTGATCGCTGCGCGTAAAGGCAAAGAAATGGTGGAGATGAGTGATTTTCAGGACGCGATTGATCGTGTAATTGGTGGCCTGGAAAAGAAAAACAAGATCATTTCACCCGAGGAAAAAGAGATCATTGCGTATCATGAAGCCGGTCATGCAATCTGTGGCTGGTATCTTGAACATGCTTATCCTTTGCTAAAGGTTACCATAGTGCCGAGAGGAACAGCGGCTTTGGGTTATGCGCAATACACTCCAAAAGAGCAATATTTATATAATACAGAGCAGTTGATGGACCAGGTGTGCATGACATTGGGAGGAAGGGCTTCTGAGGAAATTTTCTTCGGAAAAATTTCAACGGGCGCCTCCAACGACCTGCAGCAGATAACAAAAACTGCTTATGCCATGATAACTGTTTATGGTATGAATGATAAAATTGGAAATATCAGTTATTATGATCCTTCACAAGACAATTCTTTTACGAAACCTTATAGCGAGAAAACGGGTGAAATAATTGATGAAGAAGTAAGGAAACTGATTGAAGTTGCTTATGTAAAAACAAAAGCGCTGCTTGTTGAAAAGAAAAGCCAGGTTGAAATACTTGCCAAAGAACTTTTGGTAAAAGAAGTTTTATTTCAAAGTGATGTTGAAACACTAATTGGTAAAAGGCCTTTTGATGATAGAAAACATGAAGAAGACACAGATGAAGAATTAGGCGAAAACCATCAGACAGGCGCTATCAGTGCAGGTGTTCCACCTTATGACAGCAGTTTAACCCAACCCGTTCCGAAACAGGCGGTTTCCTGATGCAGTTTCAATATAAAGATCAAATAATGGCGTCGTCAGCCAGGAAAAATATTCTAAAAAAAATTAAACAGGCACTGGATAAACCGGTGCCTTTGCCTTTTGAGGATACTGATGCTGCAAAAGATGTTTTCATAAATGATAACATTGACCTTGAAATTTTATTCGCTGAAAACTTCTCTGCGCTGCAAGGCCGCTTTGCATTTTGTGAAAGCAGAAAAGAACTTGCCCAGCAGTTGCAGACGTTGTTTCAAACCCGTAAATGGGATAAGATATTTGTTGCAGAACCAGGACTAAGAAAAATGCTGGATGCCGAAGGATTGATCATAAATGATAATCCTGATCTTGCCGTAAGCGACGCTGCCATCACATCCTGCGAAAGCCTGGTAGCCCGTACAGGCAGCATAGTATTAAGCAGTGTGCAAAACGGAAGAACCATCAGCGTGTATGCACCGGTACATATTTGCATTGCTTGTATGCACCAGCTTGTTTTTGATATAAAAGACGCTATTGAACTCGTAAGGCAAAAATATCCTTCAGGCATTCCCTCCCTGATAACCTTTGCCAGCGGCCCCAGCCGTACGGCAGATATTGAAAAAACCCTTGTAACCGGGGTACACGGCCCTAAGGAAGTGTTTTGTTTTTTGTTGCAATCATGATAAATACACGATTAAATTGCAGCTAATAAAATTTTAGCATAAAAATTTTATTAATTATCAATTGGTTGTGAATGCCCGATAAAAATTCACAACTAATTAGTTGTTTCTTTTGACTCAGTTCTGCATCTTTGCGCTCCCAAAAATTGCCCGGGATGGCGGGCTTTATAAAAAATAAATAATGAGCAAATTACATTTCACAACAAAACATGCGAACGAGGCTACTGTACAGCGTAACTGGTACGTTGTCGACGGCACCAATCAAACCGTAGGCCGCATGTGTTCTAAGATCGCGGCAGTGCTGCGTGGCAAGAACAAAGCCTATTATACTCCTCACGTAGATTGCGGAGATTATGTTATTGTATTAAATGCGGGCAAAGTAAAATTTACCGGCAATAAACTGGAAGATAAAGTTTACCAGAACTTCAGCGGCTATCCTGGTGGTTTGAGAGAGGAAACTGCAAAAGATCTTTTAAGGCGCCGCCCTGAAGCAGTGGTTGAACGCGCGGTAAAAGGTATGTTGCCTAAAAATCGCCTTGGCAGAAAAATGTACAAGAAATTGTTTGTGTATACCGGCACTGAACATCCGCATACAGCACAACAACCTAAAGAATTTAAATTTTAAGCCCCTGTTCCCTGAAGGGGGAATAAAAATTAAAATATATGGAAAAACAAAAAAATGCCGTTGGTCGCCGTAAAGAAGCTGTTACCCGTGTTTTTATTTCTAAAGGCAATGGCAACATAAAGGTGAACGACAAAAATTATAAAGAATATTTTTCATTGGAATACCTGCAGAACCAGGTTGAAGCGCCTTTAAAAACCATCGAAGCATTAGATAAATTCGATATAGTCATCAACGCAAGCGGCGGGGGAATGAAAGGACAGGCTGAGGCCGCAAAGCTGGGTATTGCCCGCGTTTTGCTTGAAATAAATCCTGATTATCGCCCTGCACTAAAGGCAGCCGGTTATTTAAAACGCGATCCGCGTGGTGTTGAACGTAAAAAATTCGGTCACAAGAAAGCGAGACGCAGCTACCAGTTCAGCAAACGTTAGTATACCGTTCATGGCAAATGGTTTATTGTTAATAACATTAACCATGAACTATCAGCAATGAACTATGAACAAAAATTACAGAATCTAAAATTTAAAATAGTAAAATGGAAAACAACACTTCATTACAACAGCAATTACTCGAAGCAGGTGTTCACTTTGGTCACTTGCGTAAGAAGTGGAATCCTAAGATGTTGCCTTACATTTTCGCTGAGAAAAAAGGTATTCACATCATCGACCTCAACAAAACTGTTGATGCTTTACAGGAAGCTTCCGCAGCTTTAAAACAAATTGCAAAGAGCGGCAAAAAAGTAATGTTTGTTGCTACAAAAAAGCAGGCCAAAGAAATTGTAAGCGAATGTGCACGTCGCGTAAATATGCCTTATGCCACTGAAAGATGGCTGGGTGGTATGCTTACCAACTTCAATACTGTACGTAAAAGCGTTAAGAAAATGCAGAGCATCGAAAAAATGCTTGCAGATGGAAGTGCAGAAAATCTCACTAAAAAAGAGCGCCTTACTTTAAGCCGTGATAAAGAAAAAATGGAAAAAGTATTAGGTGGTATTGCACAACTTGGCCGTTTACCTGCAGCTTTGTTTATTGTTGATATAGGCCATGAACATATTGCACTGGCGGAAGCAAAGCGTCTGGGTATTACTACTTTCGGAATGGTTGATACCAATTCTGATCCTAATAAAATAGATTTTCCGATTCCAGCCAATGACGATGCTACAAAGTCAATAGCAATTATCACAAATTATATCACCTCTGTTATCGCAGAAGGATTGGCAGAACGCCAGGCTGCAAAAGATGAAGAGGCCGGCACTGAGGATGTAGACAACGAAACAGAAAAGAAAGCAGCCCGTTTACAGGCGGAGGCAGAATCTGAAGGCGGTCGCAGAAGCGGTGGTGGAGATAGACAAAGAGGTCCAGGCGGTCCTACCAAACGCCGTGTACCAAACCGCAGACCAACGCAGGGCGGCGGCAGCGGAGGAGGAAGATAAAGCAAAACCCGGTCCTAAAGGGAGTTACTTAAAGGATTTCCGGTTGTGGCACGATGTCTATATCAGTAATTTATTATTTGAAATTTTAAAAATTAGCCATTTAAACGATGGTATAAATACCTCCCGCCGCGGCGGAAGGAAGGAGGGCAAATGAGCACAGTAGCTATATCAGCATCAGAAATAAATAAACTGCGCCAGGTAACCGGCGCCGGCATGATGGATTGCCGTAAAGCATTAACTGAAACAAACGGCGATTTTGAAGCAGCCATTGACTGGTTGCGTAAACAAGGCCAGAAAGTTGCCGCAAAACGCAGCGACCGTGAAGCAAAAGAAGGGGTTGTTCTTGCAAAAACAACTAATGATCATAAATCCGGTATTATCGTTTGCGTAAGCTGCGAAACAGATTTTGTTTCCAAGAATGCTGACTTTGTTGCTTTTGCACAAAGTATTGCAGACGCAGCTATTCAGAATGATGTGAAAACGTTGGATGAGTTAAATGCAACCAAAGTAAATAACGCAACAGTTGCAGATTTGGTTAACGATAAACTTGCCGCTATCGGTGAAAAGATCGGCATTACAAAATTTGAGCGCATTGATGCACCATATGTTGCTTCTTATATACACGGTGCAAACCGCATGGGTGTTTTGGTTGGGTTGACTAAAGAAGCTGCTGAAGCAGGTAAAGACGTGGCAATGCAGATTGCTGCTATGAACCCTGTTGCAGTAGACCCGGCTTCAGTTCCTGCTGAAACCGTTGAACGCGAAAGAAACATCGCGATCGAACAAATGAAGCAGGATCCTAAAATGGCAGGCAAAACAGATGACATGCTGGGAAAGATCGCTCAGGGTAAACTGAATGCTTTCTTTAAAGAGCAGACTTTATTAGCTCAGCCTTTTGTAAAAGATGCAGGTAAATCTGTTGCAGATTATTTAAAAGATACAGATAAAGACCTTAAGGTAATTGAATTTAAAAGAGTTGCTTTAGGATAAAAATAGTTGAGTTTTACATTATAAGAAGGGAATGAGTGATCATTCCCTTTTTTTATTTTCAGGATGCGTTGTTTCAGATTGATTTTATTGTTTACTTTAAAAATCAATTTTAATATATGCAAACACCTGACGAGCTGTATGGAAATCTTTTTAAAGATGTTCAGTTAAAGAGAATTTTTCCCGATAATAAAACTTTTGTTGACTGTATTCCTAAACGGAAAGCAGAAGCTATTGTTTCGGATTATGAACATTTAAAAAATGACGATCCTTCCAATGAAGCTATACTGAAATTTGTAGAAGAAAATTTTATCATTCCTGGTGATGACGCTCCTGGTTATCACACTGATCTTAAAGATAATGTTATCGAGCATATCGAAGCGTTATGGAATGTGCTCAAACGCAGTGCAGACAAACCTGTTGAAGGCAGTTCATTAATTCCGATGCCTTATCCGTATATAGTTCCGGGCGGCAGGTTTCGTGAAGTGTTTTATTGGGATTCATATTTTACCATGCTTGGTTTGGCTGAAAGCAATGAATGGGAAACGATAGAAAACATGATCGACAATTTTGCATTCCTTATTCATAAATTCGGATTTATTCCAAATGGTAACAGGAGTTATTTTTTAAGCCGTTCCCAGCCGCCATATTTTTCCTGCATGATAGAATTGCTGGCAACACATACAGGTGATGAAGTGTACAAAAAATATCTTCCGGCTTTGCAGAAAGAATATGATTACTGGATGGATAAAACATATACAACAAAGCATGTGGTACAAATGAATGACGGTCTTGTATTGAACCGTTATTATGATCAGTCAGATAAGGCGCGCGAAGAATCTTATTGGCAGGATGAAACGTTACGTAAAGAAACCAAAGACGCTTCTTTATTGTATAGAAATTTAAGAGCAGCCTGTGAAAGCGGGTGGGATTTTAGCGGCAGATGGTTTGAAGACGGCAAAACATTCATCGCTATTCAAACTATAAATCTTATTCCTGTTGATCTGAATTGTTTGTTGTATCACCTTGAATCGTCAATTGCCAAGGCATATCAACTGAATAATGATTCAAAAAATGCAGGTGATTTTTTTGACAAAGCATCGGCGCGTAAAAATGCTATCAACCAATATTTTTATGGTGAAAATGATGGCTGGTATTATGATTACAATATCAGCGAACAGAAATTAAATAACCAAAAAACGATTGCCGGCATAACACCTTTCTTTTTTAATATTCCGCCGCAGGATTACATTGAGAAAGCGGTAAAGTTTTTTGAGAAAAATTTTTTGAAAGATGGCGGAGCAGTTACAACGCTCATTAATACAGAACAGCAGTGGGATTGGCCAAACGGTTGGGCGCCGCTTCAATGGATAACCATTAAAGCACTTGATAATTATGGCAGGAAAGATATTGCTGAAGAACTTGCGCACAGGTGGGCAATGCTTAACATTAAAGTATATCGCAATACCGGTAAGCTGATGGAAAAATACAATGTAATTGATACCAATCTTACGGCTGGTGGTGGCGAATATCCGTCGCAGGATGGTTTTGGCTGGACGAACGGAGTGCTGCTGAAGATCTTAAAAGCTTATCCCTTAAAGAGCTAATATTTTTTGCCTGTTATTGTCATTTTAACATCGGTCTTCATTGGTATCGACTGGCCGCCGGCATTTACATTAATGTTTAAGATCATGTCTACATCACCTCTTGAAGGTATTCCGGTAGGGATATCGAATTGCATGGTACCACTGTAAGAACCGCTCATGTTTGTAATTGTAACTGAATCTGAAGAAGGCGATGATATCTTTGAGTTGACCTTTACGTTCGCAATATTGCCTGAAACAGATTGAAGTGTATAAACATTGTCCATCTTCAATTCTATCCCACTGCTCATTGTACTGGTTGTGCTTTTCCAGGTATCGCCTGGTTTAACAGGTTTGCCAGGATAAAGCCCGAATGCCTGTTGCAGGTTTTGCTTAAAACTTTCTTCGTCAAATGCACCTGCCATTCCCGAAGCCATGTCATCAGAAGGAGCCTTGTCTTTCATCTTTTGAACCATTTCATTAATACCACTTACGTAACCAACTTTACCGTTTGTGTTCATGATAAATTCAAATTGAGCACCCTTCAATGCATCCATTACCTGTGCGAATGTGCTGTTTACCACATCTGAAGTATCTACCGGTTGGTCAGAATTATAATTGATGTTCTGGCCGCCTGCACTTATGTTCATAGCGATCTTTGAAATTGTGGCCTGGATTTTTTTCCAGCTGCTGCTATCATCAATCACTTCAAACCGGTAACCGAAAGTCATTCCATTTTTTACATTTATGTCTTGCCCTCCGGCCTTACCGGTGGTAGTCACATTCATATTCATATTGTAATCAAAGCCCTGGCCTTTTGGTAAATTGAATTTAAGGTTAATAGGTTTCTGGCCAAAAGAAATTGCACCAAAACATATTAATAATGCGGCAAATGCGATATAAAATTTTTTCATTCAATGAATTTGAGAGCGCAATAGTAAACTAATTTTTTTGTTTGATTTGAGATGAAAATTATTAGTGGTTTGTTTCGCCAGCCGTCTTAACTTTAAAATGAATTAAGCGTAATTCTATGAAAAAATT
>Ga0206903_10270_pt1 | contig 15541 bp, 17 predicted proteins | sample Alteio_BWOrgHeat_45_FD_152959 | JGI IMG/M metagenome (GOLD analysis project Ga0206903, IMG submission 152959) | Enriched cells from forest soil in Barre Woods Harvard Forest LTER site, Petersham, Massachusetts, United States -... | ecosystem: Environmental > Terrestrial > Soil > Temperate forest >... | reverse complement strand
GTTTAACCCCGTTCCCGAGGTTTTGACACAGCTTGTTTTGGCAGGAGCCGCCATTGCGCTTTTTGAAATATCGATTATGCTCGTCCGTTGGGAGTCCCACCGTCAGGCTAAGAAGGCATAAAGAGCTTGCGTAGAAAGCGGAGTCCTTTGCTATAATACGCAAACATTTAGAGGAGAATAATTAATGGCAACGATATCTATGAAAGCGTTGCTCGAGGCTGGCGTTCACTTCGGGCATCAAACACGTCGCTGGAATCCCAAGATGGCAAAGTACATCTTTGGTTCCCGCAGCAATATCCACATCATCGATTTACAGAAAACGGCTAAAGAGCTTAAGAAAGCGTACAAATTCATTCGCGATATGGCCGCTTCCGGACGTCCGATTCTCTTCGTAGGAACCAAGAAACAGGCCCAAGACGCCATTATGACCGAATCCCAGCGCTGCGGGTCTTTTTATGTCAGCGAGCGGTGGCTCGGTGGGACACTCACCAATTTTGAAACCATTAAGCGTTCCATTGGCCGCTTGAATGAATTGGACAAAATGAAAGCAGACGGCCTTTTCCGTGTAATGTCCAAGAAAGAAGTATCGCGTCTCGAAAAGGAACGGCTTCGTTTGACCAAAACCTTGGCCGGTTTTAAAGGAATGCATGATCTTCCCGGGTGTCCCAAATGTTCACTGATCTATTTTAGCGCGTTCTGGTGACGATGTACTGAGCGATCGCGATTAAGGTCTGTTTCGGGGTAGATTCGGGAAAGCTGTGGAGGGCGTTTTTGGCCTGCTCGGCAAAATTGGACGCTTGACGGAGTCCTTCTTTAATAGCGCCAGAGTCGTTTACCCAGGTGATGATTCCCTGAACATTCTCGTTGGTGGGTTCACCCAGCCAGCTCAGGAATTTCTTTTTTTCTGCCGGCTGGAGTTTGTCACGCAGCCAGATGAGGGGCAGAGTCAATTTCCCATTGGCGAGATCCGTGCGAAGGGTTTTACCCGTCACTTCCTCAGTGCCTATTAAATCTAACGTGTCATCGATAATTTGAAACGCCATGCCTAGATTCCATCCATAATGACCGAGCGCGGTGGATTGATCGGTCGAAAGCCTTGCTAAGCGGGCTCCGCCGCGCATGGAAGCACCCATTAAAGTGGCCGTTTTATTGTCGATAAATGAAAGGTATTCGGCCAGCGTCAGATCGAGTTGAAAACGCCGCCGGACCTGATTGATTTCCCCCTGACAGATGGAGCGGGTGGCGCGAGCGAAGAGATCAATCAGTTGCGGGTCATTGAGACCCGCCAGGAGCGAAAACCCTTCGACATAAAGGAAATCCCCGAGAAGAATCGCCACTTCATCGCCGAATTTAACTGCCGCGGTCGGCTTTTGATGTCGCAGAACGGCCCGGTCGACAATGTCATCGTGCATCAAAGTAGATAAGTGGATGAGTTCCGCGGCCGCACCGACAGAAATTGCATCATCGCCCTGGGATCCGCCTAGCTGCGCGCTTAAGACGACGAGCGCGGGTCGTAAACGCTTCCCACCGGCCTGCACCACATACTCCACAATTTCGGGGATCATCCCCTTGCCGCGGGTGGCGACTTCCTGAAGAAGACCTTCGGTCTGAAGCAAAAACGGGAAAATAGATTGATAGAGATCTTCGAGACGTGCCTGTTCCTGCTTTAAGTTAACCGAAGCACTCATGGCTGGACGGGAGTTTCAGTAGAAACGGCGACGGAAGAGGATGGAACAACTTGTTCAACAACCGGTCGCAAGGCCAGCCGTTCCGCTTTGGCAAAACCCATTTGCGGAAACATACCGGCAAATAGGGTGACGAAGGATGTCACGGCCAAGGTCAGTCGCATGGAGAAATTAATCGCAACTGGAGCCTCCGAAGCCGGAGACTGGAAATACATGGCACGGAGAATTTTAAAGTAGTACCCGACCGATATGACGCTATTGACACCCGCTAGGACAACCAGCCAGATCCATCCGGCACTTAAGGCGGCCCAGAAGATATAAAACTTCGCGACAAATCCGACGGTCGGAGGCACCCCTGCCAGACTGAGCAAAAAGAGCGTAAGCAGCGCGCTTAGCAGCGGGGCTTTCTTTCCCAATCCAGCAAAAGCGGAAAGATCGTTTGAATGTAACGCATTAGCCACGCAAATGACAATTGCAAAAGCCCCTAAATTCATAAACAGGTATGCACCGCCATAAAAATAAACACCAGCAATTCCTGTCGTACCTCCAGCGATAAGACCCAGCAGCATATACCCCATGTGGGCTATTGACGAATAGGCGAGAAGCCGCACCACATTGGTCTGCCAAAGGCCAATCACATTGGCAATCGTCATGGTCAACACTGCCAAAATAACGAGCACATGGACCGCCCCGAGTTCTGCGCTGGGCAGCGTGAGATTGAATACGCGCAGCGCAATGGCAATACCTGCCACTTTTGGAGCAACGGACAGAAAAGCCGCGACAGGGGTCGGAGCGCCTTCAAAAGCGTCCGGCACCCACATGTGGAAAGGCACGAGCGCAATCTTGAACCCAAAGCTGACCAGGACAAAGAAGATGGCAACGAGAGCAAGCGGGGCTTTATCGGGCTGAAGAAGACTTCCGGTCACTAGGCTTGAAAGGGATGTGCTACCGGTCAGTCCGTATAAAATCGAGATCCCGTAAGCCAGCATCGCCGATGAAAAAGCGCCGATGAGAAAGAACTTGATTGCGCCTTCGCCGGACTTCTCCACATGGCGTTTATAGCCGGTCAGAATGAAGCCGGGGATCCCGACCAATTCAATGGAAAGGAAAATCATGAGGAAATCATTGGCCGCGGAGACAAAAATCAAACCCACAACCGCCAGGAGAAGCAATCCGTAATAGACCGCCAGAGATTGGTCGCCCATACTATTGTCCTGTTCGGACAAGAGAACGACGAAAAAGGTTGTGGCGAGCGCAATACAGGTAAGGAAAAAGGATAGCCCATCGGCGACGAGCATCCCTCGTCCATAAACGATTGGCGTGCTAAGTCCCCAGGGGCGAACAAGCACCGCTGTCACTAAGAGAGCCACTAGCGTCAGCCAGAATCCGGCTTTCCGTGATCCTCCCCCTTTGAGGGTATCCACTCCAAACAGTGCGAACGCAAAAGCGCTCAAGGAGAGAGTCGGAGCAAGAAGAAGCAAACTGTTCATGGTTGAGGAAATTTCAAGAGATCAACGAGATGCGATAGCGTCGTGTTCAAAGGCGATATCAGAAGCGACGGCAACACCCCGAAGAGGACCATCAGAACGCAGAGAGGTACGGTCGCAATCAATTCTCGCGCGTTCATGTCGGTTAATTTTTCCCACTTGGTGTTAAACGTGCCCAGGAAGACTTTCTTGATCATGATCAGGAAGAAAGCCGCTGTGATGAGAATACCCAAAAGTGCAATGAGAGTCACATAGCGATAGGCGACAACCTGGAAAGATCCGAGGAAGCATAAAAATTCGCTCACAAACCCGGAGAGAAGCGGTAGCCCTAGAGAGGCGAAGCAAGCCAGGGTCATAATTCCTGTGTAGACAGGAAGTTTCGAGCCCAAACCGCCAAAAGCGTTCACATCTCTGGTATGGGCGCGATCGTAGATCACGCCAACTAAAAGGAAAAGAGCTCCGGTGATGATGCCGTGATTGATCATCTGAAGGACCGCTCCGTTAAACCCAATGACGTTTAAGGATGCAACCCCGAGCATGGCATACCCCATATGATTGACGGAAGAATAGGCGATCATGCGCTTGATGTCCGTCTGAGCAAGAGAACAAAAAGCACCGTAAACAATATTTATACAGGCGATCACCGCCATACTGAAAGCCAGTCTTTGCGCGGCGACAGGCAGAAGCGGTAACGAAAAGCGCATGATTCCATATAGACCCATTTTGAGAAGAACACCGGCCAGGATGACGGACACCGCGGTCGGCGCTTCGACGTGCGCGAGCGGGAGCCATGTATGGAACGGAAACGCGGGAATTTTCACAGCGAACCCAAGATACAAGCCCAAGAATAACCACATTTGCAGGCCTCGGGCCAAAGTCGGGGCTTGTTTAAGCAATTCCAGATAATCAAACGTATGCGGGTTCGTGTTGAAGTAGAGGGTTAAAAGAGCGATCAACATGAACACGCTGCCAAAAAGGGTGAAAAGAAAAAATTTGATTGCGGCGTATTCTTTCTTCGGACCACCCCAGATTCCAATCAAAAAATACATCGGAACGAGCGTCAGTTCCCAGAACACGTAGAAAAGGAACAAGTCGAGTGCCACAAATACGCCCAGCATGGCCGTTTCGAGCATGAGGAAGAAAAAGAAGTATTCCTTTACGCGATTTTCAATTCCGAACGAAGCAATGACAGATAACAAAGTCAGCAGTGTCGTCAGGACCACCATCGATAAAGAGAGTCCATCTATTCCCATGAAATAGTGAATATTAAATGTCGAAATCCAATTCACTTTTTCCACGAACTGGAAATCGGAGGTCGTGGTGTTAAAGTTCGCCCAGAGCCACAGAGAGGCCACGAATACGGCCGCACTGGAAGCCGCGGCGATCGCGCGGACCATCTGCGTCTTCTCCTTTGGAGTGAGCAAAATAATGATTCCGCCGATTAACGGCAAAAAAGTGATAAATGAAAGTACGCCCATCGAATCCTCCTAGTGTTTACCGACGAAAGTTTCCATCGCCATCAGCATTGCTACCAAGGTCATCGTGATGACCAAAAGATAATTCTGCACAAACCCGTTTTGCACGCGGCGGGCCATATCCCCCAGCGCTTCCGCACTCCAGCCGCCGCCATTAACCAGGCCGTCCACGATATGATCGTCGAACCAACTTTGAATTTTAGACCAGAGGGTAGCCAGCCAACCGAACCCATCAACAAAAATCCGGTCCACCACATTAAAATCAAACCAGGAAAGCGCCTGCGCGAGCTTTCCCGTGGGCCGCACAAAAACAGCCCAATACAGTTCATCGACGTAATATTTATTTTTGAGAAGTTTGTTGATGGGTGCAAATATCGCGGCCAGCTGTCCGACGAACGTGAGAGATCCTAGATACAGTGCCCCTCCGACCACCAGCCCGAGGAGTCCTGATCCCAGGCCGACCAGGCCAACCCAACGAGGTTCGGCGACTTCCTTTAAACCTTCCATCGGGAAAAAGCGAGCCAGAGTTTCCGGATCGTGCATCAGCCAGCCGAGGCCCAGAGCAGGAACCGCGAGACACATCAATGGAATGATCATGCTCCAGGGTGATTCATGCGCATGCGCGAAACGATCACGCTCCCTGGGCTCTCCCAGAAATACCAGAGAAAACGCCCGAGTCATATAAAACGAAGTTAGGAACGCGCCCGCACAACCGATGATATACAGAAGAATATGATTCGAACTGTAAGCAGCCCCGAGGATCATTTCCTTGGAGAAGTAGCCCGAAGTTCCCCAGAAGGCAACAAGCGCCAGCGTCCCAGAAAGGAATGTCCAGAAAGTGGCTGGCATCTGCTTGGAAAGGCTTCCCATTTTCCAGATGTCGTTGGTATGGACCGAATGAATGATTGAACCGGCACCCAGGAAGAGAAGAGCTTTAAACGCGGCATGGGTCGTCAAATGGAAAAGACCGGCGGAGTAGCCGCCGACACCGAGTCCCATGATCATATAGCCCAACTGCGAAATGGTGGAATAGGCAAGAATCTTCTTGATGTCATCAGCTGTGACCGCAATCGTCGCCGCGAAAATGGCCGTAAATCCCCCCACCCAGGCGACGACTTCGAGCGCCTGAGGAGCCTGAAGGAAAAAACCGTAGGAACGCGCCACCAAGAAAACGCCGGCGGCTACCATGGTGGCCGCATGAATGAGCGCTGAAACAGGAGTCGGGCCTTCCATCGCATCCGGGAGCCACACATGAAGAGGAAACTGGGCTGATTTACCGACCGTTCCACAGAACAAGAGGAGAGCAATGATCATCGACATATGTGTCGACACATTCCCGTCGTGAAGATGACTCTGGATCTGGGTAAAGTTAAAAGTTCCTATGACGAAGAAAATCGTCAGAAGACCGGCATAAAAACCGAGATCGCCCAAACGCGTCGTGAGAAAAGCCTTATTTCCTGCTGCGCCGGCCGCATCGCGTTCAAACTCAAAACTGATGAGGAAATAAGAACAGGCTCCCATGATTTCCCAACCGATGAAGAACTGGAGATAGTTGTTGGCCAGAACGAGCGCGAGCATAGCCGCCGTAAACAATGACAGGTAGGAGAAAAAGCGCTTAAAACGTGGCGCATCATGCATATAGCCCACGGAATAAATCTGGATAAGAGCGCTGATGCCACTGACCGCCACAATTAGGACTAAGGATGGCCCATCTAAGAGGACACCCCACTCAAATTGGAAAAGTCCTACGTCAAACCAGGGATAGTGAATCTCGTGCGGCAATTTTAAGGTGCCATCCATCACCTGCATGAGGAGATCGATAGAGATACCGAAACTCGTTAGACAGGCAAGGATCCCTAGCGCTGCCCCTTTTATAGGAAGCCAGCGACCAAAGAAGAAGATCAGAATCGCCGCAGCGAAGGGAAGAAGCGGTATGAGATAGGCGTAATCAACCATGAAGAAGATTCAACTTTTCTGTATAGACGCTCTTGATATTGCGATAAATCGCTAAAACGAGGGAAAGGCCGACGACAGCTTCTGCTGCCGCAAGAGTCATTACGAAAATGACGACGCCTTGACCCCACACTTTGTCTGGATAAAGAAAATGATTAAAGGCAACGATGTTAATCGTGGCGGCATTGAACATAAGCTCAATCGACATAAGAATTCCCAGAACATTGCGCCGCGTAAGCGCGCCATAGACGCCAATGCCAAAAATGATGGCTGATAGCATCAGGAAATGATGCAGAGACAATGTCATGTTCGATCTTTCCCATCGAGTCCGAAATAGACCGCACCTACCAAAGCCGCCAGAAGAACCAGGGAAACGGCTTCAAATGGAACTACCATATCTCCCAGCAGCAAGCGCCCAATAGAGGCCGTCGTTGGGGTTGCGACTGTCGTCACAAAAACCCCACGATAAACGGCCCGAAACTGCATGATGAGGGCACAGCTAATTGCCAGCGCAAAGAACGCACCCCAGACCCATTGTTCATTGGTCTGCCGATCCAGATGATCCAGCGGACGTTGAGAAAGCATGATGACAAAAAGCATGATGATCATAATGCCGCCGACATAAATGAGAAGTTGACTAGCAGCGACGAAGTCGGCGCCCAAGAGCGCGAATAATGCAGCCACGACACCCAATGCCGCTGTCAGCGCGACAGCGCCACGGAAGACGGACCGAGCCGTGACAACGATCAGAGACAAACCGATCAGGAGGATCGCCATACAAGCAAAGATGAGTGTGGGAAGCGTTCGTTCCATATTATTTCCGCAAAAGAATCATCAAGCCGGTCAGACCAACATTCACAATCGACCAAGGCAAAAGAAATTTCCAGCAGAACTGCATCAATTGATCCACGCGCAGACGCGGGAAGGTCCAGCGAAACCAAAGAAATAAGAAGACGATGGCAAACGTTTTTCCGAGAAACCAGAACCAGGAAGGAATCCATCCGCCTAGAGTAAAGCCATCACCGCCGCCAAAGAAGAGCGCTACAGCCATCGCGGAAGAAAGAAAAACGTAAGCGTATTCGGCGAGAAACAAGAGCGCAAACTTGAGGCCCGAGAATTCCGTATGGAATCCGGCCACGAGCTCAGATTCTGCCTCCGGAATATCGAACGGGGTTCGGTTCGTTTCCGCCACGGACGCAATCAGGAAAATAACGAAGGCCAATTGTCCGATGAAAGGATAAAAGATGAACCACTTGGGCAGGAAGCCGTGCCAAAGACCGACCTGGCCCATCGCAATCGATTTTAAGCTGAGAGTTCCGTAAACCATGAGGACGGGAACGACGGACAGCACACGAGGGATTTCATAGGACACCAATTGGGCAGCACCGCGAAGACCACCAAGCATGGAAAATTTATTGCCCGATCCCCAGCCCGCCATCAGCACCCCTATTGTTGAAATTCCGGAGATCGCAAAAATAAACAGGACAGAAATGTCCAAATCGATCGGAATCAAACCTTTCCCAAACGGAACGGGAGCAAAGCAGACAAAAACAGGAGAGACGACCACCATCGGGGCCATAATATGCATCAGACGATCAGATCCCACTGGGATAATGTCTTCCTTAAAAATGAGTTTTACTCCATCGGCCAGTGTCTGAAAGATTCCATAAGGACCAACGTTCATCGGACCGAGACGTGCCTGCATAAAACCGGCCACTTTACGTTCGGCATATACCAAGACCATTGGCACCAGAGAAACGAGGAGTACCAACACTCCCACTTGAATGGCTTTGGCCAGAATCCAGGCTGCTAGTGGCGGGACGCCGTGAAGGATAACCCAGGACTGAAGCGCCTGGAAGGCTCGGCTAAGGAGGGGGCCCAATTCCAACATTAGCGGTCGACCTCCCCCAGCACAATATCGATACTTCCCAAAATCGCAATGACATCAGAGACCTTCCAGTCCTTGAGCAGCACCTGAAGGACCTGGAGATTAATAAAGGAGGGAGCACGAATATGCATACGGTACGGGCTCGGAGAACTATCGCTCACAATATAGAACCCGAGATCTCCACGCGGAGCTTCCAGATGTCCGTATCCTTCACCTGCTGGCACCCGGAAAGTTTTGGGGATTTTTCCCATCGTTTCGCCAGGCTGCATGGCGGCCAGCGCCTGCTCGATGATTTTCAAACTTTCGCGCATTTCCTGAATACGGACCCAATAGCGTTCCCAGCAATCGCCCTGCTTGCCGACTGGAATATCAAATTTCATCTTGGAGAAAAGACCGTATGGATCATCCTTGCGCACATCGGCCTTAAATCCGGTGGCTCGCAGGTTCGGACCCGTAATTCCCCAAGCCACAGCCATTTCCTGCGACATTTTTCCAACATTCTTTGTGCGGTCCATGAAAATCGGATTGTAGGTTAGAAGCGTATCGTATTCGTCAATCCGGCCATACATCTCCTTGACGAATTTCGAAACCTTCGTTTCCCAGCCGTCCGGAGAATCCGCCATGACGCCACCGATGCGAATATAGTTATAGGTCAGGCGGGCGCCGCAGATTTCTTCGAAAAGATCGATAATCCGTTCCCGTTCCCGTCCAAAAGCGATCAAAAAGGGCGTGAACGCTCCGATATCGATGCCATAGGTTCCGAGAAAAACGCAGTGCGAAGCGATTCTTTGTAGCTCTCCTACAATAATCCGGAGGTAATCGGCCCTTTCGGGAATGGCGACACCCAAGAGCTTCTCGACAGCCAAACAATAGGACCAGTTGTTGGTCATGGCTGCCAGATAATCCAAGCGGTCCGTCAAAACGATAATCTGCGGATACGTACGCTTCTCGGCTAGCTTTTCTGTCGCACGATGCAAATATCCAATATCCGGCTGAGCGCTGGTAACAACTTCCCCATCGGTCGTAATGGCTACGCGCAAAACGCCATGGGTGGACGGGTGCTGCGGTCCCAGGCTGATGAACATCCCATTAGCGGGGGCCTGTTGTGGAAAAACTTCAGGAGCTATCGTTGGAAGAGAAGTAGAGTTGGCCATGAGAGGGTTAGTCGTACCGATCGGGTTTGGCAACGTAATCTTTACGGAGCGGATAACCTTCCCAATCATCGGGAAGAAGAATACGTCGCATGTTGTAATGGCCAGCAAAACGAATTCCCATCAAATCGAAGATTTCACGCTCCTGCCAATCCGCGGTCGGCCAAAGGGTCGCAATCGAGGGAACTTCAGGTTTGGCCCTATCTTCCACCTTCACTTTTAAAACCAGCTTATGTTTGTGCAGCGTGGACACGAGGTAATACACGACTTCAAAATGCGTCTTCCAATCCGTGGAGGTAACGAAGGAAAGAAAATCAAAGGAGAGCGGCGGGTCAAAGCGAAGAAAGCGGCAAAGTTCTACCAGCTGATCTGCTGGAACTGCAACATAGAGTTCGTCCCCACGGACTTGACCTTGGACCTTTGGAATTTCCTGCAACCCCGGAAACTTCGCCTGGATGGAGGTTAGGAGTTCCTGGGTCGTCATGCAACGGACTCAGCTTTTTTCTTGGCCGCCGCCAGCATGCTGTAAGCCTGAATCTTTCGCTGCAAAGCGATGACTCCCTGCATGAGAGCTTCAGGACGTGGCGGGCAACCAGGAACATAAATATCAACGGGAATAACTTTATCGACACCTTTGCAGACGGAGTAAGCGTCGTAATAGGGTCCTCCAGAATTGGAACACGACCCCATGGAAATCACGTAACGCGGTTCCGGCATTTGGTGATAGAGGAGCTCGATGCGTGGAGCCATCTTCTTGGTCACCGTACCGGCGATAATCATTAGATCGGACTGGCGTGGCGTGGGACGAGGAATGACGCCGAAACGGTCAAAATCGTATTTGCTGGCGTAGGTCGCCATCATCTCGATGGCGCAACAGGCTAAACCAAATGTCATGGGCCAGATGCTGGATTTACGTGCCCAATTTATAAAGGAATCCGCCGTGGTCATGAAAAGAGATCCGCCGGGGAGATGCTCCGCATACAAAGGTCCTTTATCCAGCAAAATTCCCATCTATCTCTCCCACCGAAGCGCCCCACGGCGCCATGTATAGATCAGACCAAAGAATAGAACGGCGATAAATACGATCATGCTGCTGAAGCCTTGCCAACCAAGTTCTCGGAAAATAACGGCCCAGGGGTAAAGATACAGTGCTTCCACATCAAAGATCACAAAAAGCAAAGCGAAAATATAAAACTCGATGTCGGTGGGGACATAAGGAGTGCCGATCGGTTCCATGCCGCACTCATAAGCGATTTTCTGGCGTTCATCGCCACTTTTGAAACGGAGGAGAGGAGACAAAACAAGAAGATTCAAGACCGCAAAACCGGCCCCGAATACAACAAATATCAGAATATTACCGTACTGCCCTAACATTTCTTTGTCCCCTCGTAAATCTGAACGGCACCAAATGCGAGCGACTTATAATGAACGTCAGAAAATCCCGTTCGGGTTAAAAGTTCCGCCACCTGCGCAGGCTCATAGAAGTCACGAATCGTTCCTTCCAGATACCCTTTCGGCCAGCGATCCCCGCAAACCCATTGCCCAATAAGCGGAATCCCAAGACTCAGATGAACGCGGTGACCGAGCCTAGAAATCGGCGAATTAGGCCGCCCAAAATCCATATGCAGCACCTTTCCACCTTCTCTGAGCACTCGAAAATTCTCTTTGAACGCCACCTCCAGGCACCCGCGCAGATTGCGCAAGGCAAAAGCAGAGGTGATACAGTCAAAAGAACGATCCGAAAAAGGAAGACGATCAGCCGATCCGTTCATCCAGCGAATCCGTCCTTCCTTATCTTTTTCTCGGGCTTTATCCAGCATTCCTTCAGAGAAATCCAACCCTATCACGGCATGTCCAGACTGAGCGGCGAGAAAAGCCACATCACCTGTTCCCGTCGCGATATCCAGAACTCGGGCCCCCGTAGGAACATGGCTCAGCAAAACCTTGCGCCAGTGCTGATGCAGTCCGAGACTGGCCCAGGCATTAAAACGATCGTAATCAACGGCAATACGATCAAACATCGCCCGGATACCAGGCCCGTTAGTCGGGGTAACAGCGGTTGAAGACAAGGAATCGATCGAACTATTACTGGAGGTCTTCGGCTCCGAGGGTCTTTTTGGAGGCATCGGCTTTCACCTTCTCCACAGACGCTAGAACAATCTGCGAAATTCGGCTAGAAAGAGCATCAATATAATCGCCACCTGTGCGTAAGCCCGCTTCTTTGACCATCTTCTTGATTTTACTTACAACAACGAGTGATTCGGCCATTTTTTATATCCTCCATTAGGTTTCCCAGCAGGCCTGCCTGCCGGCAGGCAGGTTTGAACTGTGGGTTTTAAAAGAACGGTCACTATAACCAACAACGTCCGTATTGTCAAATAAGGGCTTGTTTCTGCAACTTCACAATAACCCTCTCATTGTGCGAATGCTTCTTTAGAAATAATACACAAAGATCGTCCTGATACGCCATAGCCCACCCTGAAGGCGGAAAATAGCGGTTCAGAACGAGCGCCTGCTTATCTGTAGGTACGGGCGGACGATAAACGACGGCCGCCTCAAATCCATTGCGATTCAGAAAATCGATCCACGCGGCCGGCTGACTATGAGCTTCTGCACTGGTTTCAATCACCCGTGTAAACCCATCGATAACCCCGTCACGCCCATCCTGAAATTCTGCCGGATGGCCTTGAAATCGGAAAAGCCAATAAGCCCCGAATTTGTATTCATTGTAAAAGGGCCCTTGAACATCATTTTTCTCAATAAAATCGCAGACACCCCTTATATATCCCGTGCTTCGAGCGTCTATTCCCCCACTCACGGTTTGGGCTGAGGCGAGGGAGGTCCAGAACAAGAAAATCGAAAGAAGCGCCAAAGCCCAGCTTTCGTATTGATGAAGCGATTTTACGATCCATTCTCTGGGACGGCTTTGCAGCCAGTTTAAAGCGGCGTAAGGGAAGGTCCCCACCATAAAAAAATGGATGAAGCGCTGGTGGCGGAATGCAAATACCGCCACTTGAAGTGAAAATGTTCGACGGATCAAGAAACTAATCAGGGCAAGACCACCCGAAAGGTAAAAAAAGAGGAAGCCGAGCCCAGAAGGGGGCATCCACTCATAAATATTGTTCACGTGGCTTCTTGACACCCTGAGTATGCCCATATACAGTCCTGGCCCATAGGGATTCAGAAGAGTTGCTGCGGCACAAAGCGCGGCTCCGATCAGGACAGAACGCGCGCTGGGCTGGCCAGTCAGTGCCAGGAAGCAGCCATAAAACCCTAGAATAAAAAGGCCAAAAGTGAACTCCCCATGGAGATTGGCCCAAAATACGAAAAGAAAGATCCAGAGTAGCCAGCGGGAAGTCTTCCAATTCGTAAGAAAAGAATGGTCAATCTCGCAGAATAAGGCTGAAAAAAGAACCAGGGAGCTGAGGTCGGCGCGCTCCACCCAAAAGGGCCATCCTCCCAGGAAAACAATCCCCACAAAAACAATGCGTTCAAAAACGCTTGCACCCCAAAAACGCAACCGCTTATCAACAAAATAGAGAGCCGCAAGGACCAGAGTGTTTTTCAGGAGGCTCACGCCGAAGAGGCCGAGACCTCTCACCACGAGGGTCAATAGCACCTCATAGAGCCAGTCGGTGTTGACCCATCGCGCGCCGTAGACCGGCCAGGCGAAGACATCTGCACGCAGAAACACGTGATGGGAGAGCATGTAACGTCCGGTGCCCAAATATATCCAGACGTCTTCCCAATAAATAGGCTGCCAACGGGATAGAGCAAACGTTAAAACGGCTAGAGATAAGGCAAGAATTTTCAGAAACTCTGGGGACAGCCCTTTGAAGAATCGGGGTTGGACTGCGCGGCTCATGAAGGGACGGCGAAGGAGATTTCCGCGAATGGCTGGCCATCTTCCTCACGCCACCAGGCCTTTGCTTCCTTAAATTTCCCCCCATGAACGGAGGCAATAACACTGATCCAGCCGGACAGCATCGGCTGACTTTCATCGGTCTTGCTGGGACGGGGTGGGTGGTCCGGATGGGTATGGTAAATGCCCAGGACATCGAGGTTTTCTTTTTCGGCGGCCATTTGCGCGTTCACAAATTCCTGGGGAGAAAAGGTAAAGTCAAACCGTCCGCGACCTTCATCCCGTAGCGTATTTTTTAGGATAACGATTTTGGTCGTGACTTTATCCGCCGACAAGGGCCCTAAGAGTAATCCGCAACCTTCAAAAGGATAGGCAGCCTCAGCCTGTGCCTGAAGGGCTTTCCACGCATCCGCTGTGAATCGAATAGAAGGTGGCATGTTATTTGCTGTTGTATTTTTCCCAGAAGGAGAGGACTTCATCCCAGAACTGACTGCGTAAATAACGATCCCCTCGGTCCGGAAGGACGGTGACGACAACACCTTCCTTCAAACCTTCGGCAACCTCGAAAGCCCCCTGGAGGGCGGCTCCGCCAGAATAACCGATGAGGAGACCCTCTTCCCGGGCGATGCGGCAAACCATCTCATACGCATCTTCGGTATAAACTGAAATCTTTCGATCATGGACCTTAGGATCATAGATCCCGGGAACAATCGAGCTTTCCATGTGCTTAAGACCTTCCAACCCGTGCAATGCCGTCGCCGGTTCAACCGCAATGATTTCGATTTTCGGGTTGAGCTCCTTCAAACGTCGGCCTGTGCCCATGAGGGTTCCAGAAGTACCTATGCCAGCCACAAAATGAGTAACTTTCCCCTCCGTCTGGTTCCAGATTTCCATGGCCGTTGTCTCGTAATGGGCCTTCCAGTTGTTGGGATTGTTGTACTGATCCGGCATGAAATAGTGCTTTGGATCCTTTTTCATCCGCGCTTGCGCTTCGAGGATGGCCCCATCCGAACCTTCGAGAGCATCTGTGAGAATCACTCGGGCGCCAAAGGTCTCTGAAATGCGTTTCTTTTCCCCCGCGTTTTCCGGGATGACCAGCTCCACCTGATAGCCGAGCGCGGCGCCGATCATGGAGTAGGCGACCCCGGTATTGCCTGATGAAGAATCGAGGATGACTTTATCGCGGGTCAGCTGCCCCGTGCGGATGCCTTCTTTAATCATGTTCCAGGCGGCACGATCCTTGACGCTTCCTCCGGGGTTGGCGAACTCGGCTTTGGCCAGGATTTCAACTTTTGATTTCTCGCCAAGCCAGTATTTCAGGCGTTCGAGGCGCAAAAGGGGCGTATTGCCGATTAAATCGACAACGGACGAGCCCAGTTTAGTTTTAGCTGACGCCTTCATAAAACGATTTCCCCTTCATTAAATGTCCTGATTTTTCGTCGAGATTCTATCATGATCGCTCCGGAAGCGTCCACGCCAACGGCCTTTCCAGTCACCAGACCGTCCGCCGTCTTCAAGCGAACCTGTTTTCCCGGAGCAAAATAATGCTTCCAGTAATTCTCGCAGAATGGGGCAAAGCCCTGGTCGCAGAAACGATCGTAGCCCGCGTAAAATGAAGCAAGAAAAGCATCCAGAAGCTGCGATCGTACGGCCACCTTACCCGTTAGAGCGTAGAGAGAGGTGGCCAACCGCGATAAGTCATCCGGCAGGGTATTGTTGACGTTCACCCCCACCCCAATCACCAACCAATCCGTGCGGTCCATCTGGCCGGACATTTCCGTAAGAATCCCGGCGAGCTTTCTCCATGACGCCTCACCCGGCCTCCCGGCGCCCTCTCCCATAGGGAGAGGGACGGCGCTAGCCCAGGGTGAGGCCACCATCAGGTCATTTGGCCATTTGAGCTTCGCTTGCACTTTGAAAACTTTCGCAACCGCCTCGCGCAGGCATAGCCCGGCATAAAGGGTAATTGGAGCCGCGCGCAACGGAGAAAGAGCCGGCCGCAATAACAGCGAAAACCAAAGCCCCCCATATCCGGAATCC
>Ga0206903_10268_pt1 | contig 15605 bp, 13 predicted proteins | sample Alteio_BWOrgHeat_45_FD_152959 | JGI IMG/M metagenome (GOLD analysis project Ga0206903, IMG submission 152959) | Enriched cells from forest soil in Barre Woods Harvard Forest LTER site, Petersham, Massachusetts, United States -... | ecosystem: Environmental > Terrestrial > Soil > Temperate forest >... | reverse complement strand
ATTCCTTCCCGTCATGCCCGGCCTGACCGGGCATCTCATCATCAAAAGCTTTAAAATATTTGAGTACACAATTTCTGCACAGATATAAAAGGGTTTTATAAATGCCTTAATCTTTTTTAGATTTATGGCAAATTATTCAGCATGCAAAGCTATCCTGGCGTTAACTGGCCCGAAGCAATAAAGCCTTTATTAAAGAAATACAAAAACACAAAACATCCTTTAGATTATAAGAGCACTTATCAACTGATAGTGATGGTTGTTTTGTCGGCGCAGGATTCGGATAAGCACATCAATAAAATTGCACCTGTATTCTTTGAAGCATTCCCCAACATGACTGCTTTATCAAAAACAACAGAAAAAGACTTGCACGCACACATAAATGATGTGCGCAATTCGGCAAACAAGGCAAAATGGTTATTGCAAATAGCGCAAACAATAAAGGCTGATAAAAATATTCCTTATACACATGATGAGCTGACTATATTGCCGGGCATCGGAAGAAAATCTGCAAATGTTATTTTGCGTGAAAGCGGCAAAGAACCGGAAGGTATAATGGTTGATCTGCATACAGTACGTGTTGCACCAAGATTAGGGATTGCCACAGGTGCTGATCCTAAAAAAATAGAAAAGCAAATGATGGATGTATTGCCAAAGAATGAATGGGATGCGGGCATGGCAATGTCTTTTTTAGGAAGAGAAATATGCAGGCCAACTCCTAAATGCGATGAATGTTTAATGACGCCTGTTTGTAAATATTATCATGAAGTAATCAAGCAGGATTAAATCGTTGTTGCATTTATGGCTGCTGTTATGATGAAAGAATAGCCATCATGACCGCCCTGTAAAAATTCTGCGTAGCAATGCAATAATAAAAGTAAAAATAGCAGAACCAATTACTGCCCACGCAACAGGAAAAGGCTGGCCTTGAATAGTGATTTGAAAGATAGGTGGAAAACCAAATCTGTTTGCTATCCAAACACCAATGTAAGCGCCGATAAACCCAACAATTATTGAAACGAAGCAACCACCGAGACTATAGCCTGCAAGTGCCTGCCCGATGCCGCCGCATATAGCTGCTATCAATAACAATAATAAGAATCCCGTTAATGTCATAGTTTGATATTTTATTAAAAATAGAAATTATTTTTTTAGGTGAAGTGTAACCAGCAGTATGTTTTATAATTAATTGTTCAAAGAGCCGTTGATCTCAAAAAAATTATTTTATATATTGCGGAGGAAAGCACTAAGAAAAACCATTTCATTATTATCTATTTATCTTCTCACAAAAAAACAAATCAAATGAAAAAGTCAGTTCTACTATTTGTTTCCATTTGTATGATTGTAGCAGCAAACGCGCAAAACTCCATGCGCGAAACTATTCGCGGCGAAAACGGTTTAAGTAAACATTTTGTAAAATTAAATGCAAGCCAGCAGGTTAATTTTTCTGACGCGCTTGCAAATGCTGTTTTCAATTTTGATGATGCACTAAAGCTATCGCTCATCAAATCTGAAAGCGATGATCTCGGGCAGGTAAACTACAGGTTCTGTCAAACCTACAAAGGCATTCCCATCGAAGGTTCTATGTACATTGTTCAAACAAAATCAGGTAAAGCCACAGGTTTAAGCGGTGAAATCATAACCGATCTTCCCTCAGGCTTAAAAAGTGCCTCTTCTGTTGCCGCTATACAGCAAAAAGATGCAGTAGATATTGCAATCAAATATGTTGGCGCAAAAGAATATATGTGGCAGAATAAAGAAATGGAACAGAGCCTTAAGAACCAGGTGAAAGATAACAAAGCCACTTATTATCCTGCAGCAAAACTTGTTTGGTATAATAACAACACCGCAGATGAAAGCTTTAACCCTGCAAATCTTACTTTGGCTTATAAAGTAGATGTGTATGCGCATCAGCCATTAAGCCGCGCTGATTATTATGTTGATGCAAAAACAGGCAAGGTGCTCGGCAAAAATGATATCATCAATACTTCTGATGCAGTTGGTACTGCCAATACTTACTGGAGCGGCACGCAAACCATTCACAGCGATCTGAATGGCGGTACTTATCGCCTCAGAGATCTTACAAAAGGCAATGGTGTTATTACACTGCATGGTGAAAGCGGTTTACGCGGTAATGATTATACCAGCACTTCATCTAACTGGAGTCTTACAGGCTTTGACCAGGCAGCAATGGATGCACACTTTGGCGTTTCATCAACCTATACTTTTTATTCAAAAGTATTTCATAGAAATAGTTATGATGGAAACGGAACTGCATTAACCAGTTATGTAAACGATCCTACTTATATTGACAATGCGTTCTGGGATGGCAGTTCAATGAACTTTAATAAACGTTCAACCGGTGAAGCCGGCGGCGTTACAGGCATTGATGTTACAGGCCATGAATTAACACATGGTGTTACACAAACAACATCAGCGCTTGTTTACCAGAAAGAGCCCGGCGCTATTAATGAAAGCATGAGCGATATCATGGGAAAGAATGTTCAGTTCTATACAAAACACAACGACATTAACTGGCAGTTAAGTAATGATATGAACTGGATCATCCGCGATATGTCAAATCCAAAATTGGAACATCAGCCAAATACTTATAAAGGCCAGTATTGGATAAATTCAGTTTTTAATGATAACGGCGGCGTACATACCAATAGCGGTATTGGCAATTACATGTATTATCTTTTGGTTGAAGGCGGCAGCGGCACAAACGATAATGGCAATTCATATACTGTAAAAGCAATCGGCACAAAAGCCGCATTTATTATTTACAGAACCGAAACCGTTTATCTTTTCCCGAATGCAGTGTACAGCGATTGGAGAACAGCCTGTATAAGCGCAGCAACTGATCTTTACGGCGCTTCATCACAGGCTGTAAAATCTGTTGAAGATGCATTTTATGCAATTGGCATAGGCACAGCTTCTTCTATTGTTGCTGATAAAGATGTTCATGAGGCTGAGCTTAAAGTATCACCTAATCCTGTAGTGGGTTCTGCATTGGTAAACTATGAGTTGCAGAGAACAGGTAACACTGTTTTAAAAATTACAGATATGAATTCCGGTAAACTTGCACAAACAATTAATGTAGGAAATAAACAATCCGGTAAATACACTTATAGTTTTAATAGTTCATCTTTACTTAAAGGTGGTAATTATATAATAAGTGTTGAACAGGATGGAATACTTATTTCAAGTACAAAATTTGTTGTACTGAAATAAGTTTGAAATAACAATTGATTAAATAACATTAGTGCTTTCAAAGAAGAAGCCGCCTGCTTTAAGGCGGCTTCTTTGTTTGATGAAATCAGCGCTTTAATAAGATCGTTTGAATGTATAACGCTCTACACTTTTGCCTGTATAATAAGTTCCTGTAAACTGGTTATTCCCGGCAAAGCTTATGTCATCAAAATAAAGGAAAAGGGAATTACTGCCACTGCCGGTAAGAGAACACTGAAAGGTTTCATGTTCATCGTTATAATAATTTCCGTATTCATCATAATAACCATCAGAAGTATAATTCGTAACCCAACCGCCTTGCATCAAAACATTTCCATCATCGTATTGAGCATTGCCATTATTATAAAATGTAAGTACGCCGTAAATTTCAGGGTCAAATGAATACCATGAGCTGCCATTAAACTCAGAGGCATCATACAGATACCACGAACCTGCAAGTGGATCTGTTGCCGGCAGCGGAGGCGGAGCGTTTACTGTTTTTATACAGGATGAAAAAGAAATTATTGCAGCGGTAAATAATACGAGTGATAAAATTTTTTTCATGTATTCATTATTTTATTTTTTGTAATAAAGGGCGTGCAAACATTTTATTTACACTAAACTTTCAAGCGACATTTTTGTTTATAATATGATGATAAAAGAAGACAGAGGTTATTATAGCCTTAGTTAAAAAATATAAAAATCAAAACACCATATCATAATACTACATGCATGATAAATGTTGATTACAACAGCAGTTTTTTCAATGAATAAAAAATATTAAACCATTCATAAAAGGATTGAACGGCGGCATTATTTACTTAATGCTTACACCTTTTGCAGTTGGCGGTTTTATCGGCTATCGTTGGTGGAAGAATGAAAAAGCATTGCGGGAAGAATCAGACAAGGAATCATAAATTCTACGCTTACATATACAATACCGTTGAAGTTTTATTTATTAAAAAGAAAACAGAGTATTATCTTTCTGTTTCCAAAACATTTGTCATGTCCGCTGCTATACAACAATCAAAGCAACGTATTCAATCAATAGATATATTGCGTGGAGTTGTAATGCTTATTATGGCAATAGATCATGTGCGTGACTTCTTTCATATTGCTGCATGGACTGATATACCAACCAATCTTGCCACAACTACACCGCAATTATTTTTTACAAGATGGATAACACATTTCTGCGCACCGGCATTTGTGTTCTTATCAGGCGCGTCTGCCTTTCTTGCAGGTCAGCGCAAAACAAAAAAAGAATTAAGCATTTTTTTAATAAAGCGGGGCTTGTGGCTCGTGTTGATAGAACTTGTTGTTATGTCGCTGGCTTTCTCATTCAACCCATTGTATAATGTTTTCTTTCTGCAGGTGATATGGATAACAGGATGGAGCATGGTTTTTCTTGGCTTGTTTGTGCGTACTTCAATGACATATATAATACTGATAGGTTGTATCATAACATTCGGCCATAACATTCTTGACTATGTTCAATTGCCACAACAAGGTGCAACACATGTTTTATGGAGTTTATTTTTTACAGCATCAGGAACATTATTTAAATACGGTCAATCACGTTTTGTTTTGGACCTGTATGCAATTCTTCCCTGGACGGGCGTTATGTTCTTAGGTTATGGGTTTGGTACTTTATACAAAAAAAATTCTGATGCAATAAGAAGAAGAAAAACTGTTTTAATGATTGGTATTGCGGTGACAATATTTTTTATTGTATTGAGATTTATAAATGCTTATGGCGATCCAGGCTATTGGTCAACACAAAAAAATGGCCTGTATACTCTTTTATCCTTTTTGAACACTACAAAATATCCACCGTCGCTGTGTTATTTAAGCATGACCATTGGGCCGGCTTTAATTTTTCTTTCATTGATTGAAACAGCTAATAATAAAGTCACAAGCATTTTAAGTATGTATGGCAGAGTGCCTTTCTTTTATTATGTGTTGCATTTCTATATGATCCATATTCTTTGCGTGATCGTATTCTTTGCAACTGGCCATACTTCAAAAGATATTATTGACCCGAACGTTCCGTTCTTTTTCAGACCGCAACATTTTGGGTTTGATCTGCCCATTGTATATGCGATCTGGTTTTTTGTAATTGCTGTTTTATATAAACCGTGCAAATGGTTTGATAATTACAGGCGAACACACACTCAATGGTGGTTAAGTTACCTGTGATATTATTTTAATTGATGGAGATAGGAAAGACTTTCAGGAATTTGTTGCACCGGTCTTGAAGATTCGTCTTCTATAAAATAATGTTTAACGCCGGTCTTTTTTGCTTCTTTCATAATGGCTGCAATGTTTACATCACCTTGTCCTAATACAACATTACTTTCTTCATCTGCTGTTCCGTTTTGATTGTTCTCAGTGCCGGGTTTCCTGTCTTTAAGATGCAATAACAAAAAACGGTTTGGATATTTCTTCAATAAAGCCACAGGATCCTGCCCGGCGTTTTTAACCCAAAAAACATCCATCTCAAAATTGAAATATTTAGCATCAGTATGCTGTACAAGATAATCAAACAATGTTCCGTTTTCATAAGGCCTGAATTCATAACCGTGCGGATGATAACATAAACTCAATCCATTTGCCTGTATAACTTTCCCTGCAGCATTAAAAACATCAACAGCTTTCTTTATATCATCAATTGTAAATTCAGTACCGTTATGCGGTATCCAGAAACATACAATATATTTTGCACCGAATGCTTTTGCTTCATCAATAGCAGGTTGCGGATCTTTTGCAAGCTGGTCAAAATCCACACCTGCACTTACCATGTTTAAATGGTTGTCAGCAAGCAATTTTTTGTATTCATCCATTCCCAAACCATAAGTGCCGCCGCCTTCTATCTCATGTATGTTCCATTTTTTGATGAGTGCAAGCGTTCCCGGCACATCTGTTTTAAATTGTTCACGCAGGCTGTATAATTGTAAGCCTATCTGCTGTGCTTGTACTCTTTGAGATAAGAAAGAGATCATAAGATATAAGCATAAGATTTTTATAACAGGTAATAATTTCATGATGGCATTTTTAAAAGCAAGATTAAAAAAGAAAATTCATTTACGCGTTTATTTAAACCCTTCTCCCCTTGCGTTGATTTTAAAATCTATACTGAGGTTTATCCTTTTGCTTTTGCAGAGAGCGATAAAACTCAATACCACTACATGTATAATTAGGTTTTCTATAAGGCATTTTATCTCCTTTGTTCCGGTATTCATTGCAATTAAGTTTTGTTAACGATCTGAGTTCATCACTCATCATTGTTTTCAGATACAAATATTACAGAAACAATATTTCCTGATTCTGTGTCTTTTTGTTTAGAGCTTTGTCATAGATAAAGCTCTTTGTTTTTTAAACACAAGGCAATTGCGCTTATGCTTTTCTTTGGTATCATTGCAATACCGGGTTGAGTCTTGTACTCTTTTTTTATATGCCGGGTATTTTCTAACACCCATACTATAATCATTAAAAGAATCGCTATGAAATATCAACTGCAGGTTGTTTTATTAATAAGCAGCATTGGTATTTGCTTATCATGCTCATCACAGCAACGTGCAACTGCAGTTAAAGATTTAAACAGCACAATTGATAAGAATTTTAAAGATGCAGATACTCAATACAAATTGATGATGCAAGTATTGCCTGCCGGTCAGTTCCCAAAAACATTTGAACGTGATACATTAAGAACGAGTGGCCCGGGGTGGTGGTGCAGCGGATTTTATCCCGGCAGTTTATTGTATATCTGCGAACAAACGAAAGATACTGTTTTATATAATGAAGCAAAACGAACGTTGCGCTTACTTGCAAAAGAGCAATTCAATACAACAACGCACGATCTTGGTTTTATGATGTATTGCAGTTTTGGCAATGCATTGCGTTTAGATTCAGATGAAGCATATAAACAAATATTGATCAATAGTGCAAGATCGCTGGCAACGCGTTTTAATCCAACGGTTGGTTGTATCAGATCCTGGGATTCAAAGCCATCTGATTTTTTAGTGATCATTGATAACATGATGAACCTTGAATTATTGTTTTGGGCAACCAAAGCAACCGGCGATTCTTCATTTTATAAAATAGCAGTAACACATGCCAATACCACTATGAAGAATCATTTCAGGCCTGATTATAGTTCTTATCATGTTTTGAATTATGATCCGGCAACAGGCGCGGTACAGCAAAAAAGAACAGCGCAGGGCGCGGCAGACAGCTCTGCATGGGCGCGCGGGCAAAGCTGGGGCTTGTATGGATATACAGTGATGTATCGTGAAACACATGACAAAAAATATTTAGACCAGGCAAATCACATTGCACATTTTATTTTAAACAATCATCACCTGCCTGCAGATAAAATTCCTTACTGGGATTATGATGTGCCAGGCATTCCCGATGCATTGCGCGATGCTTCCGCAGCAGCTATAATGGCTTCAGCTTTTATTGAATTAAGCGGCTATGCAAACGCAAAAAGCGCAAAAGAATATATGGCGGCTGCCACAACAATCCTGCAAACATTATCCGGCGAAAGCTATAAAGCTGTAACCGGTACAAACGGAGGATTTATTTTACAACACAGTGTTGGAAATATGCCACAACATTCAGAAGTGGATGTGCCTCTAACCTATGCAGATTATTATTTTTTGGAAGCAATGAAGCGCTATAAGGAAGCAACAAAAAAATAAAATACAATTCAGTTAAGCTTCATTACAGTTACACATTATCCTTCAGCAAATATTTTTATGTTCCATTTTTTTCAAATTAATACCTAAATCACCCAGGCTTCTTTAGATGACTTATAATGGGAATATTTTCTGTATTATTCAGAAAAAGCCTACGGTTTGTTTTGTATTGAAGTTCTGTTACGGGAAATCTTTATTAAGAACTTTTTCATTAAACAGTTCAAATTCAACTGCACGTATCAATTTTTATAAAAATTTGCTCATTTTTTTATTTCATGATGCACCTGCAACGATGTAAAAGCAAATATGTCAAATATGTTAGCTAACTTATCTTTATTTCAGTACAAAATAATGATGATAGTGTATGTTTGCCCGTTTATTTTTTGGCAACAGCGTCATATTATTTGTAATGATTTACGGACTTATTTCAGCAAAAAAGATTTACTAAAGATGGAACAAAAAATAGCAGAACAATTCAGGAACATTTATCCGCAGTCATCTCCGCCGCTGATCGTTCGATCGCCGGGAAGGATAAATATTATTGGTGAACATACAGATTATAATGAAGGCTTCGTATTGCCCGCTGCGATTGATAAAGCAATTTATGTTGCCGTATCGTTGCGTGACGATAACGAGATCCATTTGTATGCTGCCGATTATGATGAGACACATGTGGTAACTGTTGATACCCTTGCGCCTTCCGAAAAACACTGGCCGAATTATATTCTCGGCGTAGCAGACCAATTGCAGAAACGCGGTTATACCATTCAGGGCTTTAATCTTGCCATTGACGGCGATGTGCCGCTTGGCGCCGGCCTTTCTTCTTCTGCTGCAGTAGAATGCGCCACAGCCTTTGCATTGAACGAACTCTTCGGGCTGCAATTGCCCAGGCTTGAAATGGTGCAGGCGGCTCAGAAAGCAGAGCACACATTTGCCGGCGTAATGTGTGGAATAATGGATCAGTTCGCTTCAATGTTTGGCAAAAAAAATTATGTAATAAAACTCGATTGCCGCTCGCTTGATTATGAATATGTGCCGCTCGAATTAAACGGGTATAAAATTTTATTGCTGAACACAAACGTAAAACATTCGCTTTCTTCCTCTGAATACAATACAAGAAGGCAACAATGTGAACAAGGTGTTGAGTGGATAAAAAAATATAAACCTGAAGTAAACAGCCTGCGCGATGTAACCATGCAAATGCTGGATGAATATGTTCTGCCAGACGATCAATTGATCTATACAAGATGTAAATATGTTGTGGAAGAAATACAGCGTTTGCTGGAGGGTTGTAATGATCTGCAACGCGGTGACATACAGGCTTTAGGCAAAAAGATGTTCCGTACCCATGAAGGTCTGAGCAAAGAATACGAAGTAAGTTGTAAAGAGCTGGACATCCTGGTAGATGCTGTGAAGTATGAACCTTCAGTAGTAGGCGCACGCATGATGGGCGGAGGCTTTGGCGGCTGCACTATCAATATTGTAAAAGAAGAAGCTATTGAACCGCTGGTGAAAAGATTAAGTGAAGCATATACCAGGCAAACAGAACTCGGGCTTTCAGCATATATTGTGCAGATAGAGAACGGAACAGGAATGATTTCAGTAAAAAGACCAGGTTGATTTTTAATTGATTTTTTTTAAAACAACACCTGTTATTAAAAAACAGTAGTTATATTGAGACCCTCTGTTAAAGTAAAACTTTAAAACAAAACATTCATTCATGAAAACTGCAGGAGAAGTAATCTGGCAAAAAAATAAGATCAACAATATTATCAGTCCCGATACATTGGTAATTGATGCGCTCAATCGCCTGAACGAGGTTGATCTTAGCTATCTTATCGTTAAAGATGGAGAAGATGTGGTGGGCGTTTTCAGTGAAAGGGATTATGCACGCAAGGTTGTATTACAGGGGCGTTCGAGCAGTAATACAAAAGTAAGCGACGTGATGACTGTTGACTTGCCTGAAGTGCAACTGACCGATTCCATCGAAACATGTATGAAATTATTAGCATCACAGGGCAGGCGTTATATACTTGTTTATGATAAAAAACATTTTGAAGGTATCATTACCATTCATGACCTGTTAAGAGAAATATTGCTGCATGGCGAAAGAGCGTTAGACAGTAAGATCACCAGCAAGCTGATTGATATTAATGAGCGGCCGTCAAGTGTGTATTAATGTCTTTTGAATTTCAATTATTAAATTACTTACCTGATATTTTATGTGGCTTCCCCAATCACGTGTTTATTTTTCAACAGTAAATAATAAATAGGAATACCCAACAACATTATACCAAGTCCCGGTAAAGAAAATTTTGGTTGATAGAGCAACAGCGAAACACAAATAACGCCTGCTGCCAATATGTATATCATTGGCAATATTGGGTAACCAAATGCTTTGTAAGGCCGTGGAATATCCGGTCTTTTTTTACGCAGAATAAAAATGCCGGCTATGGTAAGAATATAAAAGATAAGTACTGTGAAGATGATGTAAGTCAATAAGTCTCCGTATTTGCCGCTAAGGCATAAAACACTTGCCCAAAAGCACTGAATCCATAAACCTCTCGAAGGCACCGCATTCTTATTCAGCCTTCCAACCTGCTGAAAAAATAAACCATCATTCGCCATTGTATAATACACTCTTGCGCCTGATAATATCAAACCATTATTGCAACCGAATGTTGATATCATCAGCATTACGGCAATGATCTGTGTGCCAACATTTCCGAAAATGATTTTTGCAGCCTCAACGCCCACACGGTCATTTTCTGCGTGTGCAATGCTTTGCATAGGCATGATGGAAACGTACATCAAATTGGTTGCTGTATAAATGATGGTCACAATGAGTGTACCCAGGAAAAGTGCCAGCCCGATATTACGTTTTGGATTTTTTATTTCATTGGCAATGAATGTTACATTGTTCCAGGCATCGCTGCTGAAAAGGCTGCCCACCATTGCGCCTGAAATAGCACCGATCGCAGCAAAACCTGTATAAGGCACTAACAGGTTGCCATCAATTTTATTCAGTGCAAAACCAGTACTCCAGTTGGCATTCCACGTTACTTTATCGGCAGCAATAAAACCAAAAATGATCAACCCGAATAAAGCGCCAAGCTTGATCAATGTAAATAAAGTTTGAATGATCTTTCCCTCCTTCACACCTAATGTATTTACAAAGGTCAACAGCACTATCAATACAATCGAAGTGATTTGTGCGGCAGAAATTTTTATAAAACCAAGATCAGTTATAAAATTATTTTCACTCAAAGAAGGGAAAATATAAGCAGCAAATTTGCTGAAGGCAACGCCTACTGCGGCAATGGTTCCTGTTTGTATCACTGCAAAAAAACTCCAGCCAAATAAAAAAGCTATGAGTGGATTGTAAGCTTCTTTTAAATAAACATATTGGCCGCCGGCTTTGGGAAACATTGCACTTAATTCACCATAACTTAATGCAGCGATCAGTGTAAGTATTCCTGTTAATATCCATAATAAAATAAGCCAGCTTGCAGAGCCAACGCTGCGCGTCATATCTGCGCTTACGAGAAATATACCTGAACCGATCATGGAACCTGCAACGATCATAGTTGCATCTAAAAGACTGAATGACTGTTTGAAATTTTTTTGTGCCGTGGATTGCTGCATGCAAGTTGTTTGATCTCCAAATATAGCTTTCAATACACTGAAATATCAATGCTTAAATGTTGATAGCTAAAAACAGGAAATATGCTGATGATTGATAACAAGTAAAATTGTGGAGTATTTATTGAGTATCTTATTATCAAAATTTTTAAAGCTTTAAATTATGAGATTTCCGCTTTCGCGGAAATGACGTTCTTCCAGATTGATTAAATCGCAACGTTTAATAAAGCAATAACAAAATCAATAAACAACTTCAAACTCATTAAACAGCATCGCGTGTATAAACATTATTTACTAAACGTAAAATGTTTAAAGGATTACCATTCTTTAAGGCATCAGGCAATATATCGTCATTAAAATTTTGTAAACAGATCGGGCGGGCCCAACGTTTGATTGCTGTTGTACCTACTGATGTAAATCTCGAATCAGTTGTTGCGGGATAAGGGCCGCCATGCACCATTGATGCGCAAACTTCAACACCTGTTGGCGCATTGTTAAGTAAAATTCTCCCGGCAAGTGTGTGTTGCAATGCTATAACATCAGCATAATCGCTGAGGTCTTTTTCAGTAGCAATAATGGTTGATGTAAGCTGCCCTATTAAACTTTGCAGGCATTGTATCAATTGCTCTTTATCGTCACAAATAACAGCCAATGAATATGGCCCGAAAACTTCTTCTTTAAAATGCTCATTGCTTAAAAAATCTTTTGCACTTACTGATGCGATCACCGCTGCGGCTTCCATTTCTTTTGCTTCAGATGAAGATTGTGCAACTACCTGTAATCCTTTCTGGTCAAGCATTTCAGCCAAACTGTTTTCGTATGATGTGCAGATGCCGCTATGCAACATTTTCTGTGGAAGCACTTTATTAATCTCTGTTCCTAATAATGATAAAAACGTATCAAACTCCTCTCCTTTTATGCCCAATAAAATACCAGGATTAGTACAGAACTGTCCAGCACCCAATGTTACAGATGCCGCAAACATGGCAGCCAATGATGCCGCATTTTTTGATAAAGTATCAGGATAAAAAACGACAGGATTAATGCTGCTCATTTCTGCGAAGACAGGTATAGGAATTGCACGTTGGTGCGCATATTCAACCAACGCAGTTCCACCTTTGAAGGAACCGGTGAAACCAACTGCTTTTGTAAGCCGATGTTTTACCAATGCTTCTCCAATATTATTACTGCTGCCTTCAACATGTTGAACCGTGTATCCGGGAACAGATGAAATTTTTATAGCTGATTGTATCGCATTGAAAACAGCAAGCGAAGTTTTAGGATGTGCAGGATGGCCCTTTACAACAACACTGCATCCTGATGCTAACGCACTCGCCGTATCGCCTCCTGCAGTTGAAAATGCAAACGGGAAATTACTTGCACCAAAAACTATAACACTCCCCAGCGGCACAAGCATTTTGCGCAGATCTGGTTTTGGTGGATTGCGGTTGTTATCAGCCCTATCAATGGATGCTTCTACCCAACTGCCTTCTTTAATTAACGTTGCAAACATTTTAAGCTGGCCGGTTGTACGTGTTAATTCACCGTTCAATCTTGCTAAAGGAAGATTGGTTTCTTCATTGGCAATTTCAACCAATTGCCCGCGCAGTTTTTCAATTTCGTCTGCTATCGCCTCCAAAAAAGCAGCACGTTTTACTGGCGGCAATTTTTTGTATTCATCGAATGCGCTAACAGCATTTTGCATCACCGAATCAATAGTAAAGTCTGTCACTTCCTGCATCATTAATATTTTTCAAATGGAAATTTTTACCTGTTATGATATAATGGATTCACATACATAATCAGGAATAATACCTGTTGCGTTTATTTGCAACTCTGCATCTTCCGCACTTGTATTGCCTGAGAGTACAAGTGTTGTTTTTACTCCGAATTTATTTCCACCGAGGATATCTGTGTGTAAAGTATCACCCACCATTAAAATTTCCTGCTTGCCATAATTTCCTATTGTGCTCAACTGATCGTATGCATACATGAACATCTGTGAATCCGGCTTGCCGAAATGAATAAACTTTTTGTTGAGCATATTTTCAACAAGCTTTGCAATACCACCTGTTGCAACAGCCACATCATTTTTTGAAACAGGATAAAATTTATCCGAGTTAGCTACGATTACAGGCAGGTTTTTATGGCGCAATAAATTCACTGTTTTATTGATATCAGTATTCCAGTCAAAACCTTCATCATCTAAAAAAACAAAGGCACTTATATCATCCAGTCTTTTAAGATCAACATCGCTTACAGGAATATGTTCAAGTCCCGATTGCAAAATATAATGCGCAGAATTTTCAGTACCCAGATAAGCAATTTTTCCGTCGCGGATCTTTTGTTCAAGAAATTGTTTTGCCATCATTCCTGATGTAATGATCTCGCTTTCGTGAATATTGTGCAACCCAAGACTGTAAAAGCTTTCAGCTTGTTGCAACTGGCTGCGCGAAGCATCGTTGGTAAGTATTCTTATCGTAACTTTTTTACTGCGTAAAATATCTATCGTATGCTGCACACCTTCGATCAAACCATTATAGTTTTTTAATACGCCATAAGAATCAAGAAACACTGCCTTGAATTGTTGAGCGATGGATATGAAAGATTGTACCTGCATGCTAAAGGTCAAGCGCGTTTAAAAGTTTATCTGCATTAAATTCTTTTTCGATTGATGGAAGGTATATCTCAAAAGCTTCACGCTGTAATTTATTTGCGAACAGCTTATGGAAAAAAAAGCGGCCGTCTTTTACAACATAATTCAGGATGAAAAAACGATATGCTTCCTTGAGAAATAATACTTCGACTCTTGTTAAAGGATATATTGCATGGTAAGCTTTGAGAAAACGAATGAACCTGTCTTCCATCAACGGGCCGATGTAATAACTGAAAACAGTTTTGTCGCCAACCTCTGAAACAACACGGCTTAAAAAATAAAAATCCATTATGCGTGTTGAAATGCGGAACCAGTCATAATCCCATCGTGAAAAAAGTTTAAAAGAAGATGAAACGGAAAAGTTACCTATGTTCCAGTCAACAAAAACAGGAATGCGTTCAATACCATTCCCGCGAAAGGTATCGAATGCCTGCAGAAATAAATCGCATTGTTCGCGTATGATGTGTTCATTCAAACGATGATCATAATGGCCATCATCTGTTTCAAGATATTGCAGTAATGTATCAATATCTGTTTTTAAAGTCTTGGATGAAACCGGTAACGTATTGCGAATGCTGAAACAGGCCTTATGAAAGAGTGCCAGCTGTTCCCCAAACTTTTCTATCTGCTCGTCATCCAGTCTTCTCGGCATGCGTTTTTTAATTTGTATCGGCCTGTAGAACACAACCCATGCATTAATAAGGTGATCGCTGTACGTATGGATATACAACGAATTTCCTTTCATAAGTGAGCGGGCAAGCAGGTTTTCAAATGGTGCAGGAAGATTATTGGATAAGCTATTGATGATGGTATGATCTTCTGCAAAATGTTCAAACTTTCCGTAGTAAGAAAGTTTGGCGATCATACAACTGCCGTCGGTAAATTTTATACGGTAAACATTATTGGTCGAAACCCGGGCGCTGATATTTACGATGTGCTCTATGCGCCTTGTGTCATCATAAGCCTGCCATGCCTGTCTTACAATTCCTGAAAAATTTATGAACTGCATCTAAAAATATTAATAATACGTTTTATATAATTTCAAAATAACGTTTCAATTCCCAATCAGTAACCTGTTGCTGAAACTGCTTCCACTCCCACTCTCTTGTAAGTATGAAATGATTCGTGAATGCTTCGCCGAAAAGTTCTTTGGCTATTGGTGAATTTTTCATCAGCGCTGTTGCTTCCTGTAAATCTGAAGGTAAATGCTGTAATGATTTATTATCATAAGCGTTGCCCTTTACTGCATTTAATTCAAGCGGAAGTTTATGCTGTATGCCATATAATCCTGAAGCAAGACTTGCTGCAACAGATAAATATGGATTGGCATCAGCACCAGGCACTCTTGTTTCTAATCTTGTTGCAGCAGGAACATGATT
>Ga0206903_10266_pt1 | contig 15713 bp, 10 predicted proteins | sample Alteio_BWOrgHeat_45_FD_152959 | JGI IMG/M metagenome (GOLD analysis project Ga0206903, IMG submission 152959) | Enriched cells from forest soil in Barre Woods Harvard Forest LTER site, Petersham, Massachusetts, United States -... | ecosystem: Environmental > Terrestrial > Soil > Temperate forest >... | reverse complement strand
AAAAGTGCATTGCGAATGCTGTTGTGAGAAACACCATAAGAACGGACGTATTGAATATTATCATCACATGTTAGGTGCGGTGCTAGTTCATCCTGATCACCGTGAAGTGATTCCTTTAGCACCGGAACCGATTGTTAAAGGTGATGGTGACACGAAAAATGACTGCGAAAGAAATGCGGCCAAACGCTTACTGTCTGATTTGCGTCGAGAACATCCTCATCTTAAAGTACTTATTGTTGAAGACGGGTTAGCCTCCAATTTTCCGCATTTATCGCTGCTCGACTCGTTAAATATGCAGTATATCATTGGCGTTAAACCTGGCGACCACAAATATCTCTTTGACTGGATTAAAGACTCGAAACCGACGGTACATCAGTACACGGATGATGTCGGTACACAACATAAATTTCATACCTATACCGATGTTCCATTAAATGATGCCAACTATGATTATCGTGTGAATGTTCTGGAGTATTGGGAAACTAAAAAAGATGGACGCAAGCAACATTTTAGTTGGGTCACAAAGCTGGCTCTATCATCAGATAAGGTCTATGAGGTCATGCGCGCTGGGCGAGCTCGATGGAAAATTGAGAATGAAACATTCAATACACTTAAAAATCAGGGTTACAATTTTGAGCATAATTATGGTCATGGCTATAAAAATTTATGTTCTGTGATGACCATGCTCATGATGCTTTCCTTTTTAATCGACCAAGTTCAGCAATTATGTTGTAATGTTTATCAAAAAGCACGTAAACATGTCGGAACGTTGCGTGGTTTATTTGAGAAAGTGCGGAATCGCATTGATATTGGGGTCTGGGATAGCTGGCATCATTTGTATACTTTTATTGGTGACCCAAGCTCTAGACCACCGCCGATTGGAAGTGGGTGGTTAATTGCTTAATCTTTAGCGAATAAAAATAGTTCGTTCTTGGTTCTTATCGCCTGAAGACGCTCTTTGAATAGAAAAGGGTGTGATGTTCTTTGGTTTGAAAAGACAGTTTAATTGATGTTAAAATCTTTCTTGATCAAATTTAAAACATATCCGTGTTTTTTAGGCTGGCATACGATTTACGCGGGAATCGCTGCACACTTTGCTATGATCTTTATTTACTGGTAGATTGTTTACTTCATTATGTCGAATTTGCTAAAAATTTCTCCAATAATATAAATACGCGCAGTAAAATGTTAGAGCTTGCAAAACGATATCTAATCACTGCAAACACCTTATCATTCTCTGTAAAATATACCCATGACGATGTTAGCACTCTAACGATGGAACACGGTCAGCAAGTTTTAGATTTGGCCACTTCTAAAAAAGAATTAGATGAATTAGAATTTCAACAGCAAAAAGAACAACAACTCCGTGAAGAATATGATAATAAATTTCAAGAAACCTTAGCGTCTTTTCCTGATGAACCTAAAAGAGTTAAACAACAAAAACAGCAATTAACAGAAACCATCTCTTGCACGGTTGCTTCTAACTATTCTGACTCCTCTGGGGCTTCTGAAGAAGAACAGTTTGCACTCAATAACAACCCTTATGTATTACCACTTATTCCTAATGAGCCTTTAACTATTGATGAGAAATTCGAGTTACTGGAAGAGGCTAAAGCTACGAATAATATTGAACAACAGGTTTATCTTTACACAGAACTTGCGGAATACTATAAAAATATTGCCAACAAATGCTGGCCGAGTAAAGTGACTGAGAGTATTAACTACTTAACAAAGTCACATAATTACTTACAAAGAGCCAGTTCACTTGTAATGGCTTACCCAGATAGATGTAACAAGCTTAAAGAATCAGTTGAAGTTGTTTTATTTCATGTTGGAAAAAATTTAATTAAAAATGAAACTTACTTGAGAAAAGAATTCCAGCGAAGAGAAGAAGCGCGCGATAGAGCAAGAGAGTACATTATTAACACTTATGGTAGGGAGAGATGGTATAAAAAAGTGAACTTTGAAGATTTGTCTAAAGCAGCAAAGGCGCAAATTCAGTTTGAAATTTGCCTACATACGATTTCACAACTAAACACAGAGATTAATAACTTAAAAAATCAATTAACTCAAGTACTAGAAAAACCTATAGAACAAGGCATATTTTTAGGCAATACCTTCTTTAAATCGCAACCAAAAAATAATAAAAAAACTGAGCCTAAGAAATCTTTTTCTGTGCCAGAAGAAGCAAAAAAGGAAGAAGAAGTAAAACCTATCTATAAGATTTATCCACCAGAAAAAAGACAATTAACTCGTACTCTTTCAACGGATTCTTTTTTAGATAAAACTGCTCTTGAAAATAAAAAGTGTCGCTATGTATTTTATACAAGTCAAAGTCTGCAGGAAGCCTCTACAGACTCGACTTCTTCGCAGGATTTAAGAAAATCCATGTAAGAGGGTATCCGAAAGGGTATAGCCGCTGATCTATGTTTGTGAGATACTGGTGTCACTGCAATGGATGATGTGATTTTTAAATGGGCGCAGAAGTAATAACAGTGAACGAAGATGAAGTTGTACTGCAAGTAAAGATTAAGCTCAATGGTTCACTGATGGAAATGGAAAATAGTATCCAAGAGGCAGCATAACCAATCGGCCAATCAAACTATTTTTGAACAGTTCTATGGACTCGCAGCATAAATTCGCCCAAAATAACTCCGTTCTTGGTCTAAAAATATTTTTGCGACAGAACCGTTTTGGATGGTCTCCAAAATACGGCCCTCGATCTGTCTATTTACTGCCCAGTCTTCTAAGTGCTGCAAAAACATCGTTTTCTTGAGTCCTGACAGACTTACCTGAAGAGCTGAAAAATGCAGAAGACGCTGAGCTGCTCAACATATTTGTGCTAATTGATTCTGTAGTTAAATAAATCGATGTTGTAGAGTTTGCTAATGATAAATTTTCTAAATCAACAATACCTGCTTTGTCATATCCAATTTTTTGAAATAAAGTAATATTTTCAACAAGAGACCGAAAGATATTACCCACTTCAGAATCTAAAATATGTTTTAAATCAGCATATCTAATTTCTTCAGTTAATGAATGGTACCGATAGTATATGATACTCAATCTCTCGTTGTTCTCCACCATACCAACTTACTGCGCCTACTTGCCAATTTTGCTTTGGGGCATCAAGACGTAATCTGGAAATTAGGATTACATGATACCTGATGCAAGCAATAGCCAAGTCCATGCAGGCATAAGCACCATCTCCCACTAAAATCCAGGGACGTTTGAGCCAACAAGTCACTACTTTAACCATTTGGCGCGTCCAGTCCAAGGATGTCTTGTGCCTGCGTCCAGCTTTTTCATTCGATTTTTTGGAAGGGGCAAGCACAGTCAAAAAAGGTAATGCCCAAGCCCTTTTACACCAAGGTAATGGAACAATAAGTGTCATACACTCCCATTTTAAACCAAAGCTTGTAACTACATTGGATCGACTGGATCTGACAGCGTCTCGATATAAGCCTTTTGCTTTAATTTTTTTACCTTTACGCCGCTCTAGCGTCTCATCTACTGCAACAAGAATTTACATAGTGGATTGGGATGATCCCATCATGGCACCGGCGGTATTTCTATTTGTTGGTGTCTGAAAAAATAAATAGTTCCTCTTGACCCTCACGTTACGTGATAGAATAAACTCCACTCTGGAGAGCAAATGAAACACCATAAGATTAAAGACATCAGTCAAATGACTGGATTAAGCATTCGTTCGTTGCAATATTACGATGATATTGGTTTATTAAAACCGGATCAACGTTCAGAGTCTGGCTATCGTTTATATTCAGAGCAGGATTTAATTCGGTTACAGCAAGTGGTGACATTAAAATTTTTAGGATTTTCATTAGACTCCATTAAAGAAATTTTAGATCAACCCCAGTTTGAAGTGCTGTCTTCTATGCGTATTCAGGCAGAAGTTTTAAAAGAAAGGGCACATCGCATTCATAAAGCTGCTGATCTGATGACCTATATTGCTAGTCAGATCGAGGCAGGCGAGCATGTAAACTGGAATAGTACCTTGCAAATTATCAATATTTTGGAGACTCATCGCATGAATGAAGCATTAGAAAAGAAATATTACACAAAACCGGAACAATCTGAACTAGGTCGTTCATCGGAGTATGATGCACATTATAATCCAGACCGATTGTTTGCCATTCCCCGTGATGCGAAACGTAAAGAAATTGGTATTGACCCTAAAAAACTTCCTTTCTATGGCTTTGATTGTTGGAATCATTATGAAGTGTCATGGCTGAATGACAAAGGTAAACCTATCGTTGCGTTGGCTGAGATTATTTATGATTGTGAGACGGTTTATCTTATCGAATCAAAATCATTGAAACTCTATTTTAATTCATTCAATAACACCAGGTTTAAAAATAGTGAAGAAGTTAAATTGGCTATCGAGTATGATTTAGCAAAACGCTTAGGTGGAGATGTTCGAGTGAGAATTTTGTCTTTGAAAGAAAAAGAGCCTACTAAAATTCAAGGAGCACCTCAGGGTGAATGTCTTGATGACCTCGATGTGACTTGCTCTGTTTATCTTGTCGAGCCTGAGTATCTCTCTGTAGAAAATAAGCAGGTAGAAGAAGTGCTTTATTCAGACTTATTGAAGTCGAATTGCTTAGTTACAAATCAACCAGATTGGGGCAGTGTGCAAATTGCCTATACTGGAAAACAAATTAATCGAGAGGGATTATTGAAGTATTTGGTATCGTTTCGTAACCATAATGAATTCCATGAACAATGCATTGAACGCATTTTTGTAGATATTATGCACCGTTGTAAACCAGAAAAACTTACTATTTATGGCCGTTATACCAGACGGGGTGGCTTAGATATTAATCCTTATCGCTCCACTGAGAAAACAGAGCCTCAAAGATTAAATCAGCGATTAATTAGACAGTGAATTCATTATGTAAGAATAAGTACCTTGAGTGTGTTCAACACACTCAAGGGGTGATTAATAAATATTTTTAAGTACATTGCATGAATAATATAGAAAGTATTACAAGTTATTTTCATAATCCCTCGAACAATTTCAGGGAGCCAGTTGCCACAAAAAGAGTTATCTTTTTAGGCATGTTATTTGTCAGCTTTTTGATTGTTGCTAATTTGACAGCCTTTAAAATCGTGGAGTTTCATTTGCCTAATGGTTTTGCAATCGACTTCCCTGCAGCATTGGTGTTTTTTCCATTAACCTATTTCTTTGATGATGTTTTAACCGAAGTATATGGTTTTAAAATGAGTAGACTTATTATCTGGGGTGGCCTAATTTGTAGTGCCTTAATGACTTTATGCACTTGGATCGCAGTGCAATTACCAGCCTCGCCCCTTTGGGATGCCAATACATATCATGGAAATCAAGCTTATGCTTTTGTCTTTGAAGGTTCTTTTCGTATTTTTCTGGCTTCTATCATTGCTTATTTTTTTGGCGAATTTATAAACTCGACTATTTTAGCCAAGCTTAAAGTATTAACCGAAGGTAATTATTTTTCACTTCGAGTGATGGCAAGTACGGCAGTGGGTGTTGCTATAGATAACGTTATCTTTTGTAATATTGCATTCTGGGACGTTTTGCCGAAAGAGATTATTTGGCAAATTATTTTTACTCAATATTTGATTAAACTGGCCTATGAATTTTTAATGTTACCAGTAACGTATGCATTAGTGAACTACTTGAAGAAAGCAGATAGAATGGATTATTACGACATTGATACGAAATTTACTCCTTTTTCATTGAAATTGACGAATTAAAGATTTATTTGACCGGATATTAAAAGTGACTCTCTTTAACGCGATAGACAGGTATATCAAAAAAATCAATTATCATCCCCACACTATTGAACTCACTTCCTATACTAGAAATATAACTAATTATAACCTATAATAACCATATAAAGAATATAAGTAGGGATTTATAGTGGTGTACACGTTGTTGATTAAAAAACAGGCTAAAAAAGCACTTCAAAGTGTACCACAACCTGATAGAACCAGAATTACTGAAAAAATTGTATTGCTGGGACAAAACCCAGACAACGCAAGCTTGGATATAAAAAAATTACAAGGTGAACCTTATTTTCGCCTACGTGTTGGACAATGGCGCATTATTTTCGATAGAGATAACGAAGTGAAAATTATTTCGATTGAGAAAATTAAACCACGTGGAGGTGCTTACAAATGAATCTACAAACAATTAAATCAATGGACGGCAAAGTTGAGTATGTTCTTTTACCTATTGCTGCTTATCAAGCTCTACGCCATCAAATTACTGAACAATTAAAACAAGCAAATGAAGATCGAGAATATGAGATATTTGATCCTGCTGATTATATAGATAATCCTGTTGCTTTAGCGCGCATTCAAGCAGGTATCACGCAAGAAGAACTAGCTAGGCTCATGAGTGTTACCCAAGCCTATGTTAGCAAAATTGAAAATCAGGAAAAGGTTACACCCAAAATGATGCAAAAAGTGACAAAAGCGATTGCAGCGGAATGAGTGTTTTCAAACCATTATATAAAGATAACCTTCTGCTGCTCTATCGATGGTTTCAAGAGCCAACGATCAATCAGCAATACGCACGGGGTCAAACATGGTCGCTTAAAGATATTGAAAATAAATACCATCCAAGGCTTACTGGCCTTGACAGTGTACCCAGCTTTATCATTTATTCGGATAATACACCTACTGGCTTTATTCAATACTATTTGTCACTAAATCCTGTTTTAATCTTTAGATCTTGCTGTATGATCTTATTATAATCACTCAGCATACTTTCAAACATGATGCCCCTACGTGATAGCAATGATTTTGCCATGTGTTAGCGATTCAAGGGTATTTCCGAGCGAAGGTATTAGATTTAATGCTCACTAACCGCATGGTTACCGAAATCTTATGTCCAAAATAGCCACATTTCACGATATTATACATTACCCTATAAAAGCGCTTATTTAATAGATTTGAAGAAATTAAGACGTATTCATTGAATACTTAAATTGCATGTCTTTGTGGGGAATACCAGCATCTAGGTATTCATTACTACAAACCACAAAGCCCAATTTTTCATAAAATGGAATGGCATAGACTTGAGCTCCAAGCTTCGCTTTATTAACCCGATGATTTTGCTTGATATCTTCTATTACAGAGTTCATCAGCACATAACCCAGCCCTTGCTTTTGGTGAGCTTCTAAAATGGCCACACGCTCAATTTTAGCAAAATCCTCTATGCAACGGACACGCGCGGTACCCACAGGCAGCTGATCAAGAAATAAAAGATAGTGTTCACTGCTAAAATCCAGTCCATCAACCTCTTCGTTAATAGGAACTTTCTGTCTTTCCACAAATACTTGATGTCGGATAGCAAGGCAAATTTGAACATCTGTTGTAACAGATACCTTTTTTACCAAAAAATTGCTACTTGGATTAAGGATCAATGGTAATTTCATGGATATTTTAAGCAACTATCTCACCCTCAATACACAATTGACCACCTTGCACTGAGACGCCATCCATTATTAGGAACAATAAGGAATAAGATACTGCCCATTGCTCGCCACTACCCAATCTCACTAAAGCTTTTTTGGGATTGAGTATAGAATATCATGCGAAATCACTTCTACTTTATCCACAAAAACTGTGGATAAAGCTGTATGCAAGATGTAAACAGCATTGAAAACACTGCTGTTTAGTACCCTGTTTCATTCCTATCCAATTCCCCTATCAGCAAGACTCTCTGTTGCTATGTCTCATTTATTGACAATTTAGTTTGTTGTATCCAATCAATTTTTCTAACCGCATTCACTTTATGCTCTGGTGCGAAATGCAATTTCAATTCGCTCCATTGCATCGTTGATCAGTAATCTTAATTCCCTCAATTTTTGATACAACAGGCTTTATTACTCGTTCCAAAATTAATAAAATGGTCAAGTTAAATGATATGCTTATCCAGAACGTTAAATACGTGTTGGAAGATGATCTTCATTATCATTTAAATCACCATTTTTTTCAGCTCCCTTTTTTAAATCATCACCAGCTCTAGATTGTACCTGCAATTTTTTTAATACTGATTTGTATTGTGCAACCGAGTGCGCTAAATGCTCTTCTTTACTATAAAGAAGATTTAGCTTTTCAGGGCTTACACCTGCAATTTTTACAGCAAGCTTAATAAATACATTTAATACCGAATTTAATCCTCTCCATAATATAGAGGATTTAGAACCAGCCTCCTGAGAAAGCTCTTTTAATTCTTGCACAATCCGAGGTACATTATCTTTTTGGGAATGAACTGCCGTACACGCCTTTTGACAGTTTTCTGCAATCCGCGTAAGCATCTCAAAGCTCCTTGCATTAATATTTCGTTTACCTGATGCATTTAGATCTGGAGAAAAAATTGCATCAAGATGCCTCAAAACCTTGGTGGCAGATTCATGAAATTGTTGACGTAGTGAATCATCTTGATAATCGTAATTATTAAGATCTTGTACAAATTTACTTCTTGTCTCGATGTATTCAGCAATAATCCGATCTTTAAATTCTTGCCTTGGATTAATTTTGGATCCAGCATCTATTTGAGCTTCCAACTCATGGTACCAATTAAGCCGTTCCTTAATTCCTGTCTCATGCTTACAAAAAGATAATGACAAAATAAGAACCATAGTTAATCGCCGTTTTGCAACTAATGTTTCAACGCTTCCTTCGCACCAGTTGGTATTTTTAAATAATGTATCAGCAAGTTGTTTTTTTATCTCATCATCTTGTAAAAACCCTTCCTCCATCAACTTATTAAAAACATCTAATTTACGAGATTGCAATCTAATTGCCTTGTTCAACACTCCATTAATACTCAAATAATCATTGTATATATTGATCAATCGCGTTGTACTCTGCGCATCATTTTCATCCAAATTACGAATTTGTCTGGCTAACTCAGGGGCTACATAATGTAAACGTGAAGCCATTTGGCTTTTTACTACTTCAAAATCAGATTTTGAAGCAGTATATTCCTGTAAAGGGCTAATAATTACCGCGTGATCTCTTTCTGTAGAAGATTCTGTATCCACTTTAATAGAAGGTTCTGTACTGATATGTAATTTAGGTTCGCTTCCATCAGAAATTCCAACATAATCAAGCATTCCCTCTGCTAAATAACCAGGGCGTTTAGGATCTTCATTTGGTGATTTACTGTAAGTTACGTCTGAACTAAAACATCGATCTGCAAAAGGGGCACGATACAGTGCCTGTATTTCAGGTTCATCAGGCCGTTCTTTCATTAAATTAAGGCCTGTTCCCAACTCAAGTTTATTCCGGGTATTTGCATCATAACCGGAAATTTTTAAATGCGAACACGCAGCAACAAGCTCGATCCAGGACTCTACCTTTTTTTTCGAACTTGCTCTATGAAGATTAGCCCAATCCTCATTACGTCTTGCAGTATATTTTGAATCTAAATGACCACTAATAGCTTGTATCTTTATTTGTTCTTCATCAGGCTTATTTTTATTTCTTGTAAGCGTGAAATCAGTAACCAGCCCCCCTTTATTATAGGGTGTACCACTCAACCTTTTGTAAGAACGTCGAGCAATTTTTGACGACTCTGTATGAAGAGTCAAATCAGATTTATGAATAACAAAAGTAGCTATTCCAGTGCCAGAATGAAGCTGAGTTAATGGTTTCGTATGAGTTGTCATTTTTGCAACACACTGAACACTATACCCTTTTTCTTTAGCCAACTGCTTTAATTGTCGCCTTGTTTTTTGAAAATCTACTTCTTGACAATTTATAACAACAAAGTCCAACCCCTGGCCTTCAGTCAGTAATTGCGCAATTTGATTGCAAGCGCTCTTGCCAATACTATCATTACCACAATTAGCGGTCACCGCTCTATAAGCAAAGGATTTAGGCATATTTAATACTCGTCGGGCAGCCCTTATTTAAACTATAGCTTATAAAATATTACAATGTTCACTGCCGTTAAGCTAACGTTCCTAAAATTATTGCATCGAATTATCCATGATACAGTGCTGAGCATTTTCCATATATAAGAGGCACACATGCTCAATTGATAAACACAATTTTGATAAATCAGGTGAGGTAACTGTACTAAACATTGATGCTGATGCCTGCTTATCTTGTTTTTCCAATAATTGAATCAGTGTCATCTCCTGTTGTAGAGTAAATTTATTATCCTTCCATTTTTCATAAATTGGTTACAGAGAATCAGAGCAATTAGAATTTATGATCTGTAGACTTAGATCAATTAAACATTCGCGCTGCTGTTTTACTACAATTCGTTCACTCAACGGAGTTTTTGCTAATTTTCCAATGTTATTTGCCAATAATTTCAATGCATTATGCTTTTTGTAATTTTCAAATAAAGTAACCGCATCCGTAAATACTTGCGGATAAGCAACACATTTGTTGCCTGTGTGATCGCTATATCTTATTGGATTTGCATAAATTGCTAATGCTTTTTCATAAAAACCCAATTCTCTGGGCAAACGTACAGCAACTTGCTTTAACAAAGACATCATAGGCTTAAACACATTCCCAAAATACTTTTGACGTGATTCATTACCTCCTATTTTAAACTGCTTAAATGCTTTAATAAGATAAGCATTATCAGAAGTATTAATTAATGCTGATAAGTGAGAATGTGTACTTTTCATTGCAGATAAAGAAGGAATACAGTCCATTTCAAAAAGTGGAGCGACATTTACATTGAATGTTTGAGCAATAAAAGTTAATAATGCTTTTCTATCAACACAATCGAATACATGAGCAGAAAAATCAAGTCTAAGCTGATAACAAATCCTCTCTTCCTGAGGGGGTAAAGGAATTATATTAAACCTGATTTTTTGCGTAATATTAAATTCTTGATAAATTTTTTGCAGAGCCTCTTGCAAGCCAATAAATTCAGTTATTTCATACCCGGTCATTATTATCTGGCAAGATTTTGCCATTAATGGGTCATGGATAAAAGAAACTGATTGGGTAGCGCTGATTTTTTTAATTATAGAAAAAACCGTTTTTTCCTGATCAACTAATTTAGTCAGCGCCTTCTTCATTGTTGGCCAAGAATTATTTTTCTGATAAATTGAATAATAATTTTTTGCTTGGTTACGTTCATTACTAGTATTCATCATAAGTGCAAGCTGATTCAAAAAATCTGATTTTTTAGCTTTTTTAATAAGCAGCTCAGCTTCCAGGTTAGACATTTCTTTTTGAATATTTAACTGGACTGTTGATGAAAGCCACCAATTTTTATATGCATGCCGAAAGTAATTACCATACGCCTGATTACCTGGATCAAGGTATGCATTAAATTGCACGCCATCCTTCCACCGCTCATAAACCATTGGCTTAGGCTTATCAGGCCCAATATCCAATACCAATTGATGCCCACCAATTAAACGTTGTTGTTCAATCTCAATAATCTTTAATAAAGAAGCAATATGTTGCTTCTTTTCACCTAAAAGAGAGCGGCTTAGAACTATTTCGATCTCAAGCAATGCTTCTTGGTAATATGTTAACAAGGCTTCATTATAAAAATGAAATTTACTACTCTTGTTGATTTTACCGGAGCATTGATTAGCAGGAATAACACCGGTTATTTTTTTCAATGCCTCAGTAAATAGTACTAATACCTTATCCCGCATGGTTTTCGTTACCAAGGTATCTTTAAATAGCGCTTGCCATAAATGATAAAAATCAGCCTGGATAAGATTTTTAGTCACCCCCACTAATTGACGATGTAAACGCTGAACAGACTCTTTACGATAATGAGCAAAATATTGTCGTTTTTTAAAACCCTCGGGATTAATCCGAATATCATCAGTAGGGTTATCAAAATCGGGATAACGAGTACGTTCCTTTTCCAGGTTATAGAATGCAAAAAACTTTCCTTTATCACGCATACCTGTTTTTGAATTAACACGTCCTGCACGTCCCTGGCCCTGGATCTCATCCACCCAATTTTTTAAATAAGTGATGATAACAACCAATTGGGATGCATCACTTAATTTGATATCGAAACCTCGACTGGTTAAGCCACTCACGGCAATTAGAATATGTCCCGCATGTCCTGATTTCTTCTCAAGTTCACTTAAAGTTTCATCCGTTATGGTGCTCAACCCAGCATGCAAAAAGGAAATATTGGTATAAGAGTTTTTTCTTAAATAAGTGCCTACGATTTCTGCAAAATCAATGTCCTCAACCACAATCAAAATTGCCCGTGATTTTAATCGTGTTCGCTGGCTTGTATAATTCTTACAAGTTTTTTTAATCGCAGCAAGCTGCTCTGACTGATTTTTATAAAATCGTGCTGGGTGATCAACTCGAGTCTTGCTTTGAGCTTTAGGCAATTTAATAAACTCGAAACCAATATTGTGCTGTATTTCCCTGCCCTCAGATTCTGAACCTATGGTGGCACTAAGTGCGGTGAAGAAGCCACGAGATTTCATCAAATGAAACACCGCATCAGGAGTCATAGTAGACAGTAGCCGTGTTTCAGGAGCAACTACAAAATGACGTGATTCATGCTTTTGCTTTGCCTGGTAATTCAGACGTCCATGTAATGCCTGTTGTACTAATCCATCAAAAGTTACATTTTTCGGCATGTGTCTATCATTAATAAGCACTGCTCCATAATACTGGTTACTATCATTAGTTTCAGGATTTGTTGGCTTACAAATAAAAGCTTCTCGTTCTTGCAGAACTTTTTCCTGCCAGGCAGCATTCAAATAATCCTTTAAACTCAGTAAAAAATCTACACGCTGACAAGCACTTATACCTAATGGCGAGTAGTGTTGTAAAAACTTCACCAAGTCACCAATACGTACCGACAATGACTTTGATCTAGGATTATACCCTTCAAGGTAAGCCGCAAGTGCTTCAAATACCCATGCATAAGTATGTGAATTCTGCACACCTAGAGTGGTTGTCAAATTACAGTCTGTAGGATTATGCAAAATAATCTCATCAGCCTCATCCATAATAAATGACATTGCATTAATTGACTCCCCTGTTTCCAACATCTTTTGTTGGATCAACAAAGTCAGATCATTAAAATCTACATAATAAACACCACTAAACTCTGGTTTATCATCACGTAATATTGCCCTAAGCATTAATTGCCGACGATAATTGTCTGCAGTAAGTTGCCGACTCTCTATTCTCAAAGCAGCAAACAATTTGCTATAAACATTCGCATCACGCAGAGCAAAAGAGGGGCGATGGGTTACGATTGCTGCGGGGCTACCATTAAGCCAGGATAAAATACCAAGTGTTGCAGCCAATAATGATTTACCTTCCCCCGTCGCCATTTGTAAAAACAAAGGCGGTACCTCACCTTGACTTAATATATGGTTTAAGAAACTAAAAATCCCCAATAGCTGTATCGGAGAAAGCCACAAGATAGCGGGTGGTTCGCTGGTTTTATAAATTGCCTCACGAACAATACTTAAGGCTGTTAAGTAAATTACCTTACGCTCTTCCTGATCAGTACTGGATGCTAACTTTTTTCGACAATCATAAAGGCGTTGACTTAACTCATGCAATGATAAATATCGGATTTCTTCGCGGCCAATTTTGTTAATAAACTTAAGCTGAGATGGAAAAGAGTGTACTAAACGTTCTCCTTCATCTGATTGGGACATTAATTTTTTTACTTTAGCTAAATAAGGCCACAATAAATCATCATTAAATTGCCTTTCCAAGGTTTCCTTATTACGTTGATGATGAGGATCACTGATATATTCAGAAATAAATAGTTCTAAATTAATTTTTTTATCAATCAATCGGCCTAACAAAGATTCATGAGGTACGGGCTGCGACTCATAACACGGTGCCAATTGTTGTAACTGTTCGGCAGATAATTGTTGCAGAAAATAGAATACATCCTTTAAATCTATTTGCCGTACTTGTGCCAATATCAACAAATATTGGAGTGCCTTCTTTGGATTTGTTTCATCCCAATGCTTGGCAATCATCAGGGTTATTTCAAAATTTTTATCACTTCGATCCAACCACCGAGGTAATAATTTAGCAAGTAATTTTCTGGAAAAAGAGTGTATTGTTGTAATTTGGTAAATTTGCTCCAAAGTAACAAATACTTTATCTAATGACTCCAGTGTATTATTTTTTTCTGACCAAATTCGAATTAAACACTCAATTGCAATAAACCAATCATAATCTTCCAAGTCACAAAGATAATTCATACTCAACAGAACTTGATAAAAATTCTTTAGGTATGCACCATCAAGATTTAAAGCGGCAATGTGATTCAGGACACGTATAAAACCACCATAGTGTAGTGCTGGCTTTTCTGCTCTGAGCTTAAACCAGCGATCAACCAAGTGAATATAATCCTGTTTCATTGGATGTTTAATTAACGAGTCACTCAGTAAATTAAAATATTCTGGTTGAAAATGGGGTTTTTCCGCCACTGGATTTAATAATGCATTTAACCACTGATTCAGCGTATTTAAATCCAGATCCAAATGAGGTGATTGCATTAACGTTTGTAAAATCAAAACTCGTTCGTCATGCTTTTCAATTTCTTGCATCAAATACAAAAACTGGTTCCATAAACTGATTTTGTCATCCCCAAAAGCCACAGGGTGGCGTTGCAATAAAAGCTTCTTAATAAGCTCATAATCCACACCTAAATTTGGAAATTTTTGTTCTAATGCTTCTGCATTTGCATAAAAGTCGGGATCATTAACATCACTTAACTCATAATCAGGATGAAAACCACTAAAATGGATTTTTATTAATTCTGGAATATCAGGCTTCTGCCCTGCTTCTAATGAGCTAATAACTACTCGCGTTAGTTGCTGTAATTGTACCAGAGATAGCGAGTGCGAATGAGCCGGTACCAATCCTGCCACTGTATTCAAAAGATCATCCAGGGTCTTTGTTTCATTGCGCTTCTGTATTTGGTTAAGCTGCTGCATCCATTTAGCATATTGTTGTACTGAGCTGAAGTAATTCTCATAATTCAACATCAATAAGCTAAATAGACGAATCAATCGCCCTTTATTTTCAAAGCTTAATTCATAATGCTTTAAGTTAAGGCAGAACAATAAAAAAAGGCCATAATTAGTTTTATAATTATATTTATCTAAGCGATGTAAAGCCTCAATATAAAATTGTTTGTATTCCCTCGCTAATTGCTGTGTAAATAATAATTGATTATCGATACGCTTCCAAATTTTCTCTCCAGCCCAAGCGTCTTTAATTTTAAATTGAGTTAGTTTTTCAAAATCAGATTCAGATAACGCGTGGAATGCCTGGTCAGATTTTTTTATCTGTCTCAAAATCAGCACCAGTTCGTGTAAGTCTAATCGAATTTTTTGGTTATCTTGATAAAGATCATCTTTCTTTGCTAATTCAATACACCGCTCCAAATTAGAAATTAAACTGAGATACGATACCGCGTTAACTTTATCAAGCTTTCTTTGCATCTCTTTATTATGTGAACTTACCACTGCACTTTCATAAAGTACTAAAAGAAATTCGTTGAGCTGAGCAAACCGTGCTTTTTCCTGTTTTGGCATACGATCTAAACCACGTTTCCCTGTCAGAGTATGAGCAAGAAGAGTCAGAAGTTGACTTCTAATCAATGCATTAGCTTCCTTTACAGGAGTAGCCTCAGTTTCTAATACATCATTCTTAAAACTAAGACAGGTAATTTCCTCAATAACCAGATAATCATCAGG
>Ga0206903_10264_pt1 | contig 15736 bp, 11 predicted proteins | sample Alteio_BWOrgHeat_45_FD_152959 | JGI IMG/M metagenome (GOLD analysis project Ga0206903, IMG submission 152959) | Enriched cells from forest soil in Barre Woods Harvard Forest LTER site, Petersham, Massachusetts, United States -... | ecosystem: Environmental > Terrestrial > Soil > Temperate forest >... | reverse complement strand
GAACTTGAAATGCCATCCCTCCGGTTTACTAAAAATGTGATGGAGGAAATTGCTAAATACCAGGTTGCGCCGGCCACGAAAAATTATATCAATAAAAATGTAATTCGGGGGATCGCTGCTTTTTTCCTGACGATGATAGCAGGGCTTGTTATTTACTTCCTGGGACAGATACACTGGACAAACAATTCAACAAACAATTTATTGCCTGACTATACGCTGGGTGCCGACAAGTTGAATTGGAGTAAATTACTGAACAATACTTATGTAAATATTTTTATAGGTATCAATGTGATTCTGGGTTTGATATTGTTGGACAAGTACATGCAGGAAAAGAAAAATAACAACAATACCCATGGATTGACCGAAGGTGACACTGCATAATCCTTTGTACATTTGCCGTATGGATATAAAAAATAATATTCTGGAGACCATTGGCAATACGCCGATGATACGCCTGAATAAAATTACCCGAGATTTCCCCTGCACAGTAGTTGCAAAAGTGGACTATTTCAATCCTGGTAATTCTATCAAAGACCGTATGGCGGTCAAGATGATCGAAGTGGCTGAAAAGGAAGGAAAGCTTAAACCCGGAGGAACTATAATTGAGGGCACCAGCGGCAATACGGGTATGGGTCTCGCTCTGGCTGCCAGCGTAAAAGGGTATAAATGTATTTTCACTACTACGGATAAACAATCCAAGGAAAAATCAGATATTCTGAAAGCCGTGGGAGCCGAGGTAATCGTTTGCCCGACAAATGTTGAACCGGAAGATCCGCGCAGTTACTATTCTATCGCGCGGCGTTTGGCCAGGGAAATTCCCAACTCATTTCATTGCAACCAGTATGATAATCTTGCCAACCGCCTTGCACACTATGAAAGTACCGGGCCAGAAATCTGGAAACAGACCGACGGCAAAATTACACACCTGGTATGCACTGCCGGAACCGGTGGCACCATAACCGGTACTGCTATGTATTTGAAGGAAAAAAACCCAAAAATCCAGATTTGGGCTATAGATGTGTTCGGATCCCTGCTAACAAAATATTTCAATACGGGTAAAACTGATATGAATGAAGTACATCCATATGTATCGGAAGGATTTGGCGAAGATTTTGTGCCGATGAACTATGACATGAAAGTTATTGATCATTTTGAACAGGTGACTGACAAAGCGGGAGCCATCATGGCGCGAAGACTCGCCAAAGAAGAAGGACTATTTTGCGGATACAGTGCCGGCAGTTGCCTTCAGGGTTTAATGCAATTAAAGGCTAAATTGAAACAGGACGATCTGATAGTCTGTATTTTCCATGATCATGGTAGTCGTTATGTGGCAAAAATTTACAATGATCAATGGATGATGGAACGCGGATTCCTGGATGTGAAAACATTCCGTGACATCGTCAATGCCCGCGGAGCAAACCCGCTAGTTACACTTGCCCCTGAACAAACAGTAGGTGAAGCGGTTGATAGAATGAAAGAATTACATATTGAAAACATTCCCGTTCTGCAGGATGGCAAACCGGTAGGTGCCATAAGTGAAAGCGGCCTTTTTAATATCATGCTTGCCAACGGAACTGATATCCGCTATAAAAAAATTCAGGAAGTTATAGAGGCTCCGTATCCTGTCGTCGCCTTTGATACACCGGTAGAGAGGATCAGCTCACTTATCAGTAAGGAAAACGGTGCCGTACTTTCAAAGGATGATAGCGGCAACTTCCATATTGTTACCAAATATGACGTACTTCAATCCCTCGCACTGAAATCGTAGCGGGCTACCTAAGGTCATGATTTCCATTAAGCCTGTTTTAAGGTCAAGGTCACCATCTGTAAACCTGCGTAATTTTACGAATCTCATTATTCGTTATTCTACCTGTTATAATGTAATTCATGTACTGTTAAAATCAGGCAAAAGGGCTATTGTTGTTAATATGTGTATAAGTTAATTTTGATACTGAAGCTGATTGATAGACACTCAATCAGAACAATATCCAAAACCGACCAAAGTTTTTTATCCAATATCCAATAGAATTTCCTGGTGAAATCCGATATCAGTCAGCTTCATTTTTTATTATCCTCTGATCGAACCCAATCCTGTCTTTTCCGAATAAACCAGATCCTTCCTGAGAACCGCACCAGATCCTAATCTGAAAAAACCGCAAGAATCCCGTCCTGAAAAATCAGAATCCTGTTTAAACCAGATCCTAGAAGTCTGACCTTGTTCCTAAAATTCAATCCTGATCCCGGATTAACCGGGATTAAATTCCATGATTCCTGAGAAAAACCGGTGAAGGTCCAATACCAATGATCCGGACCAACAGTTTATCCAGTAGCCCTCCTGCTAAGCAGATCAAATATTTAGCAGGAGGCAATCATCGGCGATACATGCCCTCTCTTTCCGTTTTAATCGGTAATCCTTCAGATCCTGACCGGGCATAGAACCTTCCTATTCGACCTGGGACTTGGGCTTTAGGCTCAAAAAAACGGATCTTTACGTAAAGTCAAAAAATGCATTTCCCGTTCGACGTCCATACGCCGGATAGTGAGTCCGTAAATAAGCCATCACGCAAAAAGCCCATTTACCCTGTAAATGATTTGTTGCGTCAATATTTGCAGTTGCACGGCCGCGAAGTGAGACTGCCTGTCTCTTACAGTGATTTGCTGCACGTGGCTTATGCAGTGCCGCTCAGAGACAAAAACGGCAAAGACAGCTTATGGGAGACCGTTTCATATGATATGCAACACTGGCAGTATATCCGCGAAGGGCTGGTAAAAATGTACGCCATTTTAAAAACCGAGGGTGATCTGACGTTCAGTAAACATCTCGACGTAGCGCGGGTGGACTTCTGCAGCTTTGCCAATTCGAGCCCTTTCAGAATACGCATTGTTAATAAATTCAACGACAACTATGATCATTTTTATGTGAAACAGGCAGACGCATCACGTGTTTATGGCCTTGAACTGGAACATTTATTGTCACCCAACCGGATTAGTTTTTTTACTCATCAGCAAACACTTATTGAGGATCACATACCTGGTATCCCCGGCGATATTTTTATCTCTAACTATCTTCAGGAACCGATTACCAATCGGATACGTTTTGCAAAAGAGTTTGTAAAATTTAATGAACGTTGTTTTGTTCGTCTGCTCGGAGATATGAGATCCTACAATTTTGTGGTAGATATTACGCCGGATATTGAAGACTTCCAATACCGGATTCGTGCCATTGATTTCGACCAGCAATCATATGAAGGAAGAAAGAATATTTACCTTCCGCAATTTTTTAAAGAAAATAAAACGCTGGTTGACCTCTGCGTCAAACACCTGAACCGCGATTCAATCACTCAATATCAGACAGAAGAAAGAACTATGATGGCATTTCGGGTCGCCTCATCCAGGTTCAGGCTGATGCATCTGCTGAATATCATGTCGACCGATCATATCTCTACTACGGACAAACTTATTCAGCTTAGGGAGGAGCTTGCTTCTGAATTCAAGGCACCTGTATTTTTGAAATGCCGGTCCATGGGACAACTCGTAAAAAGACAATTAAAACAGACCCTGCAAAAGAACCTCGCTCTGATACAAAAAAACCTCGGTAAATTCCAGGACTGAAAGATTTCTAAGATTAGCAAGACCTGCCTATCGAATTTTAGATGTTTTTCAATGAATCTGCCCGGTGGGTGCAGGCCGGAAACCGTATCTTTGCGTCCTTATAAAAAAACAGTCCCATGGCAAAATACAAATCTGGCGTTTTATTCGGCGACGAACTGGAAGCTCTATATGAAGATGCAAAAAATAATGAGTTTGCCATTCCCGCCGTAAATGTAACAGGTACGGATACCATAAATGCCGCAATGGAAGCAGCAGCAAAAGTAAACTCACCTATTATTATTCAATTTTCAAACGGTGGCGCCCAATTCGTTGCAGGAAAGGGAATGCCGAACGACAAACTGCAAGCCAATATCTATGGCGGCGTTTCAGGTGCTCTCCATATCCACACACTCGCAAAATATTACGGAATTCCGGTAATTGTCCATACCGATCATGCGGCAAAAAAATGGCTGCCCTGGATCAGTGGATTACTGGATGCCGGCGAAGCATATTTTAAAGAAAAAAAACAACCATTATTCAGCTCTCATATGCTGGATTTGTCAGAGGAACCCCTGGAAGAGAACATTCAAACCTCCGTTGAATTCTTCAAAAGAATGAAGCCCCTTGGTATGGCCATCGAAATCGAACTTGGCGTTACGGGCGGTGAAGAAGATGGTGTAGATAACAGCGGTGTTGAGAATGACAAATTGTATACACAACCTGAACACGTTGCTTATGCATTTAAAGAACTTAGCAAAGTCGGCAAAATGTTTGGAGTGGCGGCTGCGTTTGGAAATGTACATGGTGTTTATAGTCCGGGCAATGTGGAACTGAGGCCGGTGATATTAAAAAACAGCCAGGATTTCATTGAAAAAGAATTAAAAACAAAACCCAAACCTGTTTATTTTGTTTTTCACGGCGGCAGCGGGTCGCCCCAATCTCAAATTCGCGAAGCCATCGGATATGGCGCCATTAAAATGAACCTGGATACTGATTTGCAATGGGCTTTTTGGGAAGGTGTTCAAAAATATTATAAGAAGAATGAGGCCTATCTCCAGGGCCAGTTGGGTAATCCCGAGGGAGCTGGCAAGCCGAATAAAAAATTTTATGACCCCCGGGTATGGCTTCGTAAAGGGGAAGAAAGTTTTATCAGTCGTTTGCAAACAGCATTCGAGGATCTGAACTGTGTTAACCGCAACGCATAGATTCACCGGATTTAACTGGCACAGGATGTTCCCGACCATCCACCATACACTATTTACCATACATCAAAGCGTTCGCCCCTGAGCTTTTGGCATCAGGGATTTTTATCTATTTTCATCTGATGAAATCATATTTGAGCCTGGTTTTATGCTTCAGTTGGGCCAGCGTTTGTTATTCCCAGCAGGCACCGGCGGTTCCCCCCGTGAAAAAACAGGGCACGGGAGCTACTCCTGCATTAACCACACCGGCAAAGAGCAGCCCCAAGCCTTACAAGGATGTTATTACCGAAAAAGCGGTTACACAACATGGATTGTTTACAGTTCATAAAGTCGACGACAAGTGGTATTTTGAACTTTCAGATTCGCTTTTCAACCGGGAGATTCTCGCCATTACCCGTTTCGATAAGTCGCCCGCCGGAAGCCGCTCTTATGGTGGTGAAAAAGTAAACGAGCAAACCATTCGATGGGAAAAAGGTCCTTCGGATAATGTCTTTTTACGCGTTATGACCATCGTCAGCGTAGCTCCTGATTCCTCCCAACCCATCGCTCAGGCCGTCAGAAATTCAAATGTCGATCCCATCGCAGCGGCCTTTGAAATCAAAGCATATGGAAAGGATTCGAGCAGCGTGGTCATAGACGTAACCGATTTTTTCAAATTGGATAATCAGCCCGTTAGTCTTAGTCCTGATCTCAAGAGACGGTACAATCTCGGCGGTATTTCTGCAGACCGATCTTATATATCCTATATACACAGCTACCCCCTCAATACAGAAGTTCGTTCACTTAAGACTTTCAGTGCTTCCGGTGTGGCATCAGGAATGGGTTTCGGAAATACCTCCTCCTCGCTGCCTGCTGCCGAAGTTGCTGGTGCGGTAACCATGGAATTAAATAATTCCTTCATCATGTTGCCGGCGACACCCATGCGAATAAGACTATTTGATCCACGGGTCGGTTATTTTGCGAGTGAATATTCGGTATATACCGACGCCCAGCAGAAATCGGAGACAAAAACATTTATCCATCATTGGCGACTTGAGCCGAAGGAAGAAGATCTGGCACGCTGGAAGAAAGGTGAAATGGTAGAGCCTAAAAAACCCATCGTTTTCTATATTGATCCGGCAACCCCAAAACAATGGAGACCATATCTGATCGCCGGAATTAATGATTGGCAATCAGCATTCGAAAAAGCCGGATTCAAAAATGCCATCCTGGGAAAAGAATGGCCTGAAAAAGACAGTACGATGAATCTGGAAGATGCACGGTTTTCCGTGATTCGATATTTCGCATCCGATGTTGAAAATGCCTACGGACCTAATGAAGCTGATCCCAGAACCGGCGAAATTTTAACAAGCAATATTGGCTGGTATCATAACGTAATGAAACTTTTGCACGACTGGTACATGATCCAGACAGCCGCCGTAGATCCGCGTGCACGTAAAATGAAATTTGACGACAGCCTGATGGGAACGCTGATCCGGTTTGTTTCTTCACATGAGATCGGTCATACGCTGGGCCTTCGGCACAATATGGGAAGTAGCAGCCAGACACCGGTAGAAAAACTGCGGGACAAAGCCTGGGTAGAGGCTAACGGTCATACCGCTTCAATTATGGATTATGCCCGTTTTAACTATGTGGCTCAGCCCGAAGACAATATTTCCCCCAAAGGATTATATCCGCGTATTGGACCTTATGATAATTGGGCAATCCAATGGGGGTATAAAATTATCCCGGATACTAAATCAGCTGAAGATGACAAAAAAGTACTGAATCGTTGGATCATCGATAGCCTAAAAGCAAATCCCCGGCTATGGTTTGGAGGTGAAAGTCTGAATTTCGATCCTCGTTCACAAACTGAAGATCTCAGTGACAATTCAGTCAAGGCAAGTGAATATGGAATCCTCAATCTTAAGAAAATAATCGTTCAGCTGCCAACATGGACAAAAGAAGAAGCGGACACTTACGAAAACCTGGAAGATATGTATATCCAGCTCGTTGGCCAGTTCAGCCGCTACATGAATCATGTATCCAAAAATGTGGGTGGTATTTATGAAACGTTTAAGAGTGTTGAGCAGCCAGGCGATATATATGAACCGACGCCAAAATCCATCCAGGAACAGGCTGTTGGGTTTCTTCAAAAACAATTATTTGAAACACCTTACTGGTTACTCGATAAAAATATTCTTAATAAAATCAGCAGTCCGGCATCTTCAGAATTGGTCTCCAATACACAAAGCAGTGTTTTGAATTCACTGCTTTCCTCTTCTCGCCTGTTCAGAATGGAAGCTATGTCGGATCGCTTTGGAAAAACAATTACTTACGGTCCGGACGATCTCGTAACCAGCCTGGAAAAAGGGCTTTGGAAAGAACTCAGCAATCCGCAGCAGGCAATTGATCCTTTCAGAAGAAACCTACAGAAACAATACGTCGACGACCTCTTTAATCTTATGAATCCGCCGCAGCCTACATTACCGGCCGGCCTACCCCGCGGACTGATCATACTTTTCAGCGCCGACATTAAAAATACCGATATTCCGTCTATTGCCCGTGGCCATCTAATGGATTTGCGAAACCGCATAGTCGCAGCTTCCAATGCATCCACCGATAAATTAAGTAAATATCATTTGCAGGATATTGCTGAAAGAATAAAACAGGCACTCAATCCAAAATAACGGGTTGGCCCGACCGTCAGGTATTTTCATTCTTAATGACTGGCCGTGGACCGATGGGTTTATGGAATGCCACTGTTTCATAAACACAACCTCCTATCATTGCGATCAGGAGAAATGTAAAAAAAAGTAGCCAGTTTCGTTCAGTGCGTGTAAGTTTTTGCACAGCTATTTTTCTGCTTTATTTTTAAGAGTACCCGCCGCATTAATACTTGTCTTCGTATCATGATCTTTTTGACGACTTAAGTTTACAAAGAGATTTGGCATTTCCCTCCGGATTCGTTTTATGATAACATTTAACATGCTGCCATCCTGTTTTAGCGTGCGCACATGGGTATAGATAGGTGCATTCACCATTTTGATGCGTCCGAATTTTGTCAAATCATAAGCCATTCTGCCATCATCTCCCCGATGATTTCTCAGGTCAAATCCAACCGATAATGCCTGGTCACGGCGGTAACCCATGGACATTCCATAACAGTTTAGCCAGGGACGTTTAATGGATTTCAGGAAAACCATCACATCCCGCATCCGGCGCAGAGTATATAACTTAAATTTTGAATATCCTGGCTCAGGCAGGAACCGGTGTTTCGAGAAAACACAGGCGATGCCCGAATCCTCCATGAGCGGTTTGCTCATCCTGTAAACCCATTCCCTGGGATAAAAAACATCTCCGTCAGCATTCAGAATATAGTCCCCAGATGCTTCTTCAAGGCCTTTTTGCTTGGCAGGACCACATCCCTGCATGGTTTGTTTTACCGCCTTTACGGGAAGCCGGCTAATAATTTCCCAGGTATTATCTGATGAATTGTTGTCAACCACAACAATTTCATATTCTGATTTCGCCATGGTCTGATCCAACAGGGAGGATACAGTTCTTTCTATATTTTCAGCCTCATTAAAGGCCGGTATGACTATAGAAATGGCCGGAGATCTCATGAGTAGTGATTTGAATGTAACTGTCTGTCAGCGACTACGCTAAGCTAAGCAAAAATTGCGATTGCTTCAAAGCCATGGGGCACTGAAAGCTGATTAAGCCACCAAAGGGAAGTAATGGTAAATCGTTCATAATTATCAGGCTATCTGCTCAGCAGGTCAGTGATAGGCTTACCAATATTGCCATTGGGTGCCTGAATATGTAATAAAGTGGCCAGAGTGGGTGCGATATCAGTCATGTGCACTTCGTTGGCTGTGGCACCCGGATGTATATCCCAGCCCATAAAAATGAGTGGGATGTGGGTATCATATGGGTTCCAGGCACCATGCGTGGTGCCGGTGCGGGCCCAGGAATCAAGCCAGCCTGGTTGAAAAACCACCTGAACCTGCCCGCTTCTTTTGAAATTATAGCCATTAATGATCATGGTTTTGATCGGTTCCGGAATGGCAGTTTCCTGCAGTTTGTCCATATCGACCGCATAACTCACCCCGGGTTGTTTTTTCAGGTAATCAACCACCAGCTTTTTAATTGCGCCGAAGTCTGCATTATAAGCCGTTATTTTTTCGAGGTCAAAATTAATCTGGTAATTAGAGGCAGAACGAATCACTTTAAAATAACCCAGTTTCTGTTGGATGAGCTGATCCAAATTTGTTAAAATATTAGAAGAGAAGAAAAAATCAGCCGGAATCCTGTTTTCCTGTGAATAACCTACTGCATTGGCTGCCCCATGGTCTGCCGTCAGAAAAACGATATATTTTCCCTTTCCGATTTTTGTGTCGAGTTCTGAAAAAAATGAAGCCAGGTCGAGATCCAATCGCAGGTAGGTGTCTTCTACTTCAATGGAATTCGGACCGAATAAATGACCTACGTAATCGGTAGAAGCACAGTTAATGGTCAGGAAATCTGTTGCGGAACCGACCCCCAGTTGGTACGCCGTAAGGATTCTTTTGGCAAAATCAAGAGTTAATGAATTCCCAAAGGGCGTACTACGGAATGAAGAATGATTTTTCGCATAGGCTGATTTTATATTATGCGGAAATACGGGCGCCGATTCGCCGGGCAATTTTCCCTCGTACGGCCTGTTGTCGGAATCGCTTTCAATATATGTATTGACAGGGTATAAAGTATTCCATTCGTTTTGTACAAATTGTTCGATATTTTTTTCCCGGTTAAAATTTACAACGGCCTCCGGCAGTTTGTTCATGTAGTATGTGCTACTGATAAAATTTCCCGTCGAATCGTCCATCCAGAAAGCCGCATTTGCCATGTGTCCGGCGGGAAGTATGGCTGCCCGGTCTTTAAGTGATATACCTACCACGCGTGACTGCAAACTGGTAGCCATCCGAAGTTCATCGGTAATAGTGCTGACCAGCAAATTGCGGGGTGACATCTTCCCGTCTGGAGAAGCCGGAACGCCAACGGATTGCACAGAACTATCGTCAGTGCAGTATACCCGGGCCCCTGTCAGTTGGTCGATCCAGTCATTTCCTGTGATTCCGGAAATTGAAGGCACAGAACCTGAATAAATACAGGTATGACCTACAGCAGTATAGGACGGCAGGTAATTGATATATGTGTTTTCGCAGGAAAAGCCTTCCGTCAATAGTCTTTTAAACCCTCCTTCGCTATATCGGTCGTAATAACGATACAGAAAATCCCAACGCATCTGATCAACCACGATACCCACTACGAGTTTAGGTCTTATCAGATTAGTCGGGTTACGCTGGGCCCATCCGGGTAAAATCTGGAGCCAGAAAAAACCAGATATTACAAACAACTTCCTCATCTTCTATTAGTTTAAACAAAGGTATCCGGAATTGCTCCTTGTCCGGTTATGCAAATACATTATTTTTGCCTGAATTTTTAACCATTGTTATTGAATTATGGCAGATATTTTTGAAAAGCTTACGAGGCATCAGGGCCCTATCGGGCAACATCGCGAAAGAGCGCATGGATATTTTGCATTCCCAAAACTGGAAGGTGAAATAGGAAGCCGCATGAAATTCCGCGGTAAAGAAATGATCGTTTGGAGCCTGAACAATTACCTGGGTCTTGCAAATCATCCGGAAGTGAGAAAGGCGGATGCGGACGGCGCTGCGGCGTTTGGTCTCGCTTATCCCATGGGTGCACGCATGATGAGCGGAAACAGCAACCAGCATGAACAGCTTGAAAAAGAACTTTCTGTTTTTGTAGGTAAGGAAGATACCGCTTTATTGAATTACGGTTACCAGGGCATGGTGAGTATTATTGATGTTTTATGTGGCAGGCACGACGTGATTGTTTACGATGCCGAATGTCATGCTTGCATAATTGATGGTTTACGCCTGCATGCCGGTCACCGCTATGTATTTAAGCATAATGACATGGCAGATTTTGAAAAACAGATACAGCGGGCGAATGCTTTGATAGAAAAACAGGGGACGGGTGGTGTTTTAGTCATAACGGAAGGTGTTTTCGGTATGGCTGGCGATCAGGGTAGATTAAAGGAAATTGCCGCATTAAAATCAATTTATAAATTCAGGTTACTCGTGGACGATGCACACGGATTTGGTACGCTTGGAAAAACAGGAGCTGGTGCGGGCGAAGAACAGGGTGTTCAGCAGGAGATTGATTTGTATTTTTCAACCTTTGCGAAATCCATGGCTTCCATAGGAGCTTTTGTTTCCGGAGAAAAAACCATCGTGGACTATATCCGCTATAATATCAGAAGTCAGATATTCGCCAAAAGTCTGCCGATGCCTCTCGTTCTGGGAAATCTGAAAAGACTGGAATTACTCAGAAATAATCCTTCACTAAAAGCGAAACTTTGGAGTAATGCACAAAAACTTCAGGAGGGTTTGCGCAAAAAAGGATTCGATATTGGAAAAACAGACTCTGTTGTGACTCCGATTTATATGAAGGGTGATGTACCCGAGGCTACGGCGATGGTCATGGACCTTCGGGAGAATTACGGTGTTTTCTGTTCAATTGTCGTCTATCCCGTTATTCCGAAGGGACATATTATTTACCGCCTGATTCCGACTGCCATTCATACGGATGAGGATATTGAGGCTACTCTTATCGCTTTTGAAGCCACCAAAAAGAAGCTGGATACCGGCGATTACAGGGTGGAAGCGATACCGGACATGGCAGAAGCATGATCCAAACCTAAAGCCCTAATAGAAAGTATTGATTATTAGCTATTTATAAAAACAATAAAGAGCAGGTTTAGCATAAAAACCTGCTTTTTACGTTATTATCTGTACCGGATGTTACCCCGAAAAGCCATATTAGCCCTACTGGTAATGGCAACCTGTCGTTGTTATGGAAATGATTCATTGCCTGCACGTGATTCCAGCACTATAACAATTACTTTACAAAACGCGCACGATAAACTTTCAAAGATAGATTCCGTATTTTTAGTCTTCGACCGATACGATCTTCGTGGGGCCGGTGTTATAAAAAAAATATATTACCCGGATACTGACAATCAGATTCGGGTCAGCCTCCCGAAAGGAAAATACTATATCAATATCTATTGCCTGGGAATTTATAATAAGGAATGTTTTGACCGGATCCTTTCAGCCAAAGCACATAAAAATCACAATATCTTTCTTCGGTTGCAGGCTTCTGCATTGTATCAGCAGGGGTTAGCCCGGATACCCGCCGACCATTTTGATCCCTCGCACCTGGCGATTCTTAATTTCAATAGTAAGTAGTTTTCTTATGGTATTCAGTCAAAGACATAAAAAAAGCCTCCTTGTTGAAGGGAGGCCGCACTAATCAAATACCATTAACCATTAAACCTTATCCTATGAAAAGTCAAATATAAAAGTTTCGTAGATTCAACTGTGTTACACCTCTGATAAATATTTTTAATAGCGCTTAAGTTGATGCATATCAACTTAAACGTCTACTTTGTAATCACAAGTAAAACAATATGCGGAAAATAGTTATTGCCATTACCGGAGCGAGCGGTTCGGTTTACGCAAGTCTGCTTATTGAAAAATTACTGACAATACGTTCACAATGGAATAATGTATCTATTGTTATGACGAAAAACGCCCGTACCGTCTGGGAAACCGAGTTAAACAACCAGTCATATAAGCATTTACCCTTACCTGTTTTTGAAACTGACGACTTCACGGCGCCCTTCGCCTCTGGTTCAGCACGCTTTGATACAATGATAATTATACCCTGTTCCATGGGGAGTCTGGGAAGAATTGCCACCGGAATATCTTCAGATCTGATCACCCGGGCTGCCGACGTCATTTTAAAAGAGAGGAGAAAACTGATTTGCGTTGTACGGGATACACCTTATAATCTTATTCATATACGGAATATGGAAACCGTAACACTGGCCGGAGGCATTATTTGTCCGGCCTCCCCGTCATTTTACAGTAAACCAAAAACTATCGAAGAAGCGGCGTCAACTGTAGTTGACCGGGTAATTGACCTGGCAGGATTAGAGCTGAATACCTTTCGCTGGGGATCCGAAAATAAATGAAAGATGGATAGTGATTGATATTACGTATACAGTTACCCGTTAGACCAACCTCACTCCCATACTCCCATACTCCCATACTCCCATACTTTCCTCCGCTTTACTGCGTTAAATTAACTTCCTCCACTCCCGGATGTTTGGATTTATCGAAGGTAAAATAGGAATCCGTCAGAGCGGCATTTCCATTTAAACTAACCACGGAATAAATAAACCGGTTGCCGGATTTGTCAAGTACTTTTATTGGACTTACCAAATGCGTTGTCTTGTCAACATATAGATAAACCTTATGAAAATTCTGAGTTTTATCATTAGGTGTCATCTCGATTTCAACCACGGTCTTTTTGCCAATTTTCTGCTCGCCATTCACCTTATAAAGAAAATCCTTATCGTAAAAATTTGTAAAAAACCGCTGAATTGACATCGATCCGGGGCCGCCATCCACCTTCGTAATAGTTACTTCATTCGCCGATTTATCGTAGGTCCAGATCAATTTACCATCAGAGTAAATCTCCTGTCCACTCAGTATAACCATGTATTTATTCCCTTTCAGATAAACAGTTCCCTTTTTATTACCCAATACTTTGCCCTGAGCATCCTGTTGCTGGAAAGTGAAAGCAGCCTGAACAGATTTATATGATTTTATTTTTGCCGAGGCCTGGTCCAGAATCTGTTTTGCTGCCGGATCGCTTCCCTGGCAAAAGCAGGTATTTAAGAGTAATAAACCGGCCAGTAAATTGAGTGCCACTTTCATATGAGAAATTTATGATATCGGAGGCAAGATATGCCTTTCAAATTGCAATCATTCTGGATGCCTTGTTAAAAAGGATCGCGGCTATCCATCGAGTTGGGTTAGAAATATGGAAAGTTCAGAATCCGTTTTTATGATCACTTCCCTTGCTTTGCTTCCCTGATTGGGTCCTACCACACCGGCAGCTTCCAGCTGATCCATCAAACGACCGGCACGGTTATATCCAAGTTTCATCCGGCGCTGGATCAGTGACGTGGAACCAACCTGGTTTTGTACAATGAGCCTGGCAGCGTCTTCAAATAATGGGTCCCGGTTGTTGGCATCGAACTCTTTGTCACCAAGTTCTTTTTCATCCACATATTCGGGCAATAAAAAGGCTTCCGGATATCCCTGCTGTTTGCCGATAAATTCTGCTATTTCTTCTACTTCCGGAGTGTCTACAAAAGCGCACTGAAGCCTTGTCAGCTCCCCGTTATAAGAAACAAGCATGTCACCCTTTCCAATAAGCTGTTCGGCTCCTCCGGTATCCAGGATTGTCCTGGAATCAATTTTGGAAGATACTTTAAATGCAATCCGTGCCGGGAAATTGGCTTTGATGGTTCCCGTAATGATATTAACAGATGGTCGCTGGGTGGCTATGATAAGGTGAATACCCACCGCCCTTGCCAGCTGGGCAAGCCGGGCTATTGGCATTTCGATTTCCTTTCCTGCAGTCATAATCAGGTCGGCAAATTCATCGATAACCAGCACTATAAATGGCAGATACTGATGCCCTTTTTGCGGATTCAGTTTCCGCTTGATGAATTTATCATTATACTCCCGGATATTCCTGGTCCCTGCTTCTTTCAATAAATCATACCGGTTGTCCATTTCAATGCAAAGCGCATTCAAAGTATAAACTACTTTTTTAGTATCAGTTATAATAGGTTCTTCCTCACCGGGCAATTTGGCCAGAAAATGTTTTTCTATAATCCGGTACAGGCTGAGCTCTACTTTTTTCGGATCCACCAAAACAAGTTTCAGTTGGGAAGGATGTTTTTTGTAAAGAAGGGAAACCAGAATAGCATTCAATCCGACCGATTTACCCTGACCTGTTGCTCCAGCCATCAGGAGATGCGGCATAGTGGCCAGGTCTACAATGAAATTCTCATTATTGATCGTCTTACCGATAGCAATTGGCAGGTTAAACGCGTTGTGCTGAAATTTATCAGAAGCCAGCAAAGTACGCATACTCACAACACTTTTTTTCACATTGGGTACTTCAATACCAATGGTTCCCTTACCAGGAATCGGTGCTATGATTCGTATACCCAGAGCTGAGAGATTAAGTGCGATATCGTCTTCCAGGTTTTTAATACGGGAAATACGTACACCTGGCGCCGGAACGATTTCATATAAGGTAACAGTGGGCCCGACCGTTGCGCTTATCTTTTGAATATCGATATCATAATTCTTAAGGGTACTGATGATCTGGTTCTTATTGTTTTCAAGTTCCTGCGGATCCTGTACGATTCTGTCGTTGCCATGGGCCTGCAATAAATCGAGTGGCGGGAACTTATAAGATCTTAGGTCCAGGGTCGGTTCATAGTCGGGCAGAACATCTTTAACAATATCACCGGTGTGTTCAAATTCCGGGTGAATAAACTCGGGTACAGCCCGGATTTCCAATTCCAACGGATTTTCTTCAGGAACGACTTTTTTCGGAAGTCTGTTTACCGGAACCTGCGGTATTTCTTTTTTTTGCGGTTCTTCCCGAATAAAGGGGGCTTTTGCATCGGGTTCCGGTTCTTCTTCCGTTATAATCAGCGGCACCGACTCTCCGGCTTTTAATTTATTTTTTTTATTCCGGGAAATCGGTTCCTCCACGAAAAGCAGGGCACCTTCTTCCTTGTCCGGATGGGCTTCTATAAAATCAGGTGTCGCTTTGTTCCTGGCAGATATCTCGGGTATCTTAAACTCCGGATTGAATCGCCATATAAAATAGGCCATGGCGCCGGCAAACAAAACACAGGCCGTACCGATCTTCCCGAGAAATCTCACCATCCAGTCGCTGGTCATATCTCCAAACGCTCCACCCCATGGGAAGGAGACCTCACGGCAAATAAACGC
>Ga0206903_10263_pt1 | contig 15746 bp, 17 predicted proteins | sample Alteio_BWOrgHeat_45_FD_152959 | JGI IMG/M metagenome (GOLD analysis project Ga0206903, IMG submission 152959) | Enriched cells from forest soil in Barre Woods Harvard Forest LTER site, Petersham, Massachusetts, United States -... | ecosystem: Environmental > Terrestrial > Soil > Temperate forest >... | reverse complement strand
AAGCTTTCCGGTCCGCAAGCTAATCGAGGGTTAAGGGAAAGCTGTCCAGATGCGAGGGAAACTCGATTTGGAGGCGGCGGTCGCGGTGATATTGGCGAATCAGGTCGGGGCTCAGGTTCTCACGTCGAATAATCACGTCCTCCGAGCGAGGGCGACTTAATGGTATGTACTTAGGGCCTATTTGTTTCAACCACTTCTCGTCGGTGATTTCTAGATATTGCCGGTAACTGGGGTATTTGGAGAGTAGGGCTTCGGTAAGCTTCCATTGGCCGCGATAAGCCAGTGTCTCAGCGTGGTAAACGCAGAGCATGGCATCGCGACGGGCAGTCTCATAGCGCTTTAGAAACTCCGCTTTCAAAGCCAGAAATTTAGTTTCAGGGACCTTGCTGGTGTCGATCTCTGCAAGGCTGGAAACGGTCGGAGTAGAAATTAGGTCGGTGCCATCGGAACCCACGAATACTTCGCCATCCAGACGAATTCCTGTTCCTTCTAACAAACGATTCATCTCCGCGAGTAATGGCGTGCGCTTGGCTTCCTGGAGTTTTCGATCGCAGCGCGGACTGGTTAGTGCTGGATCTAAACTGTGCAGGATTTCATGGAAAAGCACCAGGGCCAGTTCCCCTCGTTCGATTCGGGGATCATAATACAATGCAGGCCCGTCTTTCGGGGACGGGTCGAATCTGGCGGGTTCCTGATCTGCCATTTCCTTGGTCTTGGGCGCGAATGGAATGATTCGGATTTTCCCGGCTGCTACTTTTTGTTGAAAGAGAAAAAGGGCCTTCTCTCCCAACGGAACGCTGCGGATAAGCGCGTACACATCTTCGATTTCACGGGGTGGTGTCTCGAGAGAAAGCAAAGTCCCGACTTGCGAGACCGGTCGAGATGGAGTCTGCATGGCGTGTTCTAGCCAAGATTCCGCAATGGCTCGCACCGACATCCCTAAGCTCAAAATTAAACTTAACCACGCAATCACTGAGCTCAGTGATGCAATTGCTAGACCGCGTATCCTAAACGGATACACTGGGTGGGATCCTGAAATCATCAGGAGCCGATGACGATCTATGGCTTAGGAGTCAGATCCACTTCATCTCGCGATTGTTCCACCGGATCGCCCAATTCATCTTGAATTATCGATTTCACTACGTATTTCCACCCCGGCAATAAGTGGAAGCTTGTGCGCGTGGGAAAGGTGCGCCCGGTGATGGGTTGTTTGGTGAAAGGATCGACGTCCATCGTGGTGGTGTCCGGATACCGAGTTGCGCAGCTATAGGTACTCTGCGTTTTACCAATCCAACTAAACTGGATTCCTTGTTTGATTTCATCATTGTCCCCGGGCGCAAGGGCCCAGACCCGATAAAATCCATTGGTGTTTCCGTCGATGGCGTCGACATCGAGGGTCTCTAGATTGATGTCCAGCTTTTCTCCTGGTTTCAAATCTAAGACTTGAATGACATCATTGACCGCCAATTCATGGTGCGCGTCCTGAGGGGCTCCCTTGGGATGAGGATATAACCGGTACGTGTAATCCACATCTCGATCGTCAAACGTCACCAGATCGAAAGAACCCTTTGGCATCAGTCCCATGGTGCGACAATTAGATAGTCCCACCGAATAGTTGGGGTAAGTCTTGCGGACTTTGGCTGCGTCACCCGTTCGTTCGATGATTCGAATGTAATCGGAAACGAGAGGGCTTTTTCTCGTTTTGCCGAGCACCGGCACTGGATACTTGGGATGAGGGATGTGGAGGTGAAGCGTAGCCCGTTTTTCTTCAGGGGATATATCTAGGTCTTTGACTTCGAGGGGACCCAGTGAATACTTCTTCTCCAACCCTTGGAAAAGCGATGTTCCGCTATAGCGGATGAGATAATTCCCCGTCGGCAAAAGGTGCATTTCTCCTGCCGGTGATATCGTATCTAGGAAAACCGACCCGGAGTTGTATTGGGCATCCGGACTATTACCATCGTCTGCAAAAACGGCCAGCAAACGTGGAGGAAGATCGACCTTCGCCCGGTCGGGGTCCCATTTAAAGAATACCCGCGCCAAGTCGATATTGAGCGATTTTCCGGTGACTACCTGATACCCGCAACGGCGATAGCTAAACCCCTTACCATTAACGATGGATAAGCAAGCTTCACCCGGGCTGGAGCGATAGGAATGGCCAGACTGCGTGATTTCCACGGTTCGAGTGCCGTTTTTCTTGGATAGCGAAACTTTGAATCCTTTGAAATCTCCGCCGGGCGCGGTCACCGAAATCGTGCCCATAGGTCCCGCGGAAGATTTTGGAGTGACAGTAATCCACTTAGGTTGGGTGCCCGCCAGAGCGGAACTCGTTGCGAAAAGAAAAACCGTGGCTAATTGGGTCAATCGAAGTCTAAACAGCATCATCCCTACCCCTCGTTTACGATCGGGCGCAGCATTAATCGGAGGTGGCTAAATGACAATGCGCGATGAGTCAATTTATGGAGAGGCAGAGGGCGATTCGACTGAGCCGTGGAAATAAGAAGAATAGCGCAAAGGCTTTCCCTGTTCCCAGGGACGGTAGTGCAAGTAGAAATTAAATCTCTCTCCGGCGGGCGGGTGACTTGAGCGTAGCCATTTAATCCACCGATTCGGCCAGGGATAGGCGAGATCCTTGGCGATGAATTTTACCTCGGCCGACATTGCAGAATAATTATCCCGAGTGAGCTCCAGGCCGAAACGATCGGCTTCATGTTCTAAATGACGAGAAAAAGCCAAACCGGGGGGAGTCACTACGAAGGAGAAAAATTGCAGTAGAAGCATGAGCAAGGGAAGAGAGGCAAAGTCACCAATGGAATGGAAACCAAATTTTTCTCCGTAGCGGGCAAGCAAAGGCCCGGAAGCCCAGTGGATGAAATAGAGACAGAGCAGAGTGAGTAGGGAGTAGACCAGAATTCCTTGGGCTACGTGATGTAAAACGAAATGACCCATCTCATGGCCCATCACCGAGAGGACTTCATCATCGGTAAGGCGGGCAAGCAAAGTATCCCATAGCACAATGCGTTTGGTGCCTAGAAAACCTGTTGCATAGGCATTCATTTTCTTAGTGTCGACGCTTTTATTGACTTCAAAGACCTTATCCGCCTCGATTCCAGCCCGTTCAGCGAGTTGGACAATTTTCTTTTCCAGCGCCTTATTTTGCATGGGGCCGAAGTGATTGAATAAGGGCTCAATCCAAATCGGGGTGATCATGAGCAGGAGAAAGAAGTAAGGAATGGCCAGGATTCCAGTGATTAGCCACCAACCACGAGGTGCCCGACGGATTAACCAATAAGGAACACTGAGAGAGAGCAACGTCAGAAATCCACCGATCACAAACCCTTTTAGATGATCTGCCAGCCATTTGCCGAAAGTTTGTTCGGAAAGCAGATAAACATGTTCTCGCACGTAACCCGCAAAGTAATTGAGTGGAAGATCGAGAACATTTAAAAAGATCCAAAATCCTAAAAAATAGAGAGCAAAAGAAGCCAGCCAGTTTTGGGTGCGGTCGGTTGCGAATTTTCTAAGCTTTGCCGAAAGGCCGGAAAATAAAAAGAGGGCCGGGACAAAGAAACCCCAAAGTGTAGCGAATACCCAGATTAAGTTTCCGCTTAAATAATAGCTCTCAGCCATGTCACTCGGCTCGGGTAATTCTAGCGTGGGCTCTAAGGAGCAGGGAATGAGGAGCAGACGGAAGAGGAAAGGAATCCACGTCATACTGGAATGGCTAAAGCTCATGGGGAACCTTTCGGCGAGGGAGAGGTTCCACCCTCTTTCTCATCCCCACCCAATTTATGATCAATTTTATGCACGACCTTAATCGTCTTATTCTTAGTTTTACGGTAAATGTGTTTGAAAACCTCTCCGGTATCCTTAAACATTTTCTTGGTTTTGGCTTTAAGCTCGGGATCACCGTAACTGGTCTGCGGTGCCGTAGTTAACGTCACTGCCAGCCATAGAAAAAAAGAAAAAAAACAAACGGATCGCTTCACTGCTTTTTCCTCCATGGGCTTTTGCCTATTCTACCGCAGAAATCCCATGGGGAGGAAAATCCTAAAGTCCAACGACGCTGTGCATACCAATCGTGCTTGGCCAGGGCTCAGGGTTTAACCAAAATCTGACAGTGTGCAGGGTTGAACAAGGGTAAGAGAGGGCATGGGCTGGGAAGGATAATTTTCCTCATCCTGGCTGAAAATTAGAGATGACCATTATCACCGTCACTCATAAGATGCAGTTTCATTTCAAGCCTAATCTCCGGTAGGGGAGTCGGCAGGGAGAGCAAGATGGTAGACGGCTTCAAAGTACTCATCGTCGAAGACGAAAAAGATATTTCCGATCTGATGTCACTTCACTTAAAGCGGGAAGGCCATGAAGTCACGGCAGTGGATAACGGCGAGGAAGCGCTTCGCGTCTTGGAGGGCTGTGACTATGATCTTTTGGTGCTCGACTGGATGTTACCCGGTTTGCCTGGGTTGGAACTATGCAAGAAAATCCGCCGGGACGACGATGTCACGGCTAGCCAAGTTCCCATCCTGATGGTGACCGCTCGAGCTCATGCTTCGGATATTGTGCTGGGACTTGAAATGGGGGCCGATGATTATCTTACCAAACCCTTCGAGATTCCGGTTTTCCTGGCTCGGGTGAGAGCTTTGCTACGACGCACGAATGGAAAACAAGAAGAAGCGTCGAAACGGATGACCATCGGTGAGCTGACTATCGATGTGGAAACCTATTCGGTTACCTGCGGCAAAAAAGAGGTCCAGCTGACACCTTCCGAATTTAAATTACTCTGGGCGCTAGCTAAGAGTCAGGGAAGAGTCCTAACTCGAGAACGTTTGATTGATCTGGTGCAGGGAGAAGGGGTTACCGTGATCGACCGGGCGATTGACACCCATATTTTTGGGTTGCGGAAGAAATTGGGTAAGTGCGCGGACGTAGTGGAAACGATTCGTGGTGTGGGCTATCGGGTAAAAGGTAAGTAACTTTTCTGATCGATCGTAAAGAAAAACTTCCCAATACTTTCCCGTGGCGGATTTTCTACCGCTTTGTGCTGGTTCAAGCGCTGCTTGTCCTCGTGGCGTTGGCTGGTTCTGGGCTGGCGGCCCGTTATTTCTTCAAGGCCCAGTTTATTCATCAAGTCAGCAGTCAGCTGAAAGATTCTCTACTCAACCTATCCCATAAACTTCCTGATCCGATTGGATCGGACTGGTGTACGAATTCAGCGATTGGGGCGGAATTTCGTCTTACCGTGCTGGGTGCGGATGGCAAGGTGGTTTGTGATTCGCGGGGGCTCGAAATAGATGCGACCTTGCCCAGTCGCCCGGAAATTGTCTCGGCTCGGGCTCACGGTTTCGGAGAAGCAGTAAGGCATAGTAATTATTTTCGCGACGAAGAATTTTTGGGCGCGTTACTCATTCCCGGAAGAGGGGTGGTAATTCGCGGCGCGGTTCCCTTAAGCCGGTTATCTCAAACCATGCGGGTGGTAGACACTTCCTTGGGATTGGTGCTGATCATTATCGCCCTGACTTTAGTGGCTTGCGCGATTTATTCGGCGCGACGTCTGGTATTTCCCTTAGGGCGACTTTTGCTTAAGACCCAGGGGGGAGGGGATGCCTTTTCGGAAAATGCAGTGGCGGGGGATTTGACCCGAGAGTGGTTTGATGAATGGTCGGAGTTAGAGTCGAACATCGATCATATGCGTCGCGATTTGATGGCGAAGACGCAAAGTCTGAGCATGGAGCAAGTGGAGTTAGACACCATCATGGGTGCCATCTCCGATGCTATTTTGGCGGTGGATCCCGAGGGAAACCCGTTGTTCTATAATAGCCGCTTTGAGTTGTTGTTCGGCGGTGAAGGTCTCCGAAAACGAAATATTAAACTCTGGGCTATCTTTCGCGATCCAGAAATCCTAAGTGCCTTTCGTGCGGCCCTCAAAGATGGGCAGCGGGCCGCCACTAAGGCGATTCCGTTAGAACAGAAGGAAGGTTTGAAGAGTTTTTTCTCGCTTTCCGTGTCACCGCTACGCAAGTCGGAAGGAACGATTTACGGCGCGGTGGGAATTTTTCATGACGTCACTGAGCTAAAAAGCGCAGAACAGATGCGAATCGACTTCGTAGCCAACGTTTCGCATGAGTTACGCACTCCTCTAACTTCGATCAAAGGTTATGTAGATACTTTGATTGACGATGTGAATCACCAAAAGCCGATCATGCCGGAGTTTCTTCAGATTATTGCGCGCAATACCGAGCGATTGTTAAATCTGATGAACGATCTTTTGGATCTTTCCTCTATCGAATCCGCAGATATTTTGCAAAAGGATCCCCTAAGCACTCTCGACCTGACCGAGAGAATCGTTAAGCAGATGCAGGTCGGGTTTGAGAGTAAAGGGCAGACGGTGGAATGGGAAATTAAAGCGACTACCGTAGTAGCAGATACTCAGCGTATCGAACAAGTCCTCTCCAACCTGCTGATTAACGCCAATAAATATACTCCGAGTGGAAGTCGCATCACGGTGATTTGGGAATCGCAGGGAAGGGATGTGCTGCTTAAAGTGAAAGATACGGGCCCGGGCATTCCCGTGGAGCATCACTCCCGACTCTTCGAGCGCTTTTATCGCGTGGATAAAGCGCGAGCTCGAGAACAAGGCGGCACCGGACTGGGCCTTGCGATCGTCAAACATATTATGCAACGGCATGAGGGATCGATCTGGGTGGAGAGTAAGCCTGGGGAGGGAGCGGTTTTTATTTGCCGTTTCCCGGCGCCCACGACGTCTTGATCGGCTCGATTTTAGTAGAATGGAAGATCAGCCCAGTGGGGGTTGCCCGAGATAAGATGAGTCAGTCCCATGCGATCGAGCAGGAAAACGAAGTCGTAAAAAATCGCAGTCGAATGAATGCGACCTTCCCAGACAATGAGCTTGGGCAACACTAGGCTCAGAAAAAATGCAGGCAAGAGCAATCGGGATAATTCTTCTAAGCGGAATCGCTTGGTTTGAACGCCTTCGGTTAAAAGGAGAACGACTAAGGGCCAGCTGAGTAATGCAAAATCCCGGGTTTCGTCGAGGACCAGCATGGTGACACCCAAATAGGCCATTTGGCTGAGAGTCAGAGCCCAGAAGCTGATTCGATCTCTTTTCCAAAGAAGAAAACTGATCGGGACTAGAAACAGCCAACCTACATGATAGAGCGAAAATATTTCGGCCTGGAAGTTGCGCGCGAAGTCTTCCAGCACCACGATGAGAGCTTTGAAAACATAATTGAAGCGAGTGGTCTGTAAATGAAAACCGTGGGAGGCGAAGTAACCATTGAGCGCAAGTTTCGCACCGAGGGCCGAGCCGATCATCACCAGGGTTTTTCGGATCTCGGAGGTGGTTTGTTTTTGGGAGTGGCGAAGGGCTCCTCCGACAAAGCCAACCCCTGCAGTGATCAGTAGGGCTTGTTCGCCATGAGCTAGTCCCAGAAGAAAAGAAAAAACGGCGAGAAGGATGAGGCTATCGCAAATGACCAATCCGGTACCGAAAAGAAAAACGAAGACGTCGGAGATGCCCAACCAATTGCAAAGGATATTGGAAAGAGGAAGCGTGGCAAAAGCCAGAAGCACAAGCCGCGCCACCGCTTCGCCGTATTTTCTCTTTAAGGCCCATGCCAGGGCTAAATAGCTGACGCAAAGACAGAGAAAATGAAAAAATACGAAACGGAAAAGGGTTTGGCTCGCTTGAGCGAAATGAGCCAACGCCAAACCTAAGAAGCTAGAGTAGAGGTAGGTCTCTCCGGGGCGATTTTCCAGCATATTACGGGAAAGATCGGTAGAGAGAAGTCGAAGCGTTTCGACGTTAGGAATGACCCAGAGGCCATTTTGCAAAACAATCAACGCGAAAATTAAGCTGGTGAACTGACCGAAAGGGATAGCTTGCAATCGAGCTTCTAGACGGTGAACCCAGCGAGCGAATCCTTCTCCCATAGCGAAGCGTTGATCCGAGGAATCAGAAGGAGAGATGTTTTGCTCTGGTGAAATGGCCACGGGAATTTTGGATGAAAAGAAATTGCTTCGAACCGCTTCAAAGCTTCGCCGCTGGTTTCTTTAACCGCGGACTCCTTACGATAACAAACTGTGAGATCCGGAGCTACCCTTGTTTTGCTCCCGGGGATAAGAGCTGGGCGATTAGTGCGTCGACATGGTGTGTTAAGGGCATTATCAGTTCCGCTCCCATCGCCATCGCTTAACTGAAGACGAATCCACGGAAACGCGGTAAGTTCTTTAGCCGTGAAAACGAACGAAACTTGGAACTTCCCAGGATTAGAGAAAGTGAAGAATGTGGGCCTGCGCTCTGAGCAAGTCCAGAGAGTCAAATCGTTGGTGGGGTATGACAAGAAGTCCGGCGCCCGGCCTCGAGAGAGTGAAGGCCATCGGTTAGTGGAACTGGCTCAGCCCGATTTAGAAGCGGACATCGAAAAACAGTTCTCTCTAGTGCGAGATGCGATGAGTTATCGACGACGGGAATTAGAAGTGGCTATACTGCCCGGCCTGGGTACTATCCGGACGCCGGATTTTGAATACCAAGTGGCGGTTTCCGTCGACCCCTCAGATCCTTCCTCGGTGGTTTGGCGTAGAGAAGTGGTTTGCTTGGGGAGTTCCTCGGTAGCGCGAGGGACGGCGTTTCGTCAGGTTTTCGGGGGCTCGTTCGATACTCTTTTCTGCGAATTTCTGGAACCGACCAATTTAACTGCTATCATCGATGATTTGGAAGAGCGACAGCCTCCTGGGATCCGACTCGATTATGACAGTCGTTGTTCTTGGTGTGAGATCCGTCGCGAGGGAAACTATCCTTTGATTCGTATCGAACGGACTCAACTCACGGTGGGCAGTAGTGGAGGCACGCCGGTAGACCTTTCGGAATGGCTCGCTGAATTAGGAACGTTGTTTGGAAAACGCGCCGGGGTTCCCGAGGTCCTGGGTTAACCAATGGCTCCGATGATGTTATTATTTTAAATTCCTAAATTCGAATCCACGGAGCCTGAATGAAAAAACAAAACTTAATTTTGCTGGTGAGTTTATTTTGCTTCTTTCCCGTCGGCCAAGCATTTGCTGAACCTTCTGCGGTTTCCCCGGGAGCTCAGCATCCTTGCAAAACGTTAAGAGCCGCCTGCGGAGCCGCCGGCTATGTTAAAGGAGGCTTTAAGCAGGGGAAAGGGTTGTTCCGAAATTGCATGAAGCCTTTGCTTTCTGGCTCGTCCGTGCCCGGAGTGAGCGTTAGTGCGGAGGACGTCCAGGCTTGTAAGGCCCGAAAGGCCCACCGCGATTCCTAATTTTCTGTCTCCGTTCGAAAGGGGGGCCCGGAGGCCCTCTTTTTTTCTTCTTTCCACAATTGTGGCTTACTGCAACAACTCACCTTCGCGTTTCCTGCATTGAATTTTCGGAAATTCTCCTGAGTTCTTCCTCCGGAACATCTCAGCTTATGGCATGAGACCTGCACTACTAATCGGAACAGTGGCCTGGAGCAGCGGGGGGAGAGATTCTGCCCCAATGTTTGGGGCAGTTTTTCTAACGTAGAAAGGAGAACGAAGATGGCAAATCCAAGCTCGACCAAGTTCAGCAGTGAGGCAATGGAGCGCGACCTCGATAAGAAAGAGTTCAATGACAAGAAGGAGTTCAACAAGAACACCGGGGATTCAGCGCGCCAAGGCAATGATCTCAAGTCCGCGGTGAGTGATATTATTGGCGGAGACAAAGCAAAAGAACTCGTCGATAAGGCTCAGGAAGGGGCCAATGTAGTCATGGAACGCGCAGGGCAAGTGGCCGGACAGATCAAAGAGGCCGCTTCGGGGTATGTCGATAATGCCAATGAGTATCTGCGCAAATATCCTATCCAGTCCGTTTTGGTGGGATTTGGCGCCGGTATTTTGATCGGGGCATTATTGACTCCACGGCGTGTTTCCTAAGGTTGTCTAAGTAAGATCGATCTGGGGTCGAAGTTGAGGTGCGCGAGTGATCGCGACAGCTCTACTTGACCCCATGGTCTTAAGGCTGGCGCTCAGAGCTAACTCAGCCTCCGAGTTAGGCAGCCTTTTCTTTGTCTACCGGTTCTTTTTGCTCCGTTTGATCCCGGAGATCCTGGACCAAATCGGCAGGAAAGCTGGGCTCAGAAGAAAGATCCGTCTGGAGAGTTAATTTTTCGGGTGGAAACTCCAGCGGAAACTCCCAATGATCTGAAATTTCAATTTGATGTCCTTGAAAATTCATTCGCTTTGGCAAAAAAAGACCCAGAACTCCATTTTGATACGATGCTTTGATGGATTCGGTGTCGATGTTAATGGGTAACGCAAAAGACCTTTTGAATTTTCCATAGCGAGGTTTAGTTCTCGAGTAAAAAAAATTCCGATCGTTAGCATTGCCTTTGCGTTCCCCTGAAATCCGCAACTCGCCCCCGAGGACGTTAACTTTAATATTGCTCAGTTCTAAGCCGGGGAGATCAAGCCTCATCCAATAGTAACTTTCGGTTTCGCTGATATCGTAGGGTGGGGCGTACGCCCGATTCTCGGGGTATTCAGGAAGTTCCAAACTAAAGAAATTATCCCACCATCGCCAGCGACTGGAGGGACGAGGTAAGGGGTTATCTTTTTTCGCCATGCGGGCCGCATCTTCCCAAATATTGGTCTCTTTTTTCACGAAATCCTCCTCCGTTTTTGGTTCTGCTACGCTGCGCTCTCCTGACCCCTCTCCACGGCGACGCGCGATCCTGTCGCCGAGAGCGGTCTTGCTATCGCGGTTAGGTCTCCTGCTAAATTCGCACAAACGTCCTCGAATCCGATGAGGCCGAGGGGAGAGCCATTGGAATCCGTAACGATGATTCTTCTGACTCCCGTTTCCTTCATGCGCTGAACGACTTCCCCTAGAGACTGTTCCACCGATAGGGAAACGGTGCGGCGGGTCATGATCTCTTTGGCTTGGGTCGTCTCAGGGTTTAATTCTTCACAAATGACGCGCATTATCAGATCTCGATCCGTGACCATTCCCACTGCTTTGCCCTCATCCACTACGATCAAAGCGCCCGTGCCTTCATCTTTCATTAGGCTTGCGACTTCTTGCACCGAAGTTTCTGGAGAACAGTGAATCAGGCCTGAGTTGAGCAACTGGACTAATTTCATTTCCACTCCTTCTTTTTCAGATCAAAGTTCTGCCACCGAAGCGGTTTCCCTTCGGTCTGGATGATGTGCAGAACACATGCCAATGGAAAAACAAACAGAACCTCGACTGAACTCCTTTTCCCGGGCCGTGCTATACTTTTTTGATGAGGCACGAAATCGTTTATCTCTTAGGAAGCTTCACAGCGGTCTTTGTGATTGTGGATCCCTTTGCCGTCGTCCCGGTTTATTTAGCGCTTACGGCAAGACTCTCAGCGGATGCCATTCAGCGGACTCGTCGGAAAGCAACGTTAGTCGCGGGAGGGATTCTGGTAACCTTCGGGGCGAGCGGAATGGCCGTGTTTCGTCTTTTCGGAATTACCCTGCCAGCCTTCCAAATAGGGGGAGGGATTCTCTTAGTTCTGTTAGGAATTGCTCAACTCAATAATGTTCGGGCGCGAATTAAACCGGAGGAACAAGAAGAGGGCGAAGAAAAAGAGGATGTGTCAGTTTTCCCCTTGGGTATGCCACTACTAGCTGGCCCCGGTGCGATTTCCACTTTGGTCCTTTTGTCCACTCGTGCGGGCAGTTTTTTGCGGACAGCCGAATTAGTGGTGGCGACCTGCTTGGCACTTTTTGCGGCGTATCTCGTGCTGAAATCAGCCCATTTTCTTTTACACCTCATGGGTAAAACAGGTCTCAATTTACTCACTCGGATTATGGGGCTGATCCTAACGGCAAATGGAGTGCAATTCATGCTTACTGGGATTCAAGGAGCGCTAAAACAAATGGGAGTCTTAGTTCAATAAATGACTCCCGCCATTTAATATCGCGGTAGCGTTGGATCAACGTCAGTGGCCCAGCGATCGATGCCTCCACTCAGATTGAAAACCCGGGTGAATCCTTCTGCGATGAGAAACTTCGCGGCGTGCGCACTCCGCATTCCGTGGTGGCAGAGCACAACCACTTCTTCGTTTCGGACAGCTTCGATTTCTTTAATGCGATCCGGGAGCTCCCCCAATGGAATCAGGGTACCACCCAACGTTGCGATTGCCGCTTCCTCCGGTTGTCGTACGTCTAAGAGGAAAACTTTTTCCCCTCTGTCCCACTGGGCCTTTAATTCCAAGGGAGTTCGGCCGGGGACCGGATTTACTAAAACATTCAAAGCAGAAACCTCCACAAAATCGGGATGAAAGTACGCTAGCCCTGGCGCTTTGTCTATGCTCGTCCTCGGCGCTTTCGGGGTGTTGTCTTTAAATCGAATGGTTTTCGCAAAGGAGTCTTGATATGGACATGAATTTTTTTGAGACTGCATTTGGAGGGGATTTTCCTCATCATCCTCTGACTCTGGAACAATCGGCCCTGCGGGCGGTTTTTATGTATTTGGCGGGGCTAATGTTGATTCGAATGGGGAAAAATCGACTGATGGGTCGCAACAGTACCTTTGATGTTCTGATGGGATTCACTCTCGGCTCGTTGCTCAGCCGCGGGATCAACGGATCGGCAGCGCTGAGCGGAAGTATTGCAGCTTCGGCTGCGTTGGTGGGAATGCATTGGGTTTTTTCGGTAATCACGTACAAGCATGATTTTGCCGGCAAGATTTTCAAGGGCAATCCTGTTCCCATCGTGCGCCAGGGAATTACCTTGCCGCAGAATATGCGACGCTTTTGCGTATCTCATAAGGATTTGGACGAAGCCCTGCGCCTGAATGCCAATCTAGGCAAACTCTCAGACGTCGCGGAGGCTTACGTCGAGCGAAATGGCGATATTGGTATTGTCCGTAAGGAGCCTCAGCCTCGGGTCATGGAAATTTCCGTCGAAAACGGAGTGAAGACGGTGCGCATCGAGTGGGCAAGTAGCTGAATTTTGTCGGGTGAAACGCGACAAAATTTAGCTAGTCCGGAGGAATTCAACCGGCCGAATTTAACTGATTCCCAATCGCGAAGACGTGGATTGGCGGGGGATTCGGCTCATTGCAGTGGCGGTGCGAGAATTTTCCGCCGGTTGTCGCTTTTCTCCGCCGATCGCGGTGAGAAGTCCCAAGAAAGAAAAAAGCAAGGACAAAGCCCCTGGAGAACTCGGCATTCCTCGTCGCAATAGCCACGCCAAACTGAAGAGGATTAGCGTGGCCGCGGTAATAAGGTCTTCACGGCGTTGACTAGGGGCTGGAATCGTAGACCAAGTCATGAGCCCGCGTTCGCGATGTTGCATCGGTGCGATGAGAAATCCCAAAACTAGTCCGACAGCCATGGTCCAGAAGGCCGCTTCTGACCAGACCCCGTTTTCGGTCAAACGGGCAACGAGATCAAGAACCAGCGAGCCACCGAAAAGAGAGATCGGTGCCGCCAAGATGGCTCGATAGGTCATTTGGTTGATTTCATGATGATGCGATTTGACCGATTCCATGATCGAAACACTCCTTCCCGACTGAAGCTAATACATCATTAATAATGCAACCCGTATGCCAGGGTGAGCTTTGCCCCGTTCCGCATGAAACGGAATCTCCGCTTTGGCTCTATTCCCCACCGACGGGGTAATCCGCCACAACGCACCTGATCTTCCGATGCGATATACCGCTCTCAGCTAAAAACGGGGGGAGAGAGCCCAGAACTCGCCGCGCGAGATTCTGGGCTCTCCCGGGGGATAAGTCTTAGCCCGCAGCGGAATCTCCAGAGCCTTGTTGATGGGTGGAGAGTAAGAAATTGCACAATCTGTCATATTCAGTGCGATTCAACGCTTTTGCGTCCCGCTTATGAAACCATTTCTCCATTTGCTCGCCGACGTCTTGGCGAGACCATTGTTTCTCGTGGGCAATCGCGTAGAGCCGATACACTTGCTTTTCCGTTACCTTTTTCATCGCTGGCAAATCGCGAACCAAGATCCGCGAAGGCAGCGGCACTGTCGCCGTCGCCTTGACAGGTTCTGGCGCTACCGATTCTGGAACGGGAGAAGTGGCGACGATGGCCTCAGGGGCGAGCACCGGATCTGGCGATGCCACGCTTTCTGGAATCGTCTCCTCCGATGTTTCGACCGGCGCCTTTGCTTCCTTAGGTGGCAATTCATCTTCCATATAGCAGCCGGCGATCGCATCAGCGAAAACGATCCGGGCTCCGGTGCGGATCGCGGCCCAGCGAAGCATCGTGGCCGTGTGTTGCTGCCAAATCGGTTTGTGTAAGAACCCGGCTTTTTCGGCGTCCTCGAGAGTAAAGCGAAACACCTGGGGCTTGCCCTGTGGCCGTTGCATCTCGACTGCGCATTCCTCTTTTGCTTTTTCGGGAGGCGTCAATACCGTAATTCTTGCGCCAGCAACTCGTTCATAAATGAGGCGCAGCATGAGGCTGCCTCGCATCGCGGTCATTCCATTAACCACATAAATACCGCAAAGAGCCTGCATCGGAGTCAGGCCGACTTCTCGCCCCATCAATGCAATGGTGATTGCCTTTTGTCGGCTATCAATCGACCGGGGCAGCAACCCGGATTCGTAAGCAAAGACCGATTGTTCTTTAAGCTCCAACCAAGGAGAATGGCTAGGAGTGCGCTCGACACCGACTGAGGGCACTGTCACGTCAGTCCCTTTTTTGTCTGCCGTGAGTGGTTGGTGAATTGCCAAATCGGAAGGCAATCGTTTGATCGCCTTTCCCAGCGAGCTTGGCTGCTTTGGCATGGTTGTGGCGGGGGAATACTTCTTGATTCCATCCCGAGAAGAGAAATTCATGTCTGCCATATTGAGCCTCCAAAAATTCTGTATTCATGAAACAGATGCCGGTTTCCGAAACTCGTCGGACAGCCGGGAATCACTTTTTTTCTGGAGCGTCGTGGCAATGCGCCTTTTCCTTCGGTTGTGATGATTTTCCGCAGTTTGTCCGGAGCCTTCTTCTTTCCGGCATTAGTCAGATAGGAAGGCGCGTGCTATATAGGGGTAAGTGAAAGAGCTTAAAGAATCACAACGGAGGATTTCGGATGAGCTAGCCGCTACCCCGGATGAGATCCTTAAGGCGATAGAAGCCTTAACCGAAGGACAGCTGGTGAAACTCCAGCGGTACGCGAAATATCGTATGCGGGGTTTAGGTCGAAAAGCCGCCGGGCGCGATCACGAAGATCTTTTGACCGAAGCGATGACGGCGACTCTGGCAGGAAACCGAAGATGGAATTCGCAGGCCATTGATTTTTTTACCCACCTGGTGGGAGTCATGCGCAGTATCTCAAGTCACTGGGCCGAACAATTTTCCCCCCAAGAAGCTTACTTAGAATCGGAAATTTTCTCCCCTGGGTCAAACCGGGAAGGCAGCCTTTTCATTAACGAGCCTTCGGATGTTCCCAGTGCGGATCGAGTGATGAGTGCTAAAGAAGAAGTGCGACGCATTGAAGCCCATTTTGCCTCGGACCCGCTGATTCCTAAACTCTTAGACGGATTGAAAGAAGGCCTTACGGGGCCGGAGTTGCAGGCTCGTTATCATTTAACCAAGCGGGCTTATGAAACAGGAATGAAGCGGTTACGTCGAGGAATCGCGGCAATGGAAGAAAAAGATCAAGCGGAGAAAGCAAATCCGATGGAAAAAGGCAAAGCAGATTTGCCCGTGACGCTAACAACCCGAGCTGGGTTCGTTTCTCCCACGGGTTCTCAAGGAG
>Ga0206903_10262_pt1 | contig 15751 bp, 7 predicted proteins | sample Alteio_BWOrgHeat_45_FD_152959 | JGI IMG/M metagenome (GOLD analysis project Ga0206903, IMG submission 152959) | Enriched cells from forest soil in Barre Woods Harvard Forest LTER site, Petersham, Massachusetts, United States -... | ecosystem: Environmental > Terrestrial > Soil > Temperate forest >... | reverse complement strand
TAATAGACTGTATATGCCCTGTTTGTTTGCTGGTTAAATGATGCGGAATGTTTTAACAGGCTGTCGGGAAATTCTGCCAAGTAAGTTTCAGGATAATAATTAATTCTTGCTACATAAAATTTTTTCAAAAAAGAAGAATCATTATTAGGATTAGCTGTATCTGCAAGCCTTCGCTGTTGAATGGTAACTGTTACCGGCGACGTTTCTTTATTAGTTTGTTGCGCTTCTTCCAAAAGCTGCACCTGCTCAAACGGATCCGTGGTAGACTTTAGCAATGCAGCATTCAATGTATCAACAACCGCAGCAAGATTATCACGGCGAAGCAGGAAATATCCTCGGTCCCGGTATAAAGCAACAAGCCAGTCTAATTGAGCAGCAATAATTTCTTTTGAATAAGGTGTTTTGCCCGCATCTATCTTACTATCGTTAAGATTATTTTTTGTTATGCGTTGCAAAGTTGTATCGCCAAGATCATAGCCAAGGGAGTCTATTAAAGCCCGGTTGCCTGCATCAATACCCATTATAATGGTTGTGCGGTGTTGTGCGGGTTTATTTCTTCGAATAACAGTATCTATGTAAAAACTATCTTTCATGGTCGTACGAAAATAGCCTTGTGAAAAAAGATAGCCGCTCATAAAACTTTGCGTGGTGGAAATAGTTGATGTATCAAAAACAGGAGGGTTTTGTAATAAATACTGAACACCGAATCTTAAAACCCTTCTTGCAAACAAACTATCCGCCCAATAATTGGTAAGGTTCTCTTCTAATCGTTTTTTTTCATCTTTGTTAATATTGCCGCTGATATTTACTTTATTATTGTAAACAAAAGGCGTATCTGCAGGATAATTCTTAACTCTTACTCTGGGAATTACAAAAAGAACTTTCTCGTCAGTGCAGGAGGATAGTAAAAAGATTGAGCAAAGGATTATTATGACAACTGAAAGTTTTTGAATGCTTAAAATCATAAAGAATGCTCAACAGGAATGAGGTCAAATATATTCAAAGTTTATACCACAAAAAAAACAGGAATAAAGAAGAAGTGTTTATTGCTGAAGGTGTTAAAATAGTTCCTGAATTAATTGCTGCTGGTTTTGGTATTCAAAAAATTTATGGCGTGAAAGATTGGATGGATGCAAACACAAATATTTCTCATGTTGTTGAAGTAAATGAAGATGAACTGAGGAAAATTTCAAATCTTGAAACACCCAATAAAGTATTGGCAGTACTTTGTAAAAAGAACATTCCTCAGGAACCTGATCTGAAAAATAAGATAAGCCTGGTACTTGATGGCATACGGGATCCGGGTAATCTTGGAACTATCATAAGAATTGCAGACTGGTTCGGCATAGAAAACATAATTGCATCAGATGATACGGCTGATCTGTATAATCCCAAAGTAATACAATCAACAATGGGCAGTATTGCGCGCGTAAATATTTTTTATACTGATCTGAAAAACTTTTTTCAATCAAATAAAATTGTTGTTATGGGTGCAATGCTGCACGGCGAAAACATTGCATCAATAAAAGAAATAAGTGAATGTTTATTGGTAATAGGAAACGAATCGAAAGGTATAGGAACAGATATTGAAAAATATATCCAGGAAAGCATTACCATTCCTAAAACAGGGCACGCGGAATCTTTAAATGCTGCAGTAGCTACCGGCATTATTCTGTCCTGGTTAAAATTGAAAGCATAAAGTCTGGTCTGGAAGAAGAAAACTCAATTATGCTCTTCCCATATATTTTAGAAAAGAAACATGCGACCAAATAGCCTGGTACATACGCGGATATTCAACATAGTTAATGTTATATTCTTTGCAGGCCTGCCTTATTATTTTGCTTATCTGCGGATAATGTATATGAGAAATTTTAGGGAACAGGTGATGTTCTATCTGAAAATTTAAACCACCTACAAACCATGAGACCATACGATTGCGGGTAGCAAAGTTTGCGGTTGTTTTTATCTGGTGAATGGCCCATTCGTCTTCCATTTTGCCGGATGCTTCGTCGGGCATGGGAAATTGGGTATGCTCAACTGTGTGTGCAAGCTGAAACACAATACTTAATATAAAGCCTGCAACAAGTGTCATTATCAGGTACCCAATAATTGTATCGATTACACCAACCATAATCATTGGTGTAACTATAAATATTGCATAGCTTATAAATTTATATGCCCAGAAATAAAAATGATCTTTTGCATCCATTTTCTTTAAAGGCATATCACCGATCTTACGCGAAAAATATTTTTTATAATCAGCAAAAAATATCCAGTATATATATAACCAGCAATAAAAAAACCAGAAATACCAGTGTTGAAAACGATGGAACTTATATTTTTTTTGCGTTGAAGCCATTCTTAAAAAAGGTTTTGCATCAATATCATCATCTACTCCATCAATATTTGTATAAGCATGATGAATGATGTTATGTTTTACATTCCACATAAAATGGCTTCCACCAAGAAATCCCAAAGTAACAGCAGCCATTTTATTTAAAACCGGGCTTTTGCTGAAACTGCCATGTGCACCATCGTGCATAATGTTAAAACCAATTGAAGCAACGGTTACACCAAGTAATACAGATTCAAGTATTGCCCAAACTGCTGAAGGTGTAAAAAACACAAGATGAATATATAATCCAATTAATGCAGTAATCAAAATAATAGCCTTTGTCCAAAGCTTATAATTGCCCGCAGTTGATTTACCTGTAGTTTCAAAATAATCTGCAATCCTTTTTTTTAGCTCTGTATGAAATGAAGGCTTTAATTGTGCAAATTTTGGAGTTATGTTCATGTGCCCGAAAATTATCTGTTGCTTGAGTAGAGTTGCAAAAGTAACGAACTTATAGGTTAAGATTTATGCAATGTTTCAAGTTGGCTTTTCAATTCATGGATGGTAACCGAAAATTAACTTTCAAAAAAATTGTGAATAGGTATTACCATGCACTTTCACACTGCGATTAAATGCATGTTACAATACTTATCGAACTGATTAATATAAGCCTATAAATTTTTTACGGGGGTTATGCCAGGCCCGCTTCAAGAGGTTGAGCGGCTCTTTTGTTTAAATAACCGTAAGCTGGTAAAACGCCTCCGGATCAAAGTATTTAGTTGCAAGCTTCTGCAATTCAGTAGCAGTAATTGTTTTTATGGTTGATATGGTTCTGTTGAAATAATTTTCATCCAGGTTATTTAAAATATAATTTTTCCAGCGGGCTATTATTTGAAAAGGTCCGTCAAGATCGCCCAGGATATTTCCAATCATATAATTACGCACAAGCTCTAATTCATCTTCACCTACCAGCTCATTACAGAGGCGTTCCATTTCCTTAAATGTTTCTGTAATAGTGGCAGCACAAACATCCCTGCCTGCCTCTGTTGAAATTACCCAAGCACTTTGGTGTATGTTATTCTGCAAAAAACTATGTATGCCGTAAGTATATCCTTTATCCTCACGAATATTGCTCATCAATCTTGAACCAAAATAACCACCAAGAATATTATTGAGTATATGCGCTTTTATAAAATCAGGATGATGCCTGTTAGGAAAATCACGCGCCATTCTTACAGCGCCCTGTACACCATTCTTGTCATTTATAATAACGTGCGTTTTTTTTGCTTCAGGTTTTGTTGTATAATCTATTATTCCCGCAGTTTGATTATTGCAAAGAAGCGAACCGAAATTTTTATTCAGCAATGATTCAATATCGTCCGGCAAATTGCCTGCAATAAAGATCACGCATTTGCCATTTATATAATGCCTGTCATAAAATTTGATAAGATTATCACGTTGAAGATTATCATAATCAGCCATAGAAGCATACCTGCCATATGGATGATTGAAACCAAATAGATATTCATCAATTAAACGGTTGGCTACAAAATCGCATTTTTTAAGATTTACTTCAAGGCTTTGTTTTTGGTTTTGCTTATATACAGCAAGCTCTTCTTCAGGAAAAATACTTTCTGTAAATAACTCCGTAACAACAGGCAATAATTGAGGTAAGTATTTGCTTAAACTATGCAAACGTATCACAGCAGTTTCATGCTGACTGCTGCGGTTTAAATAAGCACCATAAAATTCGAAGAACTCGTTAATAGCAAGCGCTGTTTTATTTTTTGTTCCATTTTTTAATAAATAATTTGTTACAGATGCTGTCATGTTCTCACCTTCATAAGCGTTGCCCGCAAAAAATACCCATTCAACAAAAGCTACTTCCTGTTCAGGCGCACGTAAAGCATATACGGGAATGCCGTTATCAAGTGTAAAGTATTCGTATGATTTTAAATGAATATTGAATTTTACCGGATCAACTATTTCTGGTTGTATATTTCTGTTCAGCATAAACTATTTTCAAATTGAGCAAATGTACTTCAATGAAGGTTATTTAATTTTTTGCGCATCAGTATTAAGTAATTTTAACGCCTGTTATTATTTCTAATAAAGTCATTATTATGATGGAGCCCGGCATTAAAGAATTTTTCAGGCGATTGTCGCTAAGTATTGGATTATGCATTATATGGGCGGCCATAAATATTGTGATTGGAGTAAAGCTGGGCTATGCTTTTTTTGAAGATAAAATTCAAACAGACAACATCGTGTTTTATATATGGGTATTATTAAGTTTTATGGGTTTGCTATGGCTTTATATACGTATCTGGAAAAACCCGATCGAACACCTGGATGATTAATTATTCTATGCCATGGCTAAATCTTATTATATGGCCATCAGGATCTTCCACAAGCATTTCGCGCATGTACCATTCTTTATCAACGGGTAGAGATAATATTTTAGCACCCCTTGCTTTTATTATGTCATAGTACTCATCAATTTTATCAAGATTAACAGCGATCCATGTACCGGGATTGCCCTGGCCTTTCAAACAAAAAAATATTCTTACACAACCTTTGGATACACCGCCGAATGTTGCCGGTTCATCCCGTATCCGTTTTTCATCAAAGGCGAGCTCGTTCATATAATACTCAATGCTTCTTTTCACATTTGTTGAATACAGAATAGGAACGATGCTTTCAAATTCTATAAAATATTTTTTTCTGAAGATAAAAAAGCCCTTCAATTAATTGAAGGGCTTTGAATAATATAACAGTAAAAACTACTTGACAAAAAATAAATTAACTACAGATAAAATTTATATTTTATTCTTTCATCAGCTCCATTATTACTTCAAAAATTTCTTCAGCATTAGGCTTACTGAAATAATCGCCGTCACTTCCATAAGCCGGCCGGTGCTCTTTTGCTGTAATGGTTCTTGGCGCTGTATCAAGATAACGATAACCTTGCTGTTCTTCCATTACTTTATTGAACATGAAAGCGGATGCGCCTCCGGGAACGTCCTCATCAATAAAAATAATGCGGCTTGTTTTTTTAAGTGAATCAAGTATGATATGATGTATATCGAATGGCAACAATGTTTGCACATCTATTACTTCACAGCTTATATGCTCGTTTTCCAGCTTACTTGCTGTATCCATAATTATCCGTAATGTAGAACCATAAGAAACAATGGTAACATCAGTGCCATGTTTTAATATTTCTGGTACTCCCATTGGAATGGTCATATCCAGAAGGTTGGAAGGCAGCTTTTCCTTTAAACGATAACCGTTAAGACATTCAATTACGATCGCTGGATCGTTGCTGCGCAAAAGGGTATTGTACATTCCGGCTGCCTGCACCATATTACGCGGTACACAAACATACATGCCACGAAGCGAATTTATAATCATGCCCATGGGCGAACCACTGTGCCATATGCCTTCAAGACGATGGCCGCGCGTACGCACAATAAGCGGACAACATTGCCCCCCTTTTGTTCTGTATTGCAGTGTTGCAACATCATCAGTTAAAGGCTGAAGTCCGTAAACAAGATAATCGAGATATTGTATCTCTGCGATCGGACGCAAGCCTCTCATAGCAAGCCCAATGCCCTGGCCCATTATTGTAAGCTCACGAATGCCTGTATCAAAAATTCTGTTGTTACCATATTTCAACTGCAGGCCTGCAAATGCTTGGTTAACGTCGCCTATCATTCCAACATCTTCACCAAATGCAACAACATATGGATTGCTCGAAAATAAAGTATCAAAATATTTATTCAATATTTCATAACCGTTCTGCATTTGCGCATCACCGGCGTATTGCGGTTTTACTTCTTTAACCTTTATAGCGCTTTTAGCATTATTGTTATAGTTATGCGAATTGTATATGGAAGCGTTTAATGCTTTCAACTTGTTGTAGTAATCGGAAAGCTCTTTGTTGGCAGGAAAATTTTTTGTTGCATTTACCGCAATGAATAAGGCTTTCATTATGTCTTTACGAAGCGGCTCAGTATTTTGCCGCAGTTGTTTTGCTGTCTCCTGTAAGATGTTATATACATCCATATCATTCACCATTGCAGATTGCAAAAGCTCAACTGATTCTAATGCCTGCGTTTTTATAGGTTGTATATATTCTTTCCACGCATTGTTGCGGCTTTGCAGCACAGATTGTTTACATGCCTGTTCAAGCGATTGCAATTCTTCATTGGTAGCAATATTATTTTCAACGATCCAATCACGCATTTTCTTTATGCAATCCCAATCCTGCTCCCATTTTAAACGTTCAGGTGTTTTATAACGTTCATGACTTCCTGACGTTGAATGTCCCTGGGGCTGCGTCAATTCCTCAACATGAAATAGTGCCGGCACATGTGTTTCTCTTACTTTATTCAAGCCGTTTTCAAAAATTTCACACATATCTGCATAATCCCAGCCTTTTACTGTATAGATATCAAGACCATTTGTATCAGGTCTTTTCTGAAAACCTTTAAGCGCTGCAGATATAGAACCTTTTGTGGTTTGAAGTTCTCGTGAAACAGAAATTCCATATCCATCATCCCACACGAAAACTGCCAGTGGTATTTGCATTACACCTGCGGCATTTATAGTTTCCCAGAAGTGCCCTTCTGAAGTAGATGCATCGCCAATAGTGCATATACAAATTTCATTTCCTTTATCGGAGAGATGCGAAAGCGGCTGCAATACTTCGCTGTTGCGAAATAATTTTGATGCCAGCGCCAAACCGAGGCTGCGCGGCAATTGTGATGCAGTAGGCGCCATATCTGCTGCAACATTTTTCTGCGCAGTCAGATCTTTCCATTCGCCGTTTTCATCTGTATTGGGCGTAACAAAGTGTCCCACCATTTGTCTTCCGGCGCTAAACGGATCATGTTCAACATCGGGATCTGCATATAACTGGGCGAAAAACTGCTGAATATTTCCAATACCTGCGGCAAACATCCATGTCTGATCGCGGTAATAACCGGAACGGAAATCACCCGGATGAAAAAATTTTGACAACGCTACCTGCGCCACTTCTTTTCCATCGCCAAAAATGCCAAACTTAGCCTTGCCTGTAAGTACTTCTCTTCTTCCAACATAACTGGTTTCCCGGCTTTCATAAGCTATACGGTAATCGTTAAGAACAGTGTTGCGAAAACCTTCATAAGAAAGCATTTCCTGCGATATGGCCCTTGCAGCAATATTGTTCATGTGGCAAATGTAAGCATTAGTGCCTAACGTTTCAGCAGCGTGGCAGCGTTTAAACACGTAGTCATAAGCTTCAAATATATCGTTTGCACTACCTGTTGTTATTTTGTTTTTGAGAAGTCGAATCTGTTGGTGATGGTGCTACGAAATAAATGTCGCTGTTAGTACCTCCGAATATCTTATCAAAATCTTTTGTATAAGAAATGCTTATACCTTGCCTTGTAACACGGCCAACCGTTCCTGTGTTGCTACCGCTTACGCCCAAACTGCTGTGATTAAATACTATCGCCCTTAACTTCCTGTCTTTTGAAAGAACAATTTGCACTGCAATATCAGGAAGCCATTGAAAGTTGTTTGAAGATGCTGCCGCAGCGCCGCTAATATTAAAATCAAGATCGCCGCCGAATGTTACAATAACTTTATTATTGAAAAGGCTTTTGTTCAGTTTTAATTCCACTGCCGTTCGGTCTAATGTATTGCCTGAAGTACCGTTTAAACTATAACTGCTGTATGTTTTTGCACCTACATCAAATTGAAGCGATTTATCACCGGTTAATTTATACAACAGGTCAGAAACATAATTATTTAACACGCCGGCTACTTTTTGAGAGATGGTATTAATGCTTGTTGATTGCACAAACGCCTGGCTGCCGGAAATTTCTCCGTATGGCGAGAAGGAATCAAAAACGATCAGCCACGTTACCTGCTTCAGCATTTCGTTTTCATCACTTTCCATTTTGGCAAGCAGGCGATTAAAATTATCGTTGCTTCTGATGGCACTGCCTTCAGGAAAATCAAGCCTGAAATTTATTTGAGGATGAGATAGTTTTCCAACAAGATCAGCTATCACATATACATCTCCGCGATAGCCTAATATGTTTTGATCGAGTAAAATATTGGTTGAACCAGCAGTAAGATCGCTCAATGTTACATCTTTGGCTGTATATTTTGCCGTGATTTTGATATTGGCATCGTAGGGATTACCGTTCCATTCAATATAACTGTTCTGCTCCGGCATTAACTCAAATGGTTTTTTAACCAGCGACTGAAAATTAAAATTATAATTGCCTTGTTCGATATTATATCTACCCGTCATGCTAATATCACCAACAGCAGGAACTTTAATAGATAACCTTCCGTTGCCGGTTGCTTCAATTATATCGCCTGTTAATTCATCCAATATAACAGAAACCGTTACTTTATTATTTGCGACAAGGTCAAGATCTATATTAAGATGCGTAATACTTTCAGCAGTATCTGTGATCATCTTTTTGCCATATTGTTTGAAGATGATGAAATCTGCATCGGCGCTTTTGCTGCTTGTACTTGTTTGAATGAAAAATGTGGAAAGATCTGCAGGTTCGCCGCTGATGGACATGCGCATATTTTCCTGCGGACCGGATAAAGCAAGATTCATCTTTGCGATAACAGCTCCATAAAATAAAGGATTATCTTTTTTCTTTGTATCAAGCACTAACAGTTTATCCGTTGAAAGGTTCAGGTCGTAACGGTTATTTTTAAAAGCGTTCTCATACAATATACCATTTACTTTTCCTGTATTGCCAAACTTATCAGTAATGGTAAAATTTCCGAAATCTATTTTGTCATTTTCAAAAACAAAATCAGCAGATGGAATTTTGTAACGTACCTGTGTATACCTGACTGTTAAAGCGCCACTGTCGAGATGCGCATTACCGGTAAGATGTAAATTTTGAAAACTGCCGTTAAGGTTTATCGTTCCTGTGGCAAAACCTTTTATATCATCAAACAAATTTCCGAGATAAGTATTAAGTATACCAACTTTTGCATGGTTTAATTTTATGCTTGTTTGAAAAGGATTACGCAGTGAATCTTTCAGATTATAATAACCGTTTGCATCCATTACAAAATTCAGATCATTCGCTTTTATATTGAAGATCACTTTGCCATCCTGCTTATTGTATTTTGCCGTTACGTCTGCAATGCCAAGCGAATCATTATTCAACCTGAATTGAGAGAAGTTAATCTTTGCGTCGGCATTAAAATTGGTATAAATATCCCGCAGGTAAATATCTCCGTTCGCAACGCCTTCCATAACGGGGCGCACAATGAACAAAGGAAATATATCACCGATATCTACATTTCTTAATCTAACAGCAAGTGCATTGGAAGTACCACCTTCTTCTACCGATTCAATAGTAATCTCCTGGAAGCCTTGCGTGAACTTCATGTTTTTGGCAGAAGAAAAATGATTTCTTATTACAACTTCTCCCTGGTTTTGCAGGTTCCATTTTTTATCATTCAACACAAAACTTGAAGGATGAAAATTGATGCTTACCCCGTCTGGTAATGTGCGTACATCTGCATCGAGTTTTGCTTCGTTCAACGTTGCATTGGCGCTGGTTGAAATAAGTACATGAGAAAGGTCGTTAGCAGAATGAATAGAAATATTGGTATTAGGAAAATAACTGCTGTCGCTTAAATGAAATTTCCCAATATTGCCAGTAAGCAACAAGCTGTCATCATCACCGTCGCCTGATATCTTCGCTGCTTCAAGAGATAATTTTTTATAAGAGGCGGAAGGAATGTTTATATCGAAATTAAATTTGTTGCCGCCTACTGTAGATATCTTTCCTGTAATAAGCATATCATTAAATCCTGCTAAATTTGAATCGATAAGCGTTGCATATTTTTCAAAATCTTCTGTATGTATAGTTACTGAAAAATTCTGATTGCTTAATTCGTTTTTAGGCGGGTTTATTAAAGACGGATAATAGTGATTTAAGAACAATTGAAAACTCTGGGGCAATTTTAAAATGTTATACTGACCTTCTACTGTTGCAACAAACTCGTTGCTTTCAAGCACGAGTCTTTTTACATTGTTTGAATCAAGTGCAGCCGTTAATGTTAAAGAATCAAAATTGAGCGTTTGATCGTTGTGTGTTATGGTAGCGTTCAAAATTTTTGCATAACCTATAAAGTCATCAATGTTGTGACCCCGGAAGTTCAAATCGAACAAGCCTGTTACGCCAACACTGTCTTTTGATAATTTCAATGCATGAAGGTTTGCATTTACAAGGTCGCCGAATACGTTGAAAGATGGCACATCGCCAGATAGGTCTATTAATATTTTACTGGTGAAATTAAAGTTGGTATCATTCGCTTTAAAATCTCCTTCAAAATGTTTGTGTTTTATCTCACCATTAAATGCAAGATCAGAGTAATTATAATCTTTAAATGCAAGTGAAGTAAAATTACCGTTGATCTGTGTAGCAATCTTATCAAGGTTGAAGCTGCTGCCGTTTACCTTTCCGTTAAAGCTTATATTGCCGAGATCGGGTATGGATAAAAATTTTCCGAGATTAAATTGTTTTGTTTGCAGGCTGCCTGAGTAAACAGGTTCTGCTCTTGCAGGAAACCACATAGAAAGATCTGTGTACATCCCGCCTAAAGCGCTTGCCAGTGTACCCTTTGCATTTATTTTGGAAAGTGTAGCATTAAAATCACCCACAAAATGCACATTGCCCAGCGCTGCAAGATCAGGCGATTTAATTTTTGCAAGGCCGGGAACAATAAAGCTTATTTCATGCACATTGGTTTGCACGTTGGCATTGCTTAAAGAAACAGTAAGCTTATGCTTGTCGGTTATGTTTTTTGCAATAAGATCACCGGAAGCATAAGTGCTGTTGCCATTGCGGACAAAAAGATCTTTAACTGTAAAATCTTTTACCTTACCGTTGAAATGCCCGCTTACTAAAAATTTTTCATTCCATTTGGCGAGTGATGGCGCGAAGTAGGCAATATCATCTGTATAAACTAAACTGTTTTTAATAAATGCTTTCATAGTAACGCTGTCTACATAATTTCTCATGCCGGTTTTAAAATCATGGTACTGCATTACAAAATAATTGGTGAGCGTACTGTTATTGGTTTTAATAAAAAGGTTCGAAAACTCCATTTGCTGCGGTGTAAGTTTATACGATGCATATAAAGTTTTTACTTTAAAGCCGCTTCTCTCAATAGCATTCAAATCAATATTTGCAGTTATGGTGTCTTTTATAAAATTAAAATTTTTAACAGTGCCGTTTATTTTGGAAACCTCGAGTTTTTTTCCATCTAACAAACCTGGTGTTGGCACTTCTCCTTTTATGCCTGAAGCAAAAAAGCCATTCGTAATATTTAAAGCTGAAATTCTTATTCTGAGATTGGAAGGATTAAAATAAAGCGTACCCGGCTTTCTCACCCTTACAGTTGTAGAAGTGTCGAGCCCGTCAAAATTTTCGATGCTGTAGTAAGGCTTATCCATATCAATGGATTTGATAAGAATAAGATTTTTGGTTACATCCACATTGTCTGCATCTACTACAAGGCTGCCTGCTTTAAATATAGTTCTCTGTCCTTCCCAGAGATCATTTTTTAAATACACTACATTTTTAAGATCGAGTTTCTGGATCTTCAATACAATTTTTTTGCTTTGATTTTTTGCTTTTTGAGGTGAAGAAAAATAGTCTATAAGGAATTGATAATTCCATGCTGAATCGGTTCGCTGCTGTTTTATTACAGCATCTTCCAAACCAATATATTTAAGTTCAAGATTTTTCTTAAAAAAGAACCAGTCTGTAATACGCAGTTTTAATGAACCTGCTTTGAGTAAGGTATCATTATGCTGATCAAGAATAAGCGTATTATCCAAATCCATCTTATCAAAAAGAGAAAAATTAACATGCCCGATCTTGACAGTTGTGTGAAGATCGGTTGCAAGTTTTGCAGCAACTTTTCCAGCAATAAAATTTTGAACGGGGCTGGTTTGTATAAGCAACCAAACCAATAGCATAAATGCAAGCACGCCGATAAAAAAACGCAGAAATATTTTCGGCCACATCAATAAAAAAATAATTAGCAAACAAATTATAATAAACAGAAGTGCACTTGGCCAAACCAGCATCCAAGCAGTCGTGGCTAATATTAAACCTAAAATTATTTTTAAACTGTTTTTAAGCAAACCAATTTGTTATGGCGTAAAGATAGAGTTCAGATTGATAAGTTTAAATGTGTAAAGCAATTCCGGGATATTATTGAAATTATTATAGATGATATTATAATTTGAAAAAAAAAATTCTTTTTATAAAGAAATAACAAGGCTTCATTCCATGCAAAATACATAACGAAGAAATGATGGCTTTTGCATATCAAGTGGGAAGAAAATAAAGAAAAATTTTCTGGCAGTACTTAATAGTATACATAATTCACCTGAACTTTTGCGAAATAATGCTTGTAACACATAATGCATTATATAACGTACCGGCGAAAATTAAAATTTGTTAGCTATAGAACTTACATTTACGTAATTTAAAACAGTTTATGAAAATCAGTACCATCATTTTTTTTATTCCCATTCTTGTTATTGCCTGCTCAAAAGAAAGTGATTTTAAAGAACAAGCAAGTAATTCAAACAATATTGCTGCCACTGCAGATGCAACCAACATACCTATCAACGATCTTAGTACAGGTACATTTAATGGCTATATTGGCGGATTGTATCCTGAAGGTTTAAATCATCCCACTGGCATTTATGCAAACGATTTACTCAAAATCTGCCGCAACATAATTCCTCTCGATACTTTTGGTAACAAAAATGAAAACGGAAATATTGAATTTATTTCTTTAGGTTGGAGTATCGGCGGCCAGAATATGAAAGTTTTAGTACAAAAAACGGAAGGCAACCCGCTTACAAACCCAAAACTTTCTTTACAATCTATCAGTTTAGGTTCCGGAGAAGCAAGGTTAAATGATATATTGAACCCTGACGACCCTTACTGGAACACCGTAGCCAAAAAACTGAAACAAGCAAATTCAAGCTTCAGGCAGATACAAATAATTTATCTTGATACAGAGGATTCAAGCAAGGTTATAGGTTTTCCCGACCGACCACTTTTAGTAAAGGATGATCTGGAAAGTTGTTTCCGTACCCTTCAGCAAAAATTTCCGAATGTAAAACTTGTTTATCTTGTAGCCAGAACAACAACTTTTGGTAAAACCCATGTGCACGATTTTAATGCAGAACCAAACCCTTACTATTTTGGCTGGGCATGTAAATGGGCTATTGAAGACCAGATGAATGGTGTGGAGGGAACTGAATATAAAGGGCCGCATAAAGTTTCTCCTATGATTACCTGGGGCTTTTACGAGTGGGCCACATCAACGCCAAGAATTACTGATGGATTTAAATGGACAGAGGATCTTATGAACGACGATGGACTTCACCCAAATGATGCGGGACACGATACACTAATGACACGGTTTCAAAATTTCCTGTTAACCGATAGATCAGCAAAACAATGGTATGGCAAATAAACCTGCCCAGCTTAATTGTTGTATAAAGTTGACTGACTTATAGCTTTGTGCAAGTGAGAAAAGATTTCAAAACAAGTCGTTTTTAATTTGGAAACAACTTTGTTTAAAATAATTTTATAGTATTAAGAAGCTGTTTAAAAATGATTTAAAGGATTTCGTATAGCATTAAAAATTGCCTTTTTATGGTGATCTTGACTGCCTTTTGAGGTAAAATCGGGTATGTTACAATGCTTAAAATATACAATGGTGATTGAAAATTCTATTTTTAGACAGCTTCTAAGATTAAAACTATTTTTTGAAAGTTCATTTTTGTTTTTCAAATTCGCACTTCAAATGCAACAAATTTTAAATAATAATTGGTGGTGGCATACAAACTCTCGTCGGGGCTTGTAATGTTATTGCTATGAATTTATATTACTAAAACCTCGTCACAAAAAGTCGGGGTTTTTTATTTGATTTAACCAGATCATTTTGAAATAATAAAATAACAGCTAATAGATAACTACTGCAACATGACTAAAAAGATAGATATAGAAACAAGATACAAAAAAATACTTTCTGATATATATACACCGGTTGGTATTTACCTGCGTTTACGCGATCGTTTCCGCGATACCATTTTATTGGAAAGTACAAATTCCCAATCAGCTGAAAACAGCTTCTCTTATATCTGCATACATGCAGTAGGCGGAATTGAAATAACAAATTTTACCGAGATAGAATTCAAATTTCCTAATCATAATCCTGAAAAAAAATCTATCGACAATACCACAAATGTTCCGCAACTATTGTGGGATTTTATGCAGCATTTTATCGCAAATAATGTTGATGATAAGAACGCTAAAATTGCGCAGGGTTTGTTTGGTTATTGCAATTACGACGCTGTTCAGTTTTTTGAAACGATCGAACTAAAAAGCAAAAAAGAACAGCCCGAAATTCCGGTAATGCGTTACCGTTTGTATCAGTATGTAATTGCCATCAATCATTTTAAAGATGAAATGTATTTGTGCGAAAATGTTATCAACGGATTACAAAGTGAGGTGGCTGTTATTGAATCATTGATAAAGAGTAAAGACGTTCCTGTTTTTCCTTTCAAAATAAAAGATAAAGAAACAGCAAACATTACCGACGAAGGTTATATAGAAATTGTAGAGAAAGGAATTCAAAGCTGTTTACGAGGAGATGTTTTCCAGATAGTGTTAAGCAGAAGATTCAAACAGAAATTTACCGGCGATGAGTTTAATGTATACCGCGCTTTGCGCAGCATCAATCCATCGCCTTACTTATTTTATTTTGATTATGGCGATTATAAATTAATGGGTTCAAGCCCTGAATCGCAACTAATCATTCGTAACGGGAAGGCAATCGTACACCCAATTGCAGGCACATTTAAACGCACCGGCGATGAAGAAAAAGATGCCACGCTAACAGAACAATTATTGAAAGATGCAAAGGAAAATGCAGAACATACAATGCTGGTTGATCTTGCACGCAACGATCTCAGCCGTTGTTGTGATAATGTTTTTGTAAATCATTTCAGGCAGGTGCATTATTATTCACACGTAATACATTTAGTAAGCGAAGTAATAGGCAATGTAAGAAAAGATGCAAACCCGTTTGAGTTGCTTGCACTCACATTTCCGCAGGGAACATTAAGCGGCGCGCCAAAGTTCAAAGCCATGCAATTGATCGATACGTATGAGCCAACCACGCGCGGTTATTATGCAGGCTGCATTGGTTTTATTGGCTTTGATGGCAGTTGCATTTCAGCCATTATGATACGCACATTTTTAAGTAAAGTAAACACTTTGCATTACCAGGCCGGCGCTGGCATCGTAGCTGCATCGCAGCCTGAAAGCGAATTACAGG
>Ga0206903_10258_pt1 | contig 15990 bp, 16 predicted proteins | sample Alteio_BWOrgHeat_45_FD_152959 | JGI IMG/M metagenome (GOLD analysis project Ga0206903, IMG submission 152959) | Enriched cells from forest soil in Barre Woods Harvard Forest LTER site, Petersham, Massachusetts, United States -... | ecosystem: Environmental > Terrestrial > Soil > Temperate forest >... | reverse complement strand
TTGACTGGACAATGAAAACTAATATTTATGCGCCGTTCTGGATTGTAAAAGCTGCGCTTCCGCACCTGCTGCCAGGTTCAGTGATCATTGGCACAGCTTCCGAACAGGCATATGATCCTTCGCCTGATTTATATGATTATGCCCAGACAAAAGCAGCCACCATGAACTATGTCAAGTCTCTCGCAAAACAACTTGGCCCTAAAGGAATCCGCGTCAACGGCGTCGCACCGGGTCCGATCTGGACCGCCCTGCAGGTGAGTGGTGGGGCCACACAGGAGAAGATTGTAAAATTCGGTGGCGATACACCTCTGGGAAGACCAGGCCAGCCGGCAGAACTCGCGTCCATATATGTATTACTCGCCGATAACAGTGGAAGCTATGCGACCGGTCAGATCTATGGTTCATCCGGGGGTAAGGGTCAGCCATGACCATTGCTGGGACATCCAAAAAAACGAATTACCATGCATACTTTTTATGAGATTTTTGGAACAGGCAGGGACCTGAACGTTCTGCAAATGACCTGCCGGACCATCGTGGTATTTCTGGCTGCTCTTATTCTGATCCGGATTTCGGGCCGGCGGTCTTTCGGACTCCATACACCACTGGATAATATTATTACTATCGTCCTTGGCGCCGTGTTGAGCCGGGCTATTGTAGGCGCTTCGGGTTTCCTACCGGTGATGGGTAGTTGTACAGTGCTGGTTATCATGCACCGCCTGCTCGCATTTGGCATGGTTCACCACCGGGGTTTCTCCAAATTGATAGCCGGGGAAAAGGTCTTGTTATTTAAAGACGGGATCTTTAATGAGCCCAATATGGATCGGATGCAGGTCTGCCGGGAAGATATTCTGGAGGAAGTGCGGAAGACTGCTTTAACGGAAAATCTGGATGGTATCGACAAAATATATATCGAACGGAACGGTGAAGTAACTTCGATAAAAAAATAAGACTCTCAAACGCCAATCGCTAAGATTGGTTATTACCACAAGCCAAATGAAAATCGCAACCTATAATGTAAATGGCGTGAATGGCCGGCTTCCGGTTTTACTACGCTGGCTCAAAGAATCGGCGCCGGATGTTGTTTGCCTGCAGGAGTTAAAAGCACCGACCGAAAAATTCCCCGAACAGGCCATTCTCGATGCGGGGTACCAGGCGATCTGGCACGGACAAAAAAGCTGGAATGGAGTCGCCATGCTTTCGCGAAAAGGGAAGCCGGAGGAAATTAGGCGGGTGCTTCCAGGTGACCCGGAAGATCTTCACAGCCGCTATATTGAAGCAACTATAAATGGAATCATTATCGGCTGTATTTACCTGCCTAACGGAAATCCGCTCCCGGGACCCAAATTTGATTTTAAATTGGACTGGTTTAAACGGCTTACCATCCACGCAAAAAAACTGATCGCGATGGACAAACCGGTGATCCTGGTGGGTGATTATAATGTGATGCCGACCGAACTCGATGTATATAAACCGGAAAAATGGGTCAATGATGCACTGTTCCGCCCCGAAGTACGTGCTGCTTTCGCCAACCTCGTTTCGCAGGGCTGGACGGATGCCCTGCGAAAAATTCATCCGGGCGAAAAGATTTATACATTTTGGGATTATTTCAGGAACGCATACGGACGGGATGCGGGATTGCGGATTGATCATTTCCTTCTGAGTCCGCAACTGGACAAACGCCTGCTGGATTCCGGGGTGGACCGTCATGTGCGCGGCTGGGAGAAGTCCAGCGATCACGCGCCGGTCTGGATTGAATTGAAGGATAAATAAACGTCCGGGCGCCAACTGGTTACCTACTGATCAGTGAGCTGAGCGGCCAGCGGAGATTACTGAATTCCATCAGGTCGGCTTTTACGCTGCCAATTTTAATGGACGACTGGATGCGTACCGGAATATGGTTCGCGTCATCACTCACCCATACCGTCATTTTTTCTCCCGAATCAAACATAGTTCCCTTGATCAGCAGGGGTCTTATTTTAATTGCGCGGAATTTTCCATATTTGGTTGTGATAATTTCTTTTCCGATATAACGGACATATGACTTATATACCTGGTTGTCCAAAAACATCTCGAAATCAATTTTGTTACCGGCTTTTAATTTTTCAACAGACATATTACGGATATAATACAGGGCGCCCAGTACATCCTGTACACAGGCAGGAACCTTGTAAACACCACTGTCGGTAATCGCAGTTTGGACAGCCCGGTTGAACCGGATGTTTTCATATTTTTTGGTCCCTCCTTCTAAAACTGACCTGTTGAACTGGTAGGAGAGCAGCGAGCCGGTATCGATAAATGTTTCATAGTGATCACGTACTTTATAAAGATGGTCATAAAAAGGAATGGTTTTACCCACCGCCGTAATATGATATATCGCTTTGGAGCCCAGCGTTTCGTTTTTACACCTGAACTCAACAGACCCTGCTTCCAGATAAACGCCGGCAAGTGTATAGTATATTTTGTAGTTGGCAGTCTCACCGTTCGTGAATGCCTGGTTCGTTACGGCACATTCATTGTCCGGGTCTGGCAAACCAAATCCGGTTAATATCAGGAGTAATAATGGAACAAGTATTATTTTCATATAGAAACATAAAAATACCGCCTCATTGGTTTTCGGGGAAATTATTAATTAAAACTGGGTTTATTCGCGTCAAATAATAATTCACTGAGCTTGCTTTTTAATATTTTGAATTCTGCCATCTTCGTTATAAAGCGATTTGCACCCAGATTCAACATTTTTTCCTTATCTATCGGGTTATTGGATGTCGAGAAAATGACAACAGGTATTAGCCGGTAGATTGTATGCTTTTTTATTTGTCTGAGAAATTCCGCCCCGTTCATTAAAGGCATATTTAAATCAAGAAATATCATGGCGGGCGGATTCTCTTCTGCTTCTAACAGGGCCAATCCCGTCAGGCCATTATTCGCGATTAAGCAATCATAAGAAAAATGGATTTCCCGTAACGCATCCGTGAAGATGAGCTGATCGTCCTCGTCGTCGTCTACCAAAAGTATTTTGCCCTTTATCATCAGGAATTATTTACAGGTAAATAAATCTCAAACGTCGCACCCTGTTCCGGATCACTCTGTCCCTTTATACAGCCGCCATGATTTTGCACTATTTTTTTACAAATGGCCAGCCCGATGCCTGTTCCTTCATATTCGAACCGGCTATGTAATCGCTGAAACAATTCAAATATTTTGTCGGCATATTGCGGTTCAAAACCAATCCCGTTATCAGCTACGGTAATTTTCCAGAAATCGCCTTCTTTTTTTGCTGCGATTCGAATTGTAAGGGTAGTAGCGCTTTTTCTATATTTTATTGCGTTTGAGATTAAATTGCTAAAAAGCTGCTTCATCTGATCCGCGACAGCCGGGAGAGTGGGTAACTGTTCCATTTGTATCTCTATGTCCCAGTTTCTATCTTCGTCCAGCTGATTTGAAAAAACTTCTTTGAGTACCTCATTTAAATTAGTGGGAACCTTTTTTATATCTGCGGAATTCATCCTGGAATAGTCAAGTAGGGAATTTATCATATGCTGCATGCGCCTGGACGCATTGATGATCCGGTCAAAATAGTCTTTGGTGGTAGCTGAAAATTCACCGGAAGATGTTTCCAGGATTCGCTGGCAGAACGTTTGTATTTTTCGTAATGGTTCCTGAAGATCATGGGATGCGACATAGGAGAACGAATCCAGTTCAAGATTGCTTTGGGCAAGCTCTGTATTTTTGTCTTCCAGGTCTTTTTGATAGCGATTTACAATTGCTTCATGTTCCTTCACGGCAGTCTGATCGGTAATTATCATCCCAACGGTCGCCAGTTTTGGTTGCAGAGAGGTCAGTGATATATATACCGGAATTAATTTTCCGCCTACCTGAAGATTTATTTCTCCTTTGCTTTTTCCGGTAAGTGCTTTTTCGAATAAAGACTTAAAATGCGGAACCGACAACGGCTCTATAAAATCTACTATGAAGCGCCCGATGACATGCTCATAATTTAGTTCCAGGAGTTCAGAAAAATACGAATTGGTATAAACGATCAAGCCGTCTTCGGATAAATTCACGGCACCTTCGCCGAATTCTTCAATTAAGAGGCGATATGCATAGTCGCCCGTTTGAAGCGTATATATCTCAGGTACGGCATTGGTGTTGAATGCAAAAGCATCCACTTCTCCGGCTTTAATGGCCTCTATCAGTTGTTCGGACTCGGCAAGCCGGTTTTCCAATTGGTCGATTCTTAGCAAAAGCTCCTCGCGGGATTCCTGCTTCATGCTTTAGTCTTTAATCGATATGCCCAGACCCCTTATCACTTTTTCTTTATCTGAGAATGTTCCGACCATCGTCTTTTTGGGTAAAGGAAGATGCTTAATTAACGATGGACTAAAAACAATTTGTTGCTCTGCGGCCAGTTCGGGGTGTTTATATAAGTCAATAATTTCAAGATCAAAAGAATCTTCCAGGTATTCAGCACATAACCGGTTAATGTTTTCGATGGCTTCCATGGATTTGGGTGACATGCCGGATACATATAACTGAAGAATCAGCTTGCCTTCCGTCAAAATCGCCAGTTTCTTATTTTTACCCATAATTCTACCTGTTTAAACGTTTACCGGGCGGATATTCAAACCCACCAGCACTTTTTCTTCATTGGAAAGATCGCCTATTATTTTTCTGAGAGGCTCAGGAAATTTGCGAACCAGTGTTGGAATTGCAAATATCTGGTCGCCTTCAGCCAGTTGTGGATTTTTTAAAAGATCTACAATTTCAATAGTGTATTTTCCGGCCAGGTGTTCTTCACAATACCTGGTAATGTTTTTAAGGGCTAGCACGGACTTGGGTGTCTGACCTGCAATATAAAGTCTGAGCTCCCAGATTTCTTTTGACATATACGAGAACATTTGTGTTTTAACCCTGTTTTTTTAATTTAATTCCTTTTTCGCTGATGGTAAATTCATTCATTTCGTTGGAATGGCCCATGCCCCTGGATTTGACAATGGTAAAGGATCTCCTTCTCTGACCATCCGTTGAATCATTGTTCAACCGGATCCAGGTATCAGCCAAAGAGGAAACGGCGTCCACCGTGAAATCGAAATGCTCAATCGTGTTGGGATGTGTCAGGGCGGTAAAAAATGCATTAATCTGGTTGACTTTCAATAAATCCATCAAACGGACAAGCATGGCCCGGACCTCACTGCTATTTCCAACGGTTACAAGGCTGCTGATGGGATCAATAATAACCGTTTTGGGTTTATACTGCGCGATCAGTTTATGAATTACCAGTAAATGCATTTCCAGTCCGCTTAAAGAAGGTCTGGAAGAATGAATTTGTAAACGCCCGGTTTTTATAAATGGCTTGAAATGCAGGCCCACTGAATCCATATTCCTGATCAGTTGGTCCGGGGATTCTTCAAATGAAAAAAACAACACATTTTCCTTACGCTGACAACTGCTCATAGCGAATAAGGAGGCCAGGATGGTTTTGGAAGTACCCGCTGACCCCGTAACCAGGGTGCTGTTTCCCCTGAAAAATCCATTGCCTTTAAATAATTTATCCAGACCGGAATGTCCGTAGGACAAAATTTCCGAAGAAGTCCGGTGCTCCAGTTTTAAAGACGTAATCGGTAAAACGGAAATACCAGTTTCATCAATCAGGAAGGGATATTCATTGGTTCCATGCGTGGAGCCCCGGTATTTCACGATGCGGAGTCTTCGGGTGGCGATCTGATCTATAACCCGAAAATCCAGCAGAATGACACAATCCGAAACGTATTCTTCCAATCCCTGGCGGGTTAAAGTGTTTTCACCTCTTTCGCCTGTTATTATGGCCGTAACGTTCCTGTCTTTAAGCCATTGAAAAAGCCGCTTTAATTCGGATCTCAGGACGGTGGCATTATCCATGCCGCCAAAAAGGGATTCAATCGTATCTAAAACAATTCGCTTCGCGCCGATCTGATCAATTGCATAGCCTAACCGGATAAATAAAGCCTCCAGGTCGTACTCTCCGGTTTCTTCGATTTCGGACTTTTCAATATGAATATTGTCAATACGTAATTTTTTGTCCTTGATTAGTTGATCTAAATCAAAGCCCAGGGATTGAACGTTGACGGTCAGGTCCTTAATAGTTTCTTCAAATGAGATAAATACGCCTGGCTCATTATAATCGGTTATTCCTTTTACCAAAAACTGTACGCCCATTAGTGTTTTCCCGCAACCGGCACTTCCGCAGATCAGGGTTGGGCGCCCTTTAGGTAAACCGCCTCCGGTAATTTCATCCAGTCCTTCGATGCCGGAATGTGTTTTTGGAAAAGCCTCCTTATTAGATTTCTTCATGTATGGTTCAGTTAGATTATTAAATGTCAAATCAGTAATTTCCGTCATATGCAATAGTAATACTAAAAGTCTTTTGCACGGATTTCAGGCAAAATTTCCCTGATTTTAAAACCGGGATCTTTTCCCGTCATCCTATCTGACATTCATTGGGCATATTATTCCCCAGTTATTGACTAAAAAATACGTCCGGTATAAAAATCCTTACGGGCGCGACCCGGGGCAAAAAGAATAAAGCCATCGGATGGATGGCTTTAACTTTTATGGAATCCTGAGCGTAATCTGAAACAGGTTTTCTGGTAACTTCTTTAATTCCCGGAAAAACTGTTTTTGGAGGGTTGACAGGTTGATACTTGCTCATTGCAACGTTCCCCACAAAAGATTAAAAAGAACTCTACATCAGGATTCGGACAACTAACATATTCCTGATTATTATATTTCAAAATCAATGCCAGCTGGTGAATTTCGGGTTTTACAGAATCGGGCGTGGCTCAGAAACTAAAATAACCTTTGGATAGGCAACGCGTTCTTTCATATTGGAACAAATTTTGAATAACAGTGTATGGTAACCGTAATCGACGACTTTTTAACCCCTAATTATTGACAGATATGAAAACGACCAAATTTCTTACATTGACATTCCTGCTGCTTTTTATCATCGTACTATTGGTGAACTGGCGAACATTGTCCGTTTAAATCCATTCAGCTTCCATATATCATCGTAATACTACTAAGATACATTAGGTGTCCCGGGCCAGCCATTTTACATGACCAGAATAAAAGAAATTATCATGACTGCCATGAAATATACGATCGTCAGGTGAATGGCATGGGATTTCGATGTAACTGATTCATGACGCGCATCCCAAAACGGAAACGATTATCCATCCGGATTCTTTGGACCATCCTGAAAGACTCGGCCAACGGATTCGTGGATGACAAACTGATGAAACTGAGCGGTGCCCTGGCATACTACACCATATTTTCAATGGGTCCCCTGCTTCTTATCATAATTACCCTTTGCGGCCTGTTTTTCGGACGCGATGCAGTGCAGGGCAAAGTCTATGCACAGCTGGAAGGTTTTGTTGGCCGCGACACCGCTTCACAGTTACAATCAATTATCCAGCATGCGGCGATCAGTGGCAAAGGGACATTGGCCACCGTGGTGGGCATCGTTTTATTGGTCATCGGCGCTTCCAGTGTCTTTGCGGAGATACAGGACTCTATAAATATGATCTGGGGGCTGAAGCCAAAACCGAAAGCCGGATGGTTATTATTTTTAAAGAACAGACTGTTATCCTTTTCGATCATTGTAAGTCTGGCCTTTTTATTACTGGTATCATTGGGAATTTCCGCTATGATTGATATTCTGGGAAATAAATTGCAGGCACATTTTCCAGGGCTTTCTGTTGTGGTGATTTACATTATAAATAATCTGATCACCGTCGCCATCACGACGGTCATTTTCGCTGTTATTTTTAAAGTACTACCCGATGCGAACATCAGGTGGAAAGATGTAATAACCGGCGCGGTTGCAACCATGATCCTTTTTTTACTCGGTAAATTTGGAATCTCATATTATATTTCAAAAAGTAACATCGGATCAACCTATGGGGCGGCGGGCTCGCTGATCGTGTTGTTGCTCTGGGTGTATTATTCTGCCATGATTTTATATTTCGGAGCAGGGTTCACTAAATTTTACGCAGTTCATGTGGGAGATGAAATAAAACCCGCGGAATACGCAGTAACGGTGGAACATATCGAAAAGGAAAAAGGCAGGATGTCCATACAGCAAAAGGAAAATCTCAAAGAAAATCCGGGAAAATAAAAGGCAGCGGCCGGATTCTTTTCTGAATACTTCTAAAAAAATAAATCGCCGCTGACCCGGATCAGCGGCGATACACTTCGTCCATAGTTGATTCCGAATCTGAGGCAGTTTAGTTTTCTTCCTCCTCAGCAGCTGCATAGTTGACACTGTTTTCCGCAACCTCGGTTAGCAGTTCATCGGCTGATTTTTCTTCTTCCAGTGTAGTTTCCAAAATCTCAGCAATGTCTCCGCGTCCCAGATTACGAGCCAGTTGCGCCAGTCCTCCATAGGTAGAAATTTCGTAGTGTTCCACTTTTTGGCCGGCCAGGATCAGGCCCACGTCCCGGGTAGATGTACCGTCTTCCGTTTCTTCTATAATTCCGTCTCCTTCCTTGGTAATACCTTCCATGGCCTCACATTTCTTTGCCTGCGGTTTGGCTTCCAGAAGATCAAAAACCTGTTCCAGTCTTTGTACATGCACTTTTGTTTCTTCCAGATGATTGGTGAACGCGTCTTTCAGCTCGGCTGAGGTAGCCGCCTTTGCCATTTTGGGCAGCGTTTTCACAAGATGTTTTTCTGCCCAGTAAATGTCTTTTACCTCATCATGAAAGAATCCTTCCAGCATAGAATCCTTTTCTCCTTCATCAGTAGCTTTCTTGCTCTGCTTTGCTTTAGTTGTTGCCATAATTACTGTTTTATCCTTGTTTCCATTGTAATATCATGCCAGCCATTTTATACGCCTCCCGGCATATGAATTGCCTGATCAATTCAGTCAAGAACTCACATGAAGAATCGTTTATCCGTTCTTGTGAAAGCAAGAAAGACCCTGGTCATCGTGCTGGGATCGATACTGGTGTTGCTGATCGCCGTCCGTATTGCTTGCCCTATATTTTACTCAGACTGGTGAATAAGGAACTACAGAACATTCCCGGGTATACCGGGCATGTTGACGATATTGACGTGGCGCTGATCCGGGGCGCATACAAAATTAAAATGATCAAACTGGAAAAAACCGGCGGCAAAATTCCCGTGCCTTTTTTTTCCGCACCGCTGATCGATTTGAGTCTTCAGTGGGAATCGCTCTTTCATGGCCGGATCGTGGGAGAAATTGAAGTGGATCGGCCGGTGCTGAATTTCGTTAAGGGTCCGACAGAAGCGACCAGCCAGACTAAAATCGATTCCAGCTGGACTGATGTCGTAAAGAAGCTCATGCCGCTGAAGCTGAATAAATTTGAAATCGTGGAGGGCCAGATCCATTACCGCGACTTCCATAGCAAACCTGCCTTTGATATTTTTACCAAAGAGGTTCATATTCTCGCGGAAAATCTCAACAACGCGGAAAAAAATAAGGAACTACTGCCTTCCACCATAACTGCTTCGGCAAATGTGTATGGCGGAAAGGCGACGGCGTCCATGAAGATGGACGCACTGGCCAAAACACCCACATTTGATGGTAAAGCCAGGCTGGAAGGGATGAACCTGGCCAAACTGAATAATTTTATCGATGCCTTTGCGAAATTCGATATTAAGTCAGGAGAAATCAGCATCTATACTGAAGCGGCTGCCAGGGATGGGAAAATTACAGGTTATACAAAACCCATCATCAAAAATCTGAAAGTGGTTAACTGGGAAAAAGATAAGGATAAACCACTGAAGATCGCCTATGAGGCGGTCGTAGAAGCGATCGCCTGGGTATTTAAAAATCATAATAAAGAACAGCTCGCCACGAAAGTTGAATTTGAGGGGAATATTAAAAACCCCAATATTGATATCTGGGAACTGATCGGGCAGGTTTTAAAAAATGCGTTTATCCAGGCACTGTATCCTTCTTTGGAAAATTCATTGAATATCGGCATGGTTGGTAAAGGAAATGATTCCGGTTTAAAATCGGGCATTGCCGGTTCGGGGGGAGATCTCATTAAAAACAAACCCGAAAAGAAAAAATCAAAGAAAGAGCTCAGAAAAGAAAAGCGCGCTAAAAAGAAAGCCGATAAGGAAAAAGCGAAAGAACAGCTGCGGTGACTGGTCCATGATTTGTATTGGTATTCTATCGCAACTTTATTCCCGGAGATGTATTTGGGAATATGCCGGCGATCAGGATCCAAATGAATAAATCAGTGTTGGTAATTGACGATGAAAAGGATTTGTGTGAAGTGATTTCAAGAGCTCTAAAAAAAGAAGGATTTGATGTCGACTGCGCATTTAATCTGGCGGAGGCCGGGCCAAAGCTCGCCGTCCGGCCTGATATCGTAATCCTGGATAATAATTTACCCGATGGTTCTGGTATCGAATACATTCAGATGCATCCGGTTGAATTCATGGAATGTTTCGTTATACTGATTTCTGCCGACCCCGGTACAACCCTGCAAAAGAAGGCGGCTTATGAAGGTATCAGGGCTTTTTTACCCAAGCCGTTTTCAATAGATCTGATGAAAGAAGTATTGATGATTATGTAGATGCTAATCCACATTATGCTATCGTAGTTTTGACGTCACTCCAGTCAGCACACCCAAATTTCCATCTGTCTGAATCCGGTTTTAATCCGGCAGATATGTCCGCGAAACCAGGCCATCGAGGTACAAGGCGTTTTTGCACCCCATGTTCTTGAAATAGTTTGCCATGTTGCCCGTGCCAGATTTTTAAATTCCCGGGATTTTTAATTTCTCCTGCTTTTCGTTTACCAATAAAATTTTATCTCCTGTTTTTTGGAGTCGACGATAAATCGCACAAACCGGTCGTTTTTTTTCGGAAAACTCTGCGCATAAACAGAGATTCCCGTTGTAAAAAGAAAACCAAGTGCTGTCAATTTGTAAATTTTTCTCTTCAGTGGCTACAAGTTAGCAGATGAGATTGAGAATAATTCAGTCTTTGGGAATCCTTACTTTTAACCACGCAGCGCCGATATTCGCCTTTCAACAAATATCCTGACCTTTACCCGGTTCAAAAACTACCCGACCCTATATTTACATTATAACACGGTTGTCCGATGCTTTCACGGTTTGTTTCTTTAGTCGCCTTTTTCTTGTTCGCCGGCACCATTTCGGCACAGACCATTCCCCTGGATACCGCCGTGCATACGGGTATACTGGACAACGGGTTCACCTACTATATCCGCCATAACGAAGAACCGAAAAACCGGGTGGATCTCTATCTCGTGAACAAGGTCGGCTCGGTGCTGGAAGATCCCGACCAGCAGGGCCTCGCGCATTTTATGGAGCACATGAACTTTAACGGGACGACCCATTTTCCAAAGAACGAACTGGTGAGTTATCTTCAGAAATCCGGCGTCCGTTTTGGCGCCGATTTGAATGCATATACTTCCTTTGACGAAACGGTTTACCAGTTGCCCCTGCCGACGGACGATCCGGCAGTACTTCAAAATGGGTTTCAGATCATGCGTGACTGGGCGCAGAATGCCACCCTGGATTCCGTCGAAATTCAAAAGGAGCGGGGTGTGGTGCTGGAAGAAGAACGACTCGGCCGTGGGGCCGGTGAACGGATGCAGCGCGTATACTTTCCGGTACTGTTGAATCAATCGAGATATGCTGAACGGCTTCCGATCGGCAAAGTGGATATCCTGAATCAGTTTCCGCCTGCCGCTATCCGGCGTTTTTATAATGACTGGTACAGGCCCGACCTGCAGGCGCTTATCGTAGTTGGAGATATCGATCCGGTAAAAACCGAGGCGATGGTAAAAAAAATGTTTTCGGATCTCAGTACTCCCGCCAATGAAAAAATTAGAACAAAATATACCGTTCCCTTATCCGGCCGTAACCAGTTCCTGATTGTAACGGATAAGGAAATGCAGCTGACCGAACTCCAGGTGCTGATCAAGCACCGGCAGGAAAAACTGATCACCGAACCAGATTATATCCGTGCCATGCAACGCCAGCTCTTCAATCAAATGATTGCAGAACGTTTCTCTGCACTGGCACAGACACCGAACCTGCCTTTTATCGAGGCGGAAGCGGGAATTACCGGCTTCCTTGGCAACCTCGACGTGTTCAGCTTCGACATGAATCTGAAACCCGGTAAATACGCCGAAGGCTTTAAATTGGCATGGGCAACGATCGAAAACATCAAACGTTTTGGCTTCAATGCAAGCGAACTCGAACGTGCAAAACAGGCCTATGTTTCAGGTGAAGAAAATGCATTGCGGGAGCTCAACAAAACCAATTCGGATGAATATGTCGGGGAATATCAGCGTCTTTTTCTGAACCAGGAAGCCTCGCCCGGCATTGCCTGGGAATTTCAATTTGTTAAGGACCATATCGCGGCCATTACGCTGGAAGAGATCAACGCACTGGTTCGCGAATATATCCGTGATCAGGACAGGGACATCCTGATTCTCGCGGCGGATAAAGACAAAGCATCCTTGCCGGATTCTGCGACGGTAACCGGCTGGATAATGGATATCGGTAAACAGCCGATGACTGCCTATACGGATGCCGTGAGCCTTCAGCCTCTGATCGGAGAAACTATAGTCCCGGGAAAAATCATCACAACCATAACAAACCCCAAAATCGGGACCACCGAATGGAAACTCAACAACGGGATACGCATTGTGCTGAAACCAACCGATTTTAAAAACGACGAGATCCGTTTTCTGGCCATCAGTCCCGGCGGCACATCGCTTTATTCGGATGCTGACTACGAAAATGCCTCGGATGCCGCGCTCATCGGCGCCTTCGGACTGGGTAATTTCGATCCGGCCACGCTGGAGAAAATGCTGAGTGGCAAAATTCTACAGGTAGATCCTTTTATCGCAGAGCGGCGTGAAGGCGTGGAAGGATATTCGACCCCGAAGGACCTGGAGACGGCGCTTCAAATAATCTGGCTACGGTTCACAGCACCGCGAAAGGACAGCGCGATCTTTAATAATATGATCAGCAGCTCGCGCGAAGTGATCGCCACCCGGTATAACGATCCGAAAAATGTATTTGCGGATACAACGAATTACATTCTTGGTTCCTATAATTACCGCCGCTCACCGCCTTCCATCGAAAAGCTGAACCAGCTGAACCTGGAAAAAATGTACAATATCTATAAAGAGCGTTTCTCTGACGCGGCGGGCTTCACGTTTTTTTTCACGGGAAATTTTAAAATAGACAGTATCCGGCCACTGCTGGAAAAATATCTCGGCAGCCTGCCGGCATTAAACAAAAACGAAAAGCCGCGCGACCTGGGCATTCATATCCCGGCCGGCCGGATCACAAAAAAAGTATTCAGGGGCTCAGAAAATAAAGCGACCGTAAAAATGATCTTTAGTGGCAATTATGTATTTACGCCTGAGAACAATATGGCGCTGCAGGCGATCAAGGAGGTATTGTCCATCAAAATCACCCAGCATTTGCGGGAGGATGAGAGCCAGGTCTATTCTCCCAATGTGCAGGTGGCCAGCCATAAATACCCGACCGCGCGATATGCATTCACCGTGTCCTTCGGCTGTGCACCGGCTAACGTGGATCACCTCATAACGGACGTGGAAAAAGAAATTGCCAGCCTGCGTAAAAACGGGCCTTCACTGGAAGATATCAATAAGTTCAAAGCCGAATACAGGCGTCTGAACGAAATTCAGCTCAGGCAGAATGAAACCTGGCTGGACTATCTCTCAACGCAATTTGAAAACAATGAAGATCCCAATCAGTGGCTGGAATTCAATAACCGGCTGAATAAGATCACACCGGCCGATGTACAAAAAGCAGCCGGCCAATGGCTCAGCGGAAATAATGAGATCCGATTTGTACTGTTGCCGGAAAATGCCCCGGTAAAATAAAAAAGCCCCGTTTCCGGAGCTTTCACAAACAGAACAAAGGGTTGGTTATTTTTTGGTCGAATCGATTGTTTTCTTGGTACTATCCATTGTCATGGTATGGGTCGTATCCGTCGGAGTTACGGTTACGGAATCCTTCTTTACCACGGTAGTGGAGTCTGTAGTTGAGGTCGAAGTTCCCGATCCGCAGGCGGCGAAACTGGCCATAATCAAAAGAAATACTAATTTTTTCATGTTGTTGTGTTTGAGCTTAATACCCATTTTCGGGAAAGGTAACCCACCCCAATCCGTGTAATTTAGATGCCCGCTATCCTCTCCTGGATTGCCAGGCACCGGTGGACCATAAAACGAGAAATATAAGGATGGGTTGAAAGGGCAGGCGGAGCCAGCGTTTCAGGTCTGTGTCCAACCCAAATGCATCCCGGTGTTCAGTCAGCTGGGCAATATTCCCGGGAAATACCAAAACAAAAAAAACGGCCACGATCCAACCCATCTTAATCCGTTGTTTTACAAGCGCGACCAACAAAGCTCCCAGTACTATTTCGATGATTCCTGATAAAACAACCACCCAATCCGGGTTCATCGGCAACCAGGGTGGTACCTGAGCCAAAAACTCAGTACGTTGGAAGGTCAGGTGAGCGATTCCCGCAAAGATTAGGAAAAGGCCCAGTAATATTCGCACAATATTACGCATGGGACAAATATCGTTATTATCAGGTTTGGACTATTTAATGAGAAATCATCCGGTTGGTTCGGGCATTCTGACTGATTTTCTTTCCTTTAATTGGGACAATATTTCGCGCACCCCCTGCAGATGAAACGGTTTGGCTAAATAATAGTCAGCCCCTTTTAAAAAGGCCCGCTCTTTTAATTTATAGTCTTCGGAAGCGGTGATAAAAACAATTTTCGTGAATGGGGAACGTAGTTTTAACTCCTCTATAATTTCTAATCCTAAGCCATCTGAAAGATCATTGTCCAGGAATACCAGTTTCGGCAGGAATTCAATCTGCACGAGTGCATCCCGTAAATTCTGAGCACAGGAAACACTAAACTGCTTTTGGCGGCAGATCAGTGTCAGAATATTGCACAGATCCATTTCATCATCCACTATAAGTATATCCATCTTCACTTTTCATGTTTTCAGGCAACAATCCGGCCTGTCATTCAGAGGGTGAAGGGGCATCGCAAGGGTCCATTAATTTACTCGGATTGGGATTATTATGACCTGATATAGGGAAATGATCAGTTATGCATACAAAAAACAGAATATTTTCGTTTGAATTTGGCCCGGAGCTGACCGCCAGTGAAATCCTTATTTGCTATTTTATGAAATCTGTTTTTTTTACTATTTCGATCCTCACGATCAGTATTATATCATTCGGACAAACGGAGATCAACAAAGAAGAATTTGAGTTTTCCTTTTTGCCTACCATCCAGAGTGGACAATTTTTGTACAATGGAAGGTAACACGCTTTCACCATCGACATCGTTGCTGACAGCATCCAAACTTCCGAATCTCCTAATTTTATAACGGTCGACAATCATATTGTGCAGACCACCGTCGTACCGCTACCGGAGACCAGCCTCGATTTAAATCATTTAACAACCAGTCAGCAAAAAGAAGCGCTGGAAGGATACATGAATTATGAACTCGACTATTTTAAAAATGAGCTTAAAATAAAAACGGTGAACCTGAATACGGAGTGGAAGACCATCCATTCCCGGTTATGGCTGATTTGGAGCTTTGATGTTCCGGTGCAAAAAAAAGATCTGAATGCTTCGAAACAGGTCAACCACCAGATTTATGCGTCGACCATATGCTTCAACCAGGTGCTGGATTTAAATATTCCCCTGCTTCCCGGCGACAATCTGGAACAATCCGGGGATCTTATCATAAAGCTGATGTCCACATTGAATACCATTGACAGGCACCAATAGGCTGCTATTTTTTTTTGCCTGATTTCTTTTTGACTATTTTCTTTTTTGAAACGGTTGGTTTCTGTTTTTTCACCTGTTTCCCTTTCGCCTTCTTTTTGATGACTAATGCCGTCGGAGCCTTTGCTGCTTTCTTTTTTGCAGGCTT
>Ga0206903_10257_pt1 | contig 16027 bp, 18 predicted proteins | sample Alteio_BWOrgHeat_45_FD_152959 | JGI IMG/M metagenome (GOLD analysis project Ga0206903, IMG submission 152959) | Enriched cells from forest soil in Barre Woods Harvard Forest LTER site, Petersham, Massachusetts, United States -... | ecosystem: Environmental > Terrestrial > Soil > Temperate forest >... | reverse complement strand
CTGGTGGACAGTCGAAGTGCTGCGGCTGAAGCGATTGGGGCAGTCAACGTCGTTGAATTTCTTCGCCACGGCGGAGGCAAGACGAGGGGACATAATACCGACTGGTTAGGGGTGGTGGAAACCTTGGCGGAAGCCAGGCTATCCTTGCGCGGGAAAGCCGTCGTGCTTTATGGAGCAGGAGGGGCGGCGAGGGCGGTGGCATTTGCGTTGGGGAAAGAAGGCGCCGATCCGATTTACCTGATAAATCGCTCTCGATCTCGAAGTCAGAGATTGGGGAGAAGTTTTGGGAAACTCTTCCCCAAATCTACCTTTCTTTCCCTTTCCGATCCGAGAAAGATTTCGGAGCAGGTAGCCTGTCTCATCCATTCCACTCCGGTGGGAATGGCCGGAGTGCCCGGCTCTTTCGTTTTTCCCCAGCGATTTACTTCCGATGCCTTGGCGTTTGATTTACTGTACCGTCCGGCAAATCCCTTGTTTTTGCGCGAAGCCCGCGCTCGGGGCTTGAGGACGATCAATGGGCTGGATATGCTGATTTGGCAGGCGATTGCGACTTGGGAAATCTGGTTTGGGAAACTCGATCCGAAACAACGTGAGCGCTTGAAAGTGAAATTAAAGCGCGAATTGGTTTAAGTCCCTGGTCGTTTTCGTCATAGAGGAGAAGAGATGCCATTGCGTTATTTGACTGCGGGAGAATCCCATGGCCGAGGGCTCGCAGGGATTATCGAGGGACTGCCTTCTCATCTGGAGATTACGACGGAGTACATTCACCGCGAGCTTAAACGGCGTAAGTTGGGTTACGGGCGGGGGGCACGACAGAAAATTGAAGCGGACGCGGTTGAGATTCTCACCGGCGTGCGGCATGGCAAGACGCTGGGAAGTCCGGTTTGCCTTTTGGTTTTTAACCAGGACTGGAAAACCTGGGTCGATATCATGCAAGTCGAGCCGACGAGTGGACCGGTGAAACGCAAAGTGGAAATCCCCCGTCCCGGTCATGCTGATTTAGTCGGAGGTCTTAAGTATCAGCACGAAGATATGCGCAATGTGCTCGAGCGATCGAGTGCGCGAGAGACCACGATGCGAGTGGCCTTGGCCAGTGTTGCCCGCAAATTTCTAGAAGACTGCGGGATCCAGATCGCAAGTCGAGTGGTTCGCGTGGGCGAGACGGCTGATCCCATGGCACTTAACCTTCCGATCGCCGAGCTCAATGCCAAGGTGGATCAACAGCCGCTACGTTGTCTGGGCGAGGCCGCCCAAGCGAAAATGATCTTGGAAGTCGAAGCCTGCAAGAAAGAGGGAGATACGCTGGGCGGGGTTTTTGAAGTTTACGCCAGCGGGGTGCCATTGGGGCTCGGAAGTTATGCCCAGTGGGATCGTCGATTAGAAGGAGAAATTGCAAAACAGTTTCTCAGCTTGAATGCGATCAAAGGGGTGGAAATGGGATTGGGTTTCCAGGTTGCCGCGATTCGAGGCTCGGTTGCTCATGATGAGTTTTTTCCCGGCAGTCGTCCCGGGAAAGTGCGCTTCCAGACGAATCGTTCGGGAGGGATGGATGGCGGGATGACCACCGGGCAAACTTTGGTGGTGAGGGCTGCGATGAAGCCCATCTCTACGTTGATGAAACCATTATCTTCAGTCAATTTGAAGACCAACCAACCCGAGTCCGCTCATATCGAGCGCTCCGACGTCTGTGCCGTGCCCGCCGCGGCGGTCATTGGGGAATCGCTCTTGGCCTTCAGTCTGGCAGAAGCGATTTTAGAAAAGTTTGGTGGCGACTCGATGCCGGAAATTTTGCCTCGGTTGCGGGAGTGGAATGACTCAACTCATCCCGAATAGGATCTTTCTCACCGGATTTATGGGATCGGGAAAAACTACGGTGGGTCCTACTTTAGCCCGTCGCCTGGGCTATGGGTTTATCGACACGGATGAGGAACTGGTGAAGCAAACGGGCCTTAGTATTGCGGAGATTTTTTCCGCGCAGGGCGAGAAAGAGTTTCGGCGGCTGGAACGGGCGATGATCGTTTCACTGTTTAAGCAAGCAAACGTGGTGATTGCATTGGGCGGAGGGGCTTTGGTCTCGTCGAGCAATCGGCAAGACGTTTTTTCTCAGGGGACAGTAATTTATCTAAAGGCTGGGATTGAAACTCTGGCGGCTCGACTGCAAGCGACCGATCGTCCCTTGGTTAAGCAATATCAAGGAGAGGCATTGGTTAAGCGCATTCGCGATCTCTTGGCAGAGCGAGAGAGCACCTATGCTCAGTCCCACTACACCATCGTGACCGACGGGAAATCGAGAGGAGCTCTGGTGGAAGAAATGATGGAAAAATTAGAAAAATGCGCAAAGTAAGCGTGATCTTTCCAAAGCACCGCGGCTCGGCGGGATACTCTATCTTGGTGGGCTCCGGAATATTATCCGACTTTACTCGCCTGACCCGGTCACTCCAGTTTTCCCAGGCCTTTTTTATTGTCGATTCCCGTCTGAAATCACTAGCGGTTGAGCTAGGTCGCGCGCTTTCCGATCAAGGCATTCGAGTGACTCAAGTGGCGGTTCCGGCGCGAGAAGCTAGCAAAGACTATCGCCGACTTTTCCCTTTGTACGCGAAGCTTATCCAAACCGGTCAAGACCGCAATTCCCTCTTGATCGCAGTGGGCGGTGGAGTGATCGGCGACCTGGCGGGTTTTGTGGCGGCTACTTATTTGAGAGGGATTCGCTGGGTTGGTGTTCCCACCACGCTTCTCGCGCAAGTCGATTCGTCGGTAGGAGGAAAGACCGGAGTCAATCATCCATTAGGGAAAAATTTGATTGGTGCTTTTCATCAGCCAGAGCTGGTGATTTGTGATTCGAAATGCTTAAAGACTCTTTCTCTGCGGGATCGGGTATCGGGACTGGGAGAAATCATTAAATATGGTTTAGTCTACGATCCCAAATTTTATCTCGAGCTGGAACGTAGGGCGGAAAGCCTTCTAAAGTTAGAAGCTTCGACGGTGGAGTGGGCGGTGGCGAAAGCGGTTGCCTGGAAAGCCAAGATCGTCGCGCGGGATGAGTTTGAAACTACCGGGTTGCGGCGCACATTGAATTTCGGTCATACCTTAGGGCATGCTTTAGAAGGGCTCACGCATTATCGTCGATTCCGTCATGGGGAAGCCGTGATCGTGGGTATGCGACTTGCGTTGGCGCTTTCCGTCGAGCAGAAGCATTTGGCCGAGCGGCAACAGAAAAAAATAGATGATTTTCTGCGAAGTCTTGCTCTCCCCTCGGTTCCAGTTTTTAGCTTGGAAAAATGGATCGAATATCTAGCTCGAGATAAGAAAGTTAAAGCCGGTAAGGTAAACTACGTTTTGCTCAAAGCGCTGGGAAAGCCGGTGGTAGATGCTCAAGTGACCCCTGAAGCTCTGCAGCGCAGCTTTCAACGTTTGGGCATCAAGCTGAGGTAATCGTCGGTGAAAAAGAAACTTAAGTTCTTACTGGTGCACGGTCCCAATCTTAATTTGTTGGGAACCCGAGAGCCTGAAATTTATGGGTCACTAACCTTAAGCCAGATCAACCAGCGATTACGCAAAATCGCCACTGAGCAAGCGATCACCTTGAAAACATTTCAAGCCAATGGCGAGGGACAACTCATCGATTTCATCCATCGCCATCGGAATTGGGCAGACGCTCTGGTGATCAATCCGGGCGCCTACACCCATTATTCTTACGCGTTACGAGATGCCATTGCAGCGATAAATATTCCCACGATTGAAGTGCACCTTTCCGATTTAAGCAAACGGGAATCCTTCCGGCGAAAATCAGTCATTAAAGCCGTCTGCGTCAAACAAATCTCAGGTTTAGGATGGCGCTCTTATGCCGAGGGCATCTTGGAATTGGGAAAACGACTGCGCTGAAGGCCGGGTCGACATTCGGGGACGCTGCGGTTATAGTTTTGGGCTTGATGAGGATTTCCTGGAAAATTCGTTGGAATCAAGAGCGGGCTCGCTATGCCTTGAAAGAAGTCAGCCCGTTGACCCGATTTGCTTTGGGATATTTGCGGAAAACGATCCGGCAACGAAGTCAGATCTCCGAGAGCGATTTTCAGGACCTCATTGCAGAACATATTTTAGGCAAGCCCTTTCAAGCCGAGGAGAAAGCGTATTTTTCCCGGGTGAGAAAAGAAAAAGAAATTTCTCGGTGGGGGTTTGTTCTTTCGTTTTTTCGTCTGCCCCTCAAGCTGGAGAAGACAATCTATCCCCATTCCACGCTCGACGCTTTGCACGCGGCGCGATTGGATTTGATTCAGCATCATCTTCCCCCTGCCGCGGAAGTATTGGATCTAGGCGGGGCCTGTGATTACCAGGAAGAAGGTGCGCTATTGGCGATGGGATATCGCCATCGCCCAGGTCGCATCTTGATCGTGGATCTTCCGGTCAATGAGCGCCACTATACGGAGCCCAAAGTAAGTCCGGAGCAGCTGAAGACGGGGGACGGAACCCAGGTGGATTATCTTTATACTAGCATGACTGATCTCTCTCAGGTGCAGAGTGCTACGTTTCAGATGGTGTGGTCGGGGCAAAGCATTGAGCATGTGACAGAACAGGATGCGGATCGAATGCTGGCGGATGTGTACCGGGTACTCAAGCCGGAAGGTTACTTCTGCCTCGATACTCCGAATCGAAAAGTGACGCGATTAATGTCAGAGCAATTGATTCACCCCGAACATAAAATTGAGTATTTACCGGAACAGTTGGCGGCAAAATTAACCCGCCATGGTTTTGTGATTGAAAAGATTCTGGCCGTCACTCCGCTACCAATCAGCCAACGGCTGGGGCGCCTTTCCAAGGTAGAGATCTTAGCCGAAGCCCGCGTGGCAGAAAATTACGACTGCGGCCTCTCCTTTTACATCCAGTGTCGCAAACCGCTGAATTCCAAAACGGCGTGATTATTTTGCTATGGGGTAAGAGCCCAAGACCCGCAACTGCCGGACGTGCTCTTTCAATTCTCCCAGCCCTTGCTTAACTGCTTTGTCCGAGGCATGGCCGGCGACATCTAAATAAAAGAGATATTCCCAGGGACGCCCAGGGATAGGTCGAGACTCGATTTTAAAGACTTGGATGGCTCGCTCGGCAAAAACCCCAAGGCTTCGATAAAGTGAGCCCGGAGAGTTTTTCAAAGAAAAAAGTAGGGTGGTCTTAACCGGCCCGTCGCTTTTTCCCCTGGCGCTTGGTTTACGAGCTAAGACCAAAAATCGGGTGAAATTTTTCTTATTGTCCTCAATGCCGTTTTTCAAGGCGACCAGACCATAACGCGTGGCCGCTTCTCGACTCGCAATCGCAGCGGCGTCATATTCCTTGTGCTCGGCAATCAACTTAGCCGAGCCGGCAGTATCAAACGCTGCAGTGGGTTCCATTCGCGGATAACGCCGGAGAAATCCCTGGCATTGCCATAATCCTTGAGGGTGGGAATAAACCCGGGTGAGCTCCGGGATCCGTTTGCCCGGATGGGCAAGGAGGCTGTGACTGATTCTCAATTTCACCTCGCCTACGATCCAAAGTTCATGCTCGATGAAGAGATCAAAGTTTTGATGGATGCTACCGGTGAGGGAATTTTCGATGGGAACAATCCCATACTGCGCCTTCCGGTCTGAGACTTGGGCGAAGACGTCAGCGAACTCGGGTAAACCGGTCAATTGCATTCCGGGACCAAAGTAAGAGAGGGCCGCAAGCTCGCTATAGGCGCCTGCCACTCCTTGGAATACCACTTTCCCTGCCATACCCAGCCCCTCCCCCGTCTGCCAGTTTATCGCGGAAGAGTTTAAAACAGACCGAGCTTTCCGGCGAGGGCCTAATTTGACTTTCTTCCCCTGAAAATGGTTAAGTGCCCGCATTAGCAGGTATTTAAGGGGTAATATGAATACTAGAAATTTGTTTATTTCGCTTTGGATCTCAGGACTTAGCTTAGGTATCTTTCATACTGCCAAGGCTTCCGACGGAGGGGATTTTCCCCGATCGACCTGGCCCCGAGGCGTTTACGCCGAATCCGAATTATCGACGGCAAATAATCAAGCGATCCTGCCTTTCTTTCGTACCGGAGTCACGGGCACTTTCCTAACTTACGATAGGCTCACCTTGAGCTATCTGAAATTTGAACATCCTAACGAGCGCGCGGCGGTCGTTTTAGTTCCCGGGCGTGGGGAGTCCTACTCCACCTTTCCCGAAGTGATCTATGCGCTCTACCAAAATGGTTATTCAGTCTGGGCACTGGATCAGCGAAGTCAGGGCCACTCGCAACGTATTTTAAAGAACCCGCGTAAGACTCATGTCCAGGAGTTTGACGACTATGTTCGTGATCTCAATCTTTTTGTGAAGGGGTTTGTCAAAAATAAGAAACATCCGAGAGTTTTTGCGCTGGGAAATTCAATGGGAGGTCTGGTGGTAGCGCTCGCGGCCGAGCGCGATCCGAGCTTGTTTGATGCTGCAGTGTTAATCTCCCCCTTGTTGGAAGTGAATCGGAAGGGAATCCCGGAGCCCGTAGCCTATACCATTGCCTATGCGGCGATGGGTACCGGCCATGGAAAAAATTTCTGTCTCTACCAACACGATGCCACTCCGGTTGAAGTGATCCTCTCTGACGGTGGAATGGGGGTTAAGATTTTAGTACGAGACCAGGGAAAAATGAAAACCCGCAAACCCAAGTATTTCCCCGAGGTCCTATCGGGTCCGGCCACCCTCACCAACCCAAAACCCGAATTTGGCCAAGGGTTAGGGCTAGGGTTATCAATCGTGAAAGCGGTCACTGAAGCGATGGGGGCTGAGTTTAGCATCGCCACTCACCCCACTCGGTTTCTCATTCAATTACCGGAGTCCGCATGAATCGCTTATTGCTCGTCGAAGATCACCGCACACTTTGTGATTCGCTCTCGCGTTATTTGCAAGAGGAAGGGTATCGCATCCAGGTGACTTACTCCCTCGGTGAAGCCAGAGCTTTGCCCCTAGAGAATTTCGACGCCATGATTCTGGATTGGATGTTGCCGGATGGCCAAGGGATCGATTTCTTGCGCGAAGTCAGAAGCCGAAATTTGAAAATTCCCATTTTACTGATCACTGCAAAGGTTGATCTCGTCGACAAAGTCGTAGGATTAGAAATGGGTGCGAATGACTATCTCACCAAGCCCTTCGAACCCCGGGAGCTTTTGGCCCGTTTGAGAGCGCAGCTCAGAGCATTACAGAGTGTCGCCGCGTCCCTCCCTTCCGGCTTTGAGCCCAGCGCAGGGACAGCGGCTGAAGGCCGCCTTCCATTAGAGCCTAACTATCGTCACGGAGATCTCTTTCTCAATCCCAACACCCGCAAAGTGTTTCAGGGCGGGAAGGAAGTGCCGATGACCCGGATGGAATATGAATTGCTTAAGTTCTTCTTGGCAAATCCCGGACGGGTATTTTCCCGCGAAGCGTTGCTGAATCGAGTTTGGGGCTACGAAAATTATCAAACCACGAGAACCGTAGATAACCACATCGCCTTCTTACGCCAGAAATTAGGAACGAAACATTTTGAAACGGCCAGAGGGGCTGGCTACCGCCTGACTTCTCAGCTTGATTCTGGAGAGCCGCGATGAGCCCCATTCGTCTCGGAGGTTTGCTTTTCCTGCTTTGCTGGAAGACGGGAACCGCCAGTGTGGTTCCGACGGTTTTCCCTTGCTCTCCCGCTTTGCCCGAGGACCTCTGTGTCTTGGAGCCACGGATCTTTACCCAAACCGATTTTTCTAAGACTGCGGACGTTCGAGAGATCATGACGCGATTAAAGGACGCCTGGATACGCCACGCTCAGGAAGACATGGCGTTGCGTGACCACCTCTTAGCTTTGGTCAGTCAAGTGATGGGACGGGCCCACGCCATCCGTTACCCCGGAGAAATTTTTGAAGATGCCGCGGGACAGGACAACCTATTCTCAGTCGATCGCCAGCTTTCTGCCTATGAAAGCGAACATGGCCCGGTAGTGCCCCTGGATTGGACCCTCCCCCCCGAAATTCGCATGGTGATGGTAACTTCAGAGCGAAACGACGAGCCGGCGCGAGACCACACCGTATTTCGAACCACGGTTTTTGTCGGTCTTAACCACCCTCACTCTTTGGAAAGCATCCGTTTGGAGCGTTACCCGAGTGAAGTGATTTTCGATAATTCGACTCGCGGTCTTACCGAGAGATTATTGGGACCGGAAAAGATTCCCTTTCTCAGCCTTTCTTCTCCCGCATCGGGTGTTCCGTTGGCGGAAGGGCTGTATTGGATTGAGATTCGGCGCAAGCATGGCCCCAAATTTCGGGGTTGGTTTTTCTTTTCCAACGTCACACCCGCCGCCCCTCCCCCGATTCTTACCCCTTCGCTCAATCAGCGTTTTCCAAGCGGCCAGCCCAATCTGCGGTGGATAGACTTTCATTCGCCCAAAGCCAAGCCTTTCGAACATCGCAAACTCACGTTGAATATTCTCGGCGACGACGCTAATCCGCCGTTGGCTTGGTACCATTCAGAAATCGAACCCATCGCTTTTCGCTCGCTCATGATGGGCAAAGAAAAGGGATCCCCGCGCCTCACCCGAGGAAGCTATCGCTTTTCCCTTAGCTTAGAGGAACGCTGGCTCGCCGGAAAGGGGCTCTTTATCGGGAGAAAGAGCAGCACTACCATTCCTTTTCAGGTAAGTGAGTAGACCCCTCCGACATCGCCACTTTGCCACTTGGGGAAGCGGTCTCAAAATAGGACTCAATCACTTCCTTCGCGATGGGGTTGGCCGCCCCATGACAACCGTGCTCAACGATCACCGCCACCGCAATCTCCGGGTTTTCTGCCGGGGCATAGCCAACGAACCAACCGTGATGGCGAAACGGTTTGGGCAAGCGGGAGCAATCGACTTTACTCATGTCAGCAAACTGTCTCACCTGCGCCGTTCCGGTTTTCCCCGCAATCCGGACTTTCCCACTCCTGACCCCACGATAGCCCGAGCCACCGGGTTCATTGACCACTCGCTCCAAGCCGTTTCTCACCACTTGCAAAGCTTGAGCAGAGATCTCTAGATGGCGGACCAATTCCGGAACGTTCTGTCTCAGCAGCAAGCCCTTAGGATTTCGCATGGCCTTAAGCAAATGGGGCCGATAGAGATAGCCACCATTCCCGATGGCCGCATAAGCCGCCGCCATCTGCAAGGGAGTCACGGCGACAAATCCTTGACCAATTGATACACTTAAAGTCTCTCCCGGCTGCCAAGCTTCGCGAAACGTTTTCTTTTTCCACTGGGAGGAAGGAATGAGGCCTCGCTGTTCCATCGGAAGATCAATGCCCGAACGATCGCCCAAGCCAAATAGCTTGGCATACTTTGCGATGGTATCTACTCCCAATTGCATTCCGAGCTGGTAGAAATAGACGTCGCAAGAGACTTCAATAGCGCGGGCCATATCCACTTTGCCATGATTCTTCCAGCAATGATAATTTCGGTGGCCAAAGTGTAAGCCGCCCGAACAAAACGACGTGGTTTCTGCCGCTATCGTTCCCTCCGAAAGAGCAGCTAGCGCGAGAAAGGGCTTGAAGGTGGAGCCCGGTGGAAAAACATCTTGGATCGCGCGATTTCGCAAAGGGTGATTCGCATCTTGGACCAGGGCCGACCAAACATCGGAAGCGACTCGCTTGCCCGAAAGGACTTCCGGGGAAAACGAGGGGGTGGAGACCAACGCTAAGACTTCGCCCGATTTCGGATCTAACGCGACGACAGCACCCTCAGCACGGCGCGATGTCAGAGCATGGGAGGCGACCGCTTCAAGCTCGATGTCCAAGGTCAGGGTTAAATCGTTTCCGGCTACCGGAACTTTCCCCGGCAAATACCCGATTCCCTCCTCCAAGTTTTCTTCCGAATCGGTTCGTCTCCCCCGAGCGTCGACTTCGATATAACCGTTTCCATCTTCTCCTCGAAGCTCGGTATCGTACTGGCGTTCCAACCCCATTTTCCCCAGCGCGTCGCCGGGTTGTAACCCCAAACTTCCTCCCGATTTTAGTTCCTCGGCAGTCGCTTCGCTAACGTAGCCGAGGAGTTGGGCAGAAATTTCTTGAAAGGCATACCGTCGATGGGCACTGGGATGAATCTGCACGCCAGGAAAACCAACCCAATCCGTCTCCAAGGCGGCAATCATATCAGGGGTAACATCTGCGGCAAGCAAGAGAGGCAAAAAGGGGGATTGTTTCCCGGCGAAAGACATTCGATTTTTCCAGGCTTTGGCGTCCAGCTTAAGGATCCGAGCCAATTTGCCATCATCGGCCGGATTAGAATCATAGAATTGAGGCAAGAGCTCGACATCGAATGCGGCGCGATTATCGACGATAACCCGTCCGTGACGATCGCGAATCTGTCCCCGCGGCGCAAAACGCACTTCCATTTTCAAATGATTGCGCTCGGAAAACCGAAAAAGCTCATCCCCCCGAAGCCATTGGAGGTAAATGAGACGAACGCCCAGCCCCAGAAAGAGCAAAAGCCCCAAGGCGGCAAACTTAGCCACTCGCGGCCGGTAGTCACGAATTTCTTCTTCTCTCCCAATCATCTGGATAATGAAGATAACTTAACCGAGCTCAGTCAGTGTCAGAGGCCGGTAAACGTTTGGTAAATTCTGGATCGCAAAAGGATCGAAAACGATCGGAGTGAGTCTAGGGCAACCCGCCCTTTCGCGCCGATAACGCAACTCGTCGTTACTTCGCTAAGAATTCGCTTTCTTCCTTCCTGCGGAGTTGCCATAGTCGATAGATGGCAGAGGTGAGCATTTCAGTCGCAAAAGAAACCGAAGTGGAAGAGTTATCCTTGCTGGTCAATTCGGCGTATCGAGGAGAGAGCTCAAAAGCAGGTTGGACCACCGAAGCGGATCTTCTGGATGGGCAGCGGACCGATCCCGAATCCCTACGGCAGGTCATCCAGAGCCCCGGACAAGCGATTCTCTGCTTACGGTCGACCGATGACGGACCGATTGATGGCTGTGTGCAACTTGCCCGGTTTACGGAGGGAAACACCCTCGCCGTTCACCTCGGAATGCTGACCGTAAGACCGAGTCTCCAAGCCGGAGGGTTGGGCGCTACTTTGGTGGAAAAGGCGGAGGAGTTTGCCCGCTCGCTGGGTGCGGCTCGCCTGGAACTAGAAGTGATTCAGTTACGGCACACGCTGATTACTTGGTATGAACGCCGAGGGTATCGAAAAACGGGGGAAACCCGACCCTTTCCCTATGGGGATGTGAAATTCGGCGTCCCTCGACGGGAAGATCTCCACTTCGTGGTTTTAGAAAAGCTGCTCGCGGCTTAACGAGAATGATGAGTCAAGTCATGAACGGTTTCGCGAAGCCCCTGCCAGTTTCGGTCTTCCCTCCGTTCCTCAGAAGCCCGCTTTTCGACCTGAGCGGCTTCCGCGGCATGGGCTTCCATTCGCTTCTCGAGTTTTCGCTGTCCCATTAAGATCTCATCATGGCGTTTTTCCTCAACGCATTCCCTGAGAGAACCATAGTGCTGCTTCCATTGCTCGTCTAATTGGCATTGTTCGCGAGCACTCAGTTTGCGTTGGATTTGTTGGGGGTAGAGGATGGAATTTTCCTCCGCTTTAGCTCCCCACACGCCACAACTTAAAATCAGGAAAGTCAAAAATCGCTTCATGTAAAACTCCGTCGACTCACCGAAAGGCACAAAAAGAGGAAACAACTTTGAGTAGTTTCTTATGCGTCACCGCACTGACTTTATCGGTGAAATTAGCACTCCGAGTACAATTAATGGCATCAAATGCCTTGGGCGCGATTCGAATCAAATCTTTTCCGATTTGCACCGGTTCACGCGCGATCGAGACAGACTCAATAAAGCCTATCGTATCGCTCACCGGAGCGTCTTCCACAAAGAGATACGGATGCTCCGGCTGGGACTCCTTGACCTCTTCAATGCGCTCGTAAATTCGCTCAGCGAATTCGCCTTTGATAGAAAATGGCAGATCGGCATTCCATTGATGCCCGTAAAAACCAATGGGAATCGCTTTCAAATCCAAAACCAGGCCACCGGCGGCGCCATCGGGATAGTTGAAGCGGCAGTCGATGCGATTGTCTTCCGAATAGATCGGGGCATTGCCTGGGTTAGGGCGATAGACGGTGGAAATACATTCGCAGGATTGCGGATTCAACGCCACTTTGGAACGATACCCGTGCTGGGTTACCTCAGGAAAATCTGGCGATTCAGCGAGCAGGTGGATAAAGGTTGCTGAGGCGACTGGCCCCATCGGAACCGTTATCAAACGTCCGAGCTCTTCCGCTATCCCAGAGACCGAGAACGTCAGCCAGATGGCAGGGACCAAAACGCTTAATCCAAATCGCATGATTTTACCTCCGTCTTTTTTAAGAGGCGGCAAAATACCATTTTCTCCTCGATGGCACCTAGTCCAAAGCGGGAAATCATCGATATTTTTGGAATAAAAAATCGTGAAGGGGAGAAGAAAACGGCCAGCCGAAGCGACTGGCCAAAATTGCTCTATTGCGCGACGATTTTCAGCGGACGTTTTTCCAGATAAAGGCTGGTATCCGCGTGATCCGGGCCGGTCACGTTGACAAAAATCGGCACCACCGGGTTCCATACCGATCCCTTACTCACCGACATGGTTACTGTAATCAGGGTCTCATCTCCCTGTTTCACCATGGAAATGGGATCCATGGTCACGCCCTGAAAACTATAAGCCTCATTTTGAAACCCGAACCAGGTCGTGCGATTCACGCCGTCGGGGGAGCGATCCTGAATGATGGTGACGTAGCCACCCGTGATTTCTTTGTCGGATGTCGCATGAATGAGCAAATTGAATTTCTCATCGGGAGCGACCTTTATCGCACCGGATAACGTTTGAATATCTGTGGCAGGTAAACTTGCGGTTTTTACGTCGATTCGCGCGATAGTCACCGCTGCCTTGGTTACCGACGGGAACGACAAACCGGCGACGAGAATTAAGAAAAGGCTAAGGGTACTGAATTGAAATAGTCTCATGCAGATCTCCTTGATGCGTTAGGTTAGACTACGAAGAATTGAACCTTCGCCTCGAGGTAAGGTCAACCAAAAATGCCTGGACGTCGTTGGGAGTGGCAACGCATCGCTCCCACCCCAGCCTTCCTGAAATTCCAACGCAAAATTCAGAGTTGGACTCATGACCTGCTCTATCCCTTAGGCTAAGCTCATACCGATCAGGGGGTATTCCCTTGGAAGTAGGAGGAAGTATGAAAAAATTATTAGTGTTGGGATTCGGTTTGGGCTTACTCAGTTTCAGTCAGGTTTCACAGGCATGGCCGGTGAATGCGGCTTGTGTCGGAGGGCCGAAAGCGCCTTCTTACGCTTTCAACAACTGGGGAGAAGCTCAGCAATGTGCCAATCGCATTTCGGCCTTTGGCGGCGATTGCGCTCGTCTAGTGCGCACCGGCGTCTGCAAGACGGAAAATTTCAACGTGGATGCCACCCCGGCTTGGAACTGCCAGTGTAATCCCAATCGTCCCGCGATTGGCTACTGGAAATAATCGTCGTTACGTCATTGAGGGAAGGCGCCAGCTAGCGCTGAGCGTTCCTTCCCTCTCTACCTACAGCGCCGGCCACTCGCTTCAAAGTCGCTACCAACAAACCAAATTCCTCGGGAGAAATCGCCTGAGGCCCGTCGCAAAGGGCTTCCTTTGGCCGATCGTGAACGTCAACCATGACTCCCGCGGCGCCCGCAGCGACTGCCGCCGCCGCCATGGGGCTAACCATCAAGCGACGTCCCGTCCCGTGACTGGGATCGACGATGACGGGCAGATGACTGTGCATCTGCAATGCCACCACCGCACTCAGATCCAGCATATTTCTCGTCGCATTATCAAAGGAACGGATCCCACGTTCGCAAAGAATTAATTGATCATTGCCTTCGCTGAGCACGTATTCCGCTGATTGGAGCCATTCTTCAATGGTGGCGGAAAGCCCACGTTTCAACATCACCGGTTTTCGCAATCGGCCCGCCTCTTGAAGCAAAGAGAAATTCTGCATATTGCGAGCTCCGATTTGAATGATATCGGAATACTCGGCGACCTTCTCCAGACTCTGGGGATCTACCGCTTCGGTAATGATCGGAAGTCCAGTGAGCGCTCTCGCTTTAGCCAAAATCTTAAGCCCCTCCAAGCCCATTCCTTGAAAGCTATAAGGAGAGGTTCGCGGTTTATACGCGCCCCCTCGCAAGACATTGGCTCCTGCCTGTTTCACCAGCATCGCAATCCGTAAGGTTTGCTCCTCACTCTCCACCGCACAAGGACCAGCGATGACGACGATATCTTCTCCTCCGAAAATAATATCTCCTACTTTGACTTGAGTCTTGCCGACCTTGAAATCGCGGCCCGCGAGCTTATAGGGCTTGGTCACCGGAATCGCTTCTTGCACCCCCTCCATCCGAGAAAAAATATCCGCCGAGATCGGCCCTAAATTTCCCGTGATCCCGATGGCTAATCGTTCTTCTCCCGGAATGAGATGAGACTTGAAACCCAGGGCAGCGATTTGACGAACCACCGCTTCTACCTGGACCGACGTGTGTTCCTTCTCCATCAAGATCAACATTGCTCTACCCTTCCTGCTTCGCTAACGCGTTCACCATTTCTCGCGCAAAGCTTTCTAATTTTTCTTCGGCCATTTCGCTAGACCGACACGATTGCACTAGATTCACTAAGGCACTTCCAACGATTACCCCATCCGCCCAGGGCGCAACTTCCGCGACTTGAGCCGGAGTCGATAACCCGAAACCAACACAGACCGGCCGAGATACCTGGCTGCGCACCATCGCCAGTTCCTCCCTAAGGGAACGCGAAATCACCTTCTGAGCGCCGGTCACTCCGGCCCGAGAAACATAGTAAACAAAGGCCGTCGAAGCCTCATTCACCAGCGCCAAACGGCGAACAGTCGTGGTGGGAGATGCCAGAAACACGGTACCGAGTCCAGCCTCTTGCATGATTTGGCGGTATTCTCCGGCTTCTTCAGGGGGTAAATCCACTACCAGAGCGCCATCCAATCCCACCTGCTTTCCCCGTTCGGCGAAGCGCCGATAGCCGAACTGAAGGAGCGGATTACAATAGGTGAAAAGCAGGATCGGAATCTCTACCCGCTGGCTTCGCAACTCTGCGACGAGCTCTAGGATTCCGGTTACTGTGGTTCCCTGCCGTAACGCCCGATCCGCCGCACTGAGGTTGGTAGGTCCGTCGGCCACGGGATCACTATGAGGGACTCCTAACTCGATAACATCCGCCCCGGCCCTAACTAAAGCATGCACCAAACGACCGGTGGTCTTTAGGTCCGGATCTCCTGCCGTAAGATACGCGACGAAACTCTTTTCGCCTCGCTCCCGCTTCGCCTGTAACACTTTAGCGATGCGCAAGCTTTCCTCCTTCGAGCAAATTGCGGATTTGATCCACGTCTTTATCCCCTCGTCCTGAAAGATTCACTAAAAGGCATTGCTGCTGACCCATCTGAGGGGCTCGTTTCATTGCATAAGCGATGGCATGAGCACTTTCCAAAGCGGGCAAAATCCCCTCAGTCCGGGCCAAATACCCAAACGCTTCGAGCGCTTCCGCATCGGTAACCGAGGTATAACTCGCTCGTCGGCTAGCGCGTAGCATGGCATGCTCCGGCCCTACCGCAGCGTAGTCGAGGCCGGCCGAAATGCTCTCCGTTTCCAAAACCTGTCCCTGCTCGTCTTGCAAGAGATAGGTATAGCAACCATGCAGAACGCCAGGTCTCCCTGAAGCAAATCGAGCTGCATGGTGCCCCGAGGCAATCCCACGACCACCGGCTTCAACGCCAGTGAGAGCGACCGATTTATCGTCGATAAACGCATGAAATAACCCAATCGCGTTGCTGCCACCGCCGACACAAGCAACGCACTCGTCTGGCAGTTTTCCCGCTTGCTCCTCCATTTGCTTCCTGGCCTCCCGCCCGATGACGGCTTGAAAATCGCGAACCATTAACGGATAGGGATGTGGCCCCAGAGCCGAGCCTAAGAGATAGTAGCTCGAGGTAT
>Ga0206903_10124_pt1 | contig 16030 bp, 17 predicted proteins | sample Alteio_BWOrgHeat_45_FD_152959 | JGI IMG/M metagenome (GOLD analysis project Ga0206903, IMG submission 152959) | Enriched cells from forest soil in Barre Woods Harvard Forest LTER site, Petersham, Massachusetts, United States -... | ecosystem: Environmental > Terrestrial > Soil > Temperate forest >... | reverse complement strand
TGGCGAAGAATCGTTGCAGCAGGTGAAGGACCGCGCTCACCGGCTGAATCTCTCCGTGCCGGACCTCTCGCTCGTGTCCGAGACAGAATTGACGAAAATCATAGAAGCGATCAATAAAGTATCGCCGACATTCTGTGTAATCGATTCCATCCAGACCACCTACCGGGAGGACATGTCCAGCGCTCCGGGGTCTGTAGGGCAGGTGCGGGAGTGCACGGCCGAAATTCTGCGCCTGGCTAAATCCCGCGGGATGACCGTTTTTGTTCTCGGCCACGTCACCAAAGAAGGGGACATCGCCGGGCCGCGAGTCCTTGAACATATGGTGGATACCGTTCTGTATTTCGAATCGGAGCGAGAGCAGACATTTCGGCTTCTCCATTCGTATAAAAACCGTTTCGGACCGACGCATGAGGTAGGGGTTTTTCGCATGACGGGAGAAGGCCTTCAGGGTGTGCAGAGCCCGTCTGAAATTTTCTTAAATGAGCGCTCCCGAGCGCCAGGATCGGTGGTCGTGGCCAGTCTCGAAGGAACCCGCCCGCTCATGCTGGAGGTGCAGGCACTGGTCAGCCGGACGCATTTTGGTTTTCCGAAGCGCATGGTGACGGGTATCGATGCCAACCGGGCTCTCCTCCTCATCGCCGTTTTGGAAAAGCGGCTCGGGCTCCATCTTGAAACCGAAGATGTCTTCGTGAATATTGTGGGCGGGCTTAAAATCAAAGAGCCCGCCATCGATTTGGGAGTGGCGCTGGCCATTGCCAGCGCACACCGCAACCAGACGCTCGATCCATCAACGCTATGGATCGGCGAAGTCGGCCTCGGAGGCGAAATTCGATCCGTTGGGGCACTTGCCATGCGCCTCGCCGAGGCCTCGCAGTTGGGATTTAAACGCGCCATAGTTCCGCAGACAAACCTTCGGGAAGTTGGACGGGAGCTCAATTCATTAAAACTTGATATCCAGGGCATCCGTTGGCTTTCCGAGGCATTACAAGATTCCCCCGCGCAGGGAACGAAAGGATAGGTTTATGACATTGTGGTTTTTCCGGCTTACGGTTGTTATTTTATCTCCGATTATCGGCTGGTACAAAGTATCTTCGGACTGGAGGGGTATCGCTGTCGGTGTCGTCGCAGCGCTTTTTGTCATTGGGGTCGAGATCTTTATGGAACATGTGCCACTTGGCCATCTTCTCTACGGGGCTCTGGGCGGAGGGCTCGGATTTATTTTCGCCGTGCTCATCAATGAAGTTGTTACTCGCGTCAACGAACCGCACTTGATCGACTGGATGGAAAAGGCGTCCCCGTATTTGTTCATTGTGCTCACGTATCTGGGTGCTGTGATCTCTGTCCGAAGGCAGCAAGAAGTGGAAGAAATGGATCGCGGGGACATCCCGGTCAAGGGCGGCAAACGTCGCGGCCAAGACATCAAAGTGATCGATACCTCCGCGATTATTGATGGCCGAGTGGCCGATGTTTTTGAAACGAAATTCCTGACCGGGCCTTTGATCGTCGGCCGTTTTATCCTCAAAGAACTTCAGGATATCGCAGATTCCTCCGACGCGGTGAAGCGATCGCGAGGTCGCCGGGGGTTGGACATCCTGGCGCGCCTCCAGGACCATCCAGATATCCAGGTCAAGGTCTATGAGAAAGATTATCCGGAAGTGAAGGACGTTGATGGAAAACTGGTGGTTCTGGCGCGGGAATTAGACGCCAAAATCATTACGACGGACTTTAATTTAAACAAAGTGGCGTCTCTTCAGGGTGTGACCGTGCTGAATGTAAATGATCTCGCCAATGCCTTGAAGCCCGCGGTGCTCCCGGGCGAGAAGATGACCATCTACATTGCCAAAGACGGCAAAGAAAAAGAACAGGGCGTGGGATATTTGGACGATGGGACCATGGTTGTGGTTGAAGAAGGACGGCGGTTGGTCGGCAAAAAAGTGGATGTGATGGTTTCTTCCGTCCTTCAAACATCGGCAGGCCGCATGATCTTTACCAAGCTCCGTGAGAAAGACTAGAAGAAAACCGGACACCGCCGCCATTATTGTCGCCGGAGGCAAGGGGCTGCGTTTCGGAGGACGGGTTCGCAAACAGTACATTCTCCTGAATGGAAAACCAATTGTCTGGTGGTCCCTTTGGGCATTCGAGAAAAGCCGCTCTGTTCAATCGATCATTCTCGTGGTTCCCGCGGAGGATGTCTCTCTGCTGAATGCCAAAGCCCAGACTTGGAAATTCAGAAAGCTAACCGCCATTGTATGCGGTGGAGAGACTCGCGCCGATTCCGTCCGTGAAGGTCTCCGGGCGGTGCCGGACACCTGTAGTTATGTGGCGGTTCACGATGCCGTTCGTCCGCTCGTTATGCCGGAAACGATTGAAAGAGTCATTCAGGCGGCACGCCGATCCAAAGCGGCCTTGGCCGCCTGCCCCAGCAAAGATACAGTAAAATTAGCCAATGGAGACGGATGTATCCATTCCACTCCGGCGCGCGAAAAAGTTTGGTTGGCGCAGACCCCGCAAGCGTTTGAGATCAAACTCTTGAGACGTGCTCATCGGATGGGCGGAAAAGTAAAGGCGACTGATGACGCGATGCTGGTGGAGAGATTGGGTGTCAAAGTTCGTCTCGTCGATACTCCAGCGGACAATATGAAGATAACGACTCCCATTGATTTAATGATTGCCCGGGCCGTCATAGGGGCTCGCTCTCGATGACGAACCTGCGCACCGGTATCGGTTACGATATTCACAAGCTCGTCGTAGGACGGTCGCTCTGGTTGGGTGGCGTTTTGATCCCTTTTGAAAAGGGCCTGGAAGGTCATTCCGATGCGGATGTTTTGCTGCATGCCGTCATCGATGCCCTCCTGGGTGCCGTGGCGCTCCCGGATATTGGCCACTATTTTCCGCCTTCAGATCCCACCATCAAAAATATCGCCAGTGGAACCATGCTATCCCGGGCATTTCGCGAAGTGGTACTTCTGGGGTATCAAGTGATTAACGTCGATTCTGTCATCATCGCCGAAGCTCCGAAAATTGCACCCTATCGGGACTCCATGCGCAAAAAGATCGCTGATGTTCTTGGCATTCCCGTGACCAACGTGCAGGTCAAGGGAAAGTCGAATGAAGGATTAGACGCCATCGGTCGCGGTGAGGCCATTGCCGCCCAGGCCATTGTTTTGTTGTCGAAATGACGCTCCGCATTCATAATACGCTCACTGGCCGCGTCGAGCCTTTCCAATCGATCGAACCGAAGTCTCTGCGCATGTATGTCTGCGGGATTACGCCTTATGACGTCTGTCATGTTGGACATGCACGCTGCTATGTGGTCTTCGATATTGTGCGGCGAGTCTTTAAAGCCAACGGCTATCAGGTGCGCTTTGTGCAGAACTTCACGGATGTGGACGATAAAATCATCGCTCGCGCCCAGGAACGCGGAATCAAACCTTCCGAACTCGCCCGACAGAATATTGAAGACTTCTTCAATAAAATGGATGCCTTGGGTGTCGAACGCGCCGATGTCTATCCGAAAGTTACGGAACATATTCCCGATATCATCGCGTTGATCAAGACATTGGTCGAAAACGGGACGGCCTATCAGTTGAGGGGAGATGTTTATTTCTCCGTGAAGGCCTTCCCGTCTTATGGGAAACTCTCCAAACGTCCTTTAGAAGAGCTCCAGTCCGGTGCACGGATAGATATTAATAAAGAAAAGAAAGACCCCCTGGATTTTGCTTTATGGAAGGAATCCAAACCGGGCGAACCCGACGAGGTGTCCTGGGATTCCCCGTGGGGCAAAGGCCGCCCGGGCTGGCATATTGAATGCTCGGTTATGTCCATGAAACATCTGGGCGCCCATTTCGATCTGCACGGCGGAGGGCTCGATCTTATCTTCCCGCATCACGAAAATGAGATCGCGCAATCGGAAGCGGCCACGCACAAAACCTTTACGAATGTCTGGATGCATAACGGATTTGTAACGCTCAACCGCGAGAAAATGTCCAAATCGTTGGGAAATTTCTTTTCCTTAAGCGAAGTCTTTGCGAAATATCATCCGTCGGTTGTGCGTTATATGCTTTTGACCGTGCACTACCGGGCCCCGCTCGATTTCTCTTCTGAGGTTTTGGAGCAAAGCCGCCAGGCCCTCTCCGGGCTGCGGGATGCGATCGCCCGGGCCAACCGTGTGCTGCAGAAGCAGGAGTTTGGCGTCGATGAATCCGACCAGCCGGCACCGCAAATCGCCAAAGAGGCGGATCGTCTCACCGAGGAATTCCAGGAATCGCTGGCCGATGATTTCAATACACCGGAAGCGCTGGGCGTCCTGCACCAGCTGGTCAAGCTTCTCGCAAAACAATTTAACACCAATACAGTGTCTCGTGGTTCGGTCCGTTATGTGCTGAATAAAATTCGTCAAAGTGCCGAAATATTGGGGCTCGATCTTTTTTCATTCCTGCAGGGACTTTTCATTCCCGCGGAAGTGACGCAACTGGCCCACGAGCGTGAGGCCGCGAGATTACGCAAAGATTGGAAAGAGTCGGACCGTCTGCGCCTGGCGATTTCCGGCCGCGGCTACGTGGTTGAGGACACACCGCAAGGACCACGGCTTCTCCCGAAGGCATCCATTTAAGTATGCAAAGTAACGACTTTATTTTTGGCCGTCAACCCGTACTCGAAGCGCTCAAAGCCGGACAACGTCCCATTCATAAAATCTGGATTCAAGCGGGAACGGGTGGAGAGATCACCAAAGAGATCGAGCGCCTGGCCAGGGCGAAAGGAATTCCCCTTGAGTGGTCCCCACGTGAGCACCTTGATAAGCGCGTGGAGGGACATCACCAGGGGGTTGTCGCTCAGGCGAGCGCGGCGTCCTATGTGGAACTGGAGGATTTTCTGCGAGAGCTCGCGCCTGGGTCACCCTGTATTCTGGTGGCCCTTGATGAGATTCAGGACCCGCACAATATCGGAGCGATCCTGCGTAGCGGCGGGTTTTTTGGTGTATCGGCGGCCATCGTGCCGCGTTGGAGAAGCGCCCCTGTTGGTGAAACCGCGGCACGCGTTTCCTCGGGAGCCATCGAACATATTCCCCTCATCCGGGTGCGGAATCTTGCCGACTCCATCCAGGATTTAAAAGAAGCAGGGTTTGAGGTGATTGGAGCAGACCTGGAAGGCAGTCCCATCGCTGAACATCAGCCCCATAAGCGAACGGCGCTTATTTTCGGGAGCGAAGGAAAAGGGATCCGACGTCTGGTGCGCGAGAGGTGTGATAAACTACTGAAGGTCCCCGGAGACGGTCCGGTGGCCTCATTGAATGTCAGCGCCGCTGCCGCGATTTTCCTATACGAATTTTGCCGACCGACCTTGACAAAGTGATACACTAGTGTTACACTTAGATTATTAAAAAGGAGGCTCGTGATATGCCGACTATTCTGCCTCGTGTAAACGTTACTTTTGATTCGCAGACGCATAAAGTTCTTTCTTTTCTTGCAAAAGGAAAACACGAAAGTCTCGGGGGGCTTATTGCGGAAATGGTTCAGACGCAGCTGGAGCTCATGGAAGATTTGGCTTTAGGCGAACTGGCTGACAAGCGCCTGACGACTTTTAAGCGGGACGACGCCCTGACGAGCGAGAGCTTTCTGAAATGGAACAAGTCCCGCAAGAATCGTTAGAGACCTTTAAGGTACTCTGGCATCAAGATGTGCAGGGTGATGTGAAGTCCCTTCAAAAGGGATTCGTGGAGTCTTTGATACATGGCACGGTTCATAAGCTATCCAAGGCTCCTCATTTGATCGGTCAGCCTCTTCGCGGAACGATGAATCGTTTGTGGAAAGTAAAATTCAATAAGTTCAGAGTAGTCTATACGATCAATCGGTCAGCGAAGGAAGTTTGGGTCCTGTCTGTCCAAAAACGAGAGATTATTTATGAACCCAGACATCTCAACCGTCTCATGAAATTGGCAGCGGCTCTCTTGGCTAAGTGATTCGTCTCCCGAAGGGGACTCAAATGGCAGAGAACCGAAAAATTGTTCGGAGCCTTGTATTCCTCTCGTGTTTACTGTGGTTGTGCAGCGACCTTGCTTTCGCTGGGCAGGGCTGTTGTTCAATGCATGGTGGAGTGGCTGGTTGTACGGACGCGAAGCTGCAGTGCAACGATGGGACGGTGTCGCCAAGTTGCAGTTGCCAAGATGGGGCCACCTCTTCCGTGTCGCAAGGTCATGATGGGCTTTCATTCTTAGGCGCACCGCCGCAGCCGGAAGCTCAGCCTTATGGAAATTCAATGACCGATGCTGTTTCTGCGACCCCAGGTAATGTCGATGCTTCCGTCTCAGCGCAATCTAAGAAACAAGACAAATGGACTTGTACGGCTAAATGTCAACTCTCTGTTGCAACACCAGAAACGTCTTGCGAGGGGTAGGTCTACGGTGGCGGCTCAGGTTCAACCCAAGGTGATGCTTGTATGGCAGCCCAAGATGATGCCAAAACGAAGTCGCCTCGAGGTTGTTACCCTAGACATTGCTATTGTCCAAAATGCACCAAACGCTGAATGCAGAGGGATCGTCTTGGAGAACCAAAATGAAACGTAAAAATTACAAGGGTTCTACGCTAGATTCCAACAAACTCATTGCCATTTTGCGCCGGAGAGGTGCGAAACAAAAGCGAGCCGAAGCCTGCTGGTTACTTGGAAAATACAGGGAGAAAAAGGCAATTCCAGTTTTGTTGCGTGCTTTAAAAGATAATGCGGCGGAGGTGCGGTGGGAAGCAGCTAAGGCGCTGGCGGCAATTTCGCGTTCTGACTCTATTGAGCCCCTCATACAAATCATGCGGCATGGTAAGACAGCGAATATCCGAGAAGCAGCCGCTTATGCGCTTTCTTCCATGTTTTCCAAACGTTCGAAACAAGCCGCGCAGTCTTTGCTCAGTGTCTTGAATGATAAAAAAGAGAAAGCGATCGTGCGCGCTCAAGCAGCAGAAGGCCTGGGGAATTTGCAATACCATCCGGCATTTAATTCACTGATGTCAGCTCTCAATGACAAAAACGTCGAAATCAGATTTTGGTCGGTCTTTGCCTTAGGAAAGTTAGGGGATCTCAGGGCCGTTCCAAAACTGAGAGATATGGCGCAACACGATTCTGGAGCCTTACCTCGCTGGGGCTCCATCAAGAAAGAAGCCCGAGACGCTATTAGCGCAATTAATCGCAAGTGCTCGTAAACATCCTAGGGAACGCGAATTTTTGACGACGTATCTTCCGCCACATGTCCGGCGGATGCCCGCCTGTAGTGTGGCGGGCAAGTCCTCTCGATTTTAGCGCGCATTCAGCCGACGTAGCTCCCCGCCACAAGACGGGCGGGCCCGCCTGTAGTCTGGCGGGAATTGGCGGAAGCACCTGTTTTGTAAACAGGTGGTTGGTAAGGAAGGCGAGTTCGCAGCCGACGTAGCTCAATTGGTAGAGCACCTGTTTTGTAAACAGGTGGTTGGAGGTTCAAGTCCTCTCGTCGGCTGCGAGCTCGCCAACCTTGAAGATAAGTCCTCCCATACGCACGATCGACTGAATGTCGATCGTATTGCGTATGGCCACCGCCACCTCTGGAAACAGGCGGCGGAGGTCGTCGGCTCCATTTTTTGTGAAGAATCGCCGAATACGTCAATATAGACCAGAATTTGGTGGGTTATCGGTGGGGAGAACTGTGTTTTCGAAAACCATTGTTCGCGGCATCCCAGTTCTTACTTGAAACATTGGGCTCAATAATTGTGATGAGGAAAAGATGGCTTAATTCCTTGAAGGACTTTCGATAATTCGGTTTCTGCTCAAATGTTGTCTATTCCTTGTTTGGGGTGGAGTCGGCTATAAATATTTTCTCGCCAAAGACATCCAGGCAACGGTTCAACGGTCAGCTCGCGTTAAAGTAGATATGTTTGCAGTTGCCGTTCTTCTTTTGGTAGCGGAAGGCGGTGGCAGAGCTCACGGAGCAGTTCGCATGATGTTTCTGGATCTAGCCGCTAATGGTTTTCATCATATGGATTTTATTTCTCTTGCCTTATATGCTCTTATCGCTTGGTTGCAATGGACGTTCTTGGATTTTCTTATTACAAGAGATTTCAGTTGGGAAGAAATATCCTGGATCGGGACGAGCATCCAATCGCGAGTGTGGAGATTAATAGGATGCCTCTTGATGTTCGCGGTGGATTGGTTCGGATATGCGCATGCGCGCTGATATGAAACCCATAAGGTATCAAAGATATTTCTGGACGGTATCCGTGGTGTTTGCGGTATTTATAGGTGCATGCTCAAGGCGAATGCCATCTGATTGGCAAACGTATCAGAGCTCTTCAATGAATTTAACCGTTCAGCACCCTCCACAGTGGGAACTGAAAGAATCCACTACAACGTTTGCATTTGTATTTAAAGATCCAGCCACGCAGCATACAGCGATGATTGGATTTGGCCACCTACAAGATCCCTTCATTAAAGCTATTCTGATGAGTGGAAAAGTGTTTCCAAAGCAGTCCATCAACGGAACAGTTCAAGAACTCGTCCAGATTAATGGGATAAAAGCTGTCCAAAGTGAAGGGCAAATGCGCGGCGCAACTGATGCATGGACACGCGGTTATACGTTCATGCAAGGTGATCAGGTTTTAAACATTTTCTTATTGGCGCATTCGACCGATCTTTACAAACAAATGCTTCCGGATTTCGAATTAATGTTGAAGACTTTGCGTCTCGACGGGCATGAGACCCAATAACTGCTGTTTCACGGATAAGTCTTGTAATCTATGTGGGTGAATCTTGCATTTGTTTTGTAATACAAAAATCGCGATTCTTGCATTTGATTCGACGGAGAATTGGGTTAATATTGGGTTAAAATTGCATTTTTGCGATCCGCAGAGTTTTAGGAATTTTGGGATTCATATATAAATTCAAATGGATTCAAGTGATTCACTTTTGCAGTCCCAGGGATTTTGTAAACAGGTGGTTGGAGGTTCACCCGACACACAGCGGTAGGGTGAGCGCCTGTAGTGTGGCGCTCAAGTCCTCCCATACGCACGATCGACCGAATGTCGATCGTCTTGCGTATGGCCACCGCCACCTCTGTGAAACAGGCGGCGGAGGTCGTCGGCTGAATGCGCACTATCTTCGTCGGCTTTCATTTTCGTGAAGATTTTCCGAATTATTACGAGGAGGTCGTACTATGAAAAGCTCAGTCAAAAAGAGCCATTTGTGTCTGATGGTATGTTTAACCATTCTCGCCTCCTACACCGTGGCTCAGGCCGATGACCAGGCGCCCAAAAACAATTCTTATCGTCAAGAGATACGTGACCGTCTCAAAACATTGCAATCAAATCTTGATCTTATGTTGGCCAATGGTCAGTTGACTCCCGATCAGTACAAAACAGAAAGCGACAAGATAAGACAATTTAGAGTGCAAATACACGCTGACTCCCAGGAACAGGAGCCCATGACCAAAGAGGATAGAAATACTGATTTACAGCTTATACGGCAAATAAAGCAGGAGGTTTCGCAGTGGGCAGTAGCCAATAGTTCTGGCGTTCCTGTTTCTCAAAACATCCCTATGTCTGATTTGCAATCACAATACACAATTCTCAACAATCAGTATCAAAGTCTCGACGCAAAATACCTCTCAGCAGTTTCTGCTGGAGATTTCCAGACGGCGCAGACGATCAAAACGCAACAGGATGCGATCCGACAGCAAATGGAAGATTTACGATCAAAAATGCAGCAACAAATAAGTCCCACAACGAATCCATGACAAATTCTTGAATGGTATTGGACTCCATCAGTCCATCTTGTCATCGATCGGCTTTCAACTTTAGATGCGGTTATTTCTAAATAGTCTCGTCACTCTTCTAGTTATCGCCAGCCTGGGCCTATGGATATATACGGGCCTTCATCCCCATGAGGTCAAACCACTCTTACTGTATGGCGCCTACTATGGGATGCTCCTGATCTTTCTGACGTGGATCTATACGGTTTTTGAGTATCTTCGAAGTTCTCAGTTCTCGCCCGCGGCTTTCCTGCGCCACTATGGGGGGGGAATTCTATTTTGCCTTCTGGCCACTGTGATGATCGAAGTTTCCGTCAAACCCTCATTCAAAACATTGAGCGATGAAACGAATCTCCTGGTCACATCCCGCGCCATGGCGTTTGAAAAGACGGTGGCCGGCCAATTGGAGGCATTGCGCTACTACGGTGAATTTCATCATCTGATTGCGACCCCCACGATCGATAAACGGCCGTTTTTATTTCCTTTTCTAGTCGGCACGTTGCATACGCTTCGCGGTTTTGATTCGGCGAACCCGTTCCTCCTCAACTTTATACTCATGTTCATTTTCTTATCCACTGTGTTTATCAGCGCGCGCCAGTTTTTGAGTGGGCCACTTAGCGTCTCGGCCATTTTTCTCGTGATGTCCTATCCCCTCTTTTCCATCTGCGGAACCTCTGCCGGATACGATTTGCTTTCGAGCGTCTTTCTCGGCCTCTCGCTCGTGACTCTCTATGCCTTTCTGCGTGGTCCAACCAGTGAAAAATTCGTTTTATTGTGGATGACGCTTGTGGCTCTCTCTCAGACGCGGCATGAATCATTCATATATTTCATTATCGTGATGGGATGTCTGACAGTCATAGGGCGCGTCACTCGCGCCTATCTCAGTGATAATCGCCTCGTCATCGCGATGACGCCTCTCTGGTTTTTATTTTCGGTGTGGGGACCGCTCGTCAATTTTGGATTGGTGGAAGAACCATCGGAACAGCATATGTTCAGCCTCGAGCACTTCCAAAATAATTTCCTGGAGTTTCTTAAAGCTCAGTTCCATTTTGATTTTTCTTTGCCCTATAACAATATCCTGAACCTTCTCGCGGCAGGGCTTCTGGTCTGGCTCTTCATCAGAATGGTTCTGCGCCGGCGTATGGCGCCACCCCCTTTTCAAACCCGCTTTTTAGTCATTCTGTTTTTCTGCGCCCTGGCCGCTATCGCGGTTCCGTTTTCCTTTTATGGCGGCCTATCTCTGCATCCCGCTGGTGTCCGGTTGTTTTTACCCTTGTCCTTGATCTGCGCGCTGGTTCCCATTCTCTGGTTAACGACGTTATCTGAGGATTCACGGCCTCGCATGACGAAGCCATTTCTGGCGGTGTCCATCTTTCTGTTTCTTCTTTACCACCCGATCGCGGTGGAAGGCCGCTTTGTCAACGGGTCGTATCTGTACCGCGAGGTGGTATTTGAACACGAAGTGATCCAGCGGTTGTTCCCTGACCAGAAAATACTGATTATTTCTGAAATTCCTTCCCATTTCACCGCCTTGCAATACGGAGCCGTGGATTTTTCAACCGCGAATAAAAACATCACCAATTCCTTATCCGGCCTGGCGCGGCATATGTTTACGGACATCATTGTGATTCAACAAATTGCGATTGCAACAAATTCTCCCATGCCGGAAGACCAGTTGAGTCCAGCCTACGTTCTCCAACCCATTACCGAATGGGAAACGGATCCCGACACCTTTATCCGAATCTCCAGAGTTATGCGATGAGGACCTTTCAAAATATCCTTGTTTTTCTTCTGGCCATCGCCAGCCTGGGCCTGTGGGTCTATACAGGGCTCCATACTCAAGACATGTCGCCTTTCCTTTTGCATGGCACCTATTACGGAATGTCTACGCTGTTCTTTTTGTGGAGCTATTCCATCGTCCGGGTTCTAGAGCTCAGGCAATTCTCCATGACGGATTTCTTGCGGCGCTACGGTTGGGGACTCCTCCTCTGTCTTGGGATGACGCTGGTTATTTACATATCCGTCAAACCCTCTTTTAAGACCTTGAGCGACGAGACAAACCTCTTATCCACCTCGCATGCGATGCTCTATGGAAAACTCAATACGAACGAAATGCAGGCCATCCGTTATTTCGGGAACTTGAATGCCATCACCACGTCAATCGATAAGCGTCCTGCCCTTTTCCCCTTTCTGACGACGCTTCTGCACACCATACGTGGATTTGATGCGAAGAATGCGTTTCTGGTTAACGCGATTCTCATGTTTGTGTTTCTGTCGGCTGTTTTCATCTGCGCGCGCCAGACGTTTAGCGGACCGATTAGTGCGGCCGCCGTGTTCCTCGTCGCTTCGGTTCCTATTTTTTCCATTTGTGGGACATCGGGAGGTATCGATTTTATTGCTTGTTTTTTCCTTGGACTCTCGTTGGTTATCCTGTTTCAGTTCCTGAAAAAGCCTTCCAGTGAATTGTTCGGCCTTTTGTGGATGACGCTGTTGATGTGCGCCAACACCCGTCTTGAATCGGTCGTATTCCTTTTTATCTTCATGGGATTTCTTTTCATTTGGGGTTTAGTCCGATGGGCGTATCTGAAGGAAAATCGCCTTCTTATCGTGATGGCACCGTTATGGCTCCTCATCCTTTTCTGGGGAACTCTGGTAAATTCCGTTTATCTGGTCGATCAGCCAGGAGAAAAGCATCTGTTCAGTCTCACTCATCTCCACCACAATCTTCTGGAATTTTTGAAGGGGCAGTTCGACTTTCGCTTCTATCTGCCGTATGACAACTTGCTTCATCTCTTGGCGGTCATCCTGATCGTGGGGCTTTTCTGGGGGATCCTAATCCGTAAACGAATTTTCCAGGAGCGCGCACAGAAGCGATTTGCGTTGGTATTCGTAATTTCACTTGTTGTTCAATTGACCATTGCTCTGGCTCATTTCGCGGGGTTTTATACATTTCCGACGGCATCACGCATGTTTTTGCCCTTCGCCGTTACTTGTGCTTTGATGCCGATGTTCTGGTTGGCGACTTATCCCCAGGAATCGTTCGCCAAAGGATCCAAGCTGATTCTCCTGGGGTCGATCGTACTCTTCGTTTTGTATCACCCGATTGCCGTCGAAGGACGGTTCATCAACTGGCTGAACCTCAATCGCGAAACGTATTTTGAACATGACGTTGTTCAGCATCTTTGGCCGGACAAGAAAATCTTAATAGTCTCTGAAGTCCCGTCACAGTTTACCGCGCTGGAATACGGGGCGATCGATTTCGACACCGCGAATATGAACATTCCGAAATTCATGGCGGGGTTGATACGGCATCTCTACCAGGACATCATCGTTGTTCAGCGCATTATGTATGACACCAATGCTCCAGATAAAAAAAATGTTCTGAACCCGGCTTATTCGCTTCAAACTCTGACCGAATACGAAACGGCCGACAACTGCTTTATCCGGATTTCGAAGGTCGTTATAGGGCCACCACCTACGTTCCATCAACGGTCGTTGCGTTGATCATGTTATAATTCCCACTCTCGTACCAGGATTGCTGTAGAGCCCTTTGTGCTGGGGTGGCTGAGCCCCGCCAGACATCAGGCGGGCCCGCCGGTAGTGTGGCGGGGGTCAAAAGCAAAGCATCAGCTGCACCGACAATATAGTTGTCTTGCGCAATCATTATTAGAGCCCTTGGTGCTGGGGTGGCTGAGCGGTCAAAAGCAACAGACTGTAAATCTGTCGGGCTATGCCCTTCGAAGGTTCGAATCCTTCCCCCAGCACCAAGGGCTTCTGATTGCGCAAGACAAACTTGCACAAAGGTTCGAGCGCCACACAACAGGCGCTCGCCCGCCCGAAGTCCGCCACACTACAGGCGGATCCGACCGTTGTGTGTCGGATGTGGCGGGCGAATCCTTCCCCCAGCACCATCTTTTCAACTCAGAATTCAGAGCTCAGAACTCAGAGATCTTTCTGAGCTCTGAGCTGATTTTTGGGTATTAATTTTCGCCGCGATTTCCAGCGTTGTACTTGCCAAACTTAAGAAATATAAACCGAACTCTCTAATCGGTTGATTACTAGAGGCGTTTTTTGATCCCAATTACAACCTCACAGAAAACTCAAAAGTAAATCAACATAATGTCAATTCGCATCTAAAAAACAATCCGTTATCGGGTCAAATTATTTACAACAAAAGCTCTTGAAGTTCTACTTTTCCTACTATACAAGCGTGCGTGATCTCCCGCGCGCCCACTTTTTCTCTACGATTATTCAAATTTGCTTATGTTCTTTTGCTGCTGGCGCTCGCGGGAGCTGGCCCCTTGTGGGCGGCGGGATGTGGTTCAACCGTTACCTGTTCCACGACCACGTTCTGGATCGGAGGAAACATCACCTCCGGCAGTGGCCACTGCACGACCGCCACCCAATGGAGCTGCAATGCGAACTGGTCTAATACGGACGGCAGCAGTACGATTTGCTGCAGCGCGGCTCCCGGAGCCGCCAACGCCGTAGTCTTCGACGGCGGCAGCACCGCGTCAGGCACCAACTGCACTCTCGACATTAGTACCACCGTGGCATCTGTCACAATCAGCACCGCCATCACGGGCGGCTACACCGGCACAATTAGCTTCAATGCTTCAAGTTTAACCGTTACGGGGCCCTTCGCCCTGAATCACGGCACACTCTCTCCCGGATCGAACTCGTTGGTTTTTCAGAGCAGCATGACGATTACTTCTGGAACCTTCACCGCCGGCGGCAGCACTGTCACATTCAATACCTCGATTCTCACCAGCACCATCACTTCCAATGGTCAACTGTTTAACGATGTGATATTTGCTGGGACTGGCACCTACACGCTGGCGGGCCCCTTCAGGGTCTCCACCATGACTATCCAATCCGGTTCCAACTTCAGTTTAAATGGCAGCAGCATGACCATATCCAGTTTCACAAATTCAGGAAATTTCAATTTATTGGGTTCGGAAATCGTCAGTTCCGCGCCGAATGACACGGCCGGGTCTTCTGTGACTTATGCGGGAACCGCCGCAAATGAAGTGGTCTATTCCACCTGGACGTACAGCAACCTGGTCATCGGGGGCGGGGCGACGACCATCTTCAGCTCGTCAGGAACCTTGACCGTTAACCAAATCATGTCGCTGACGGCCAGCACCTTCACCACCACGGCGAGCAACAACAGTTTAAACGTAACAAATGGGTTTACGATTTCCGGAGCCACGGTTTCCGTGAACGCTTCTCAGGTCACGGTGGGCGGGAACTGGTCTAGAACTGCCGGAACCTTCAACTTTGGGACGAGCACGGTCACTTTCAACGGCACAACTACGCTCACCGGCTCCACCACGTTCTACAATTTTGTCGATTCTACCGCCGGAAGCGCCCTCACTTTCACAGGTTCTTCGACTACTACCGTTAAGGGGTTGTTCACGCTGACGGGCAGTTCGGGGAACGATATCACTCTGCGTTCTCTTACCACGGGAACCACCTGGTACTTGGTTGACAGCGGCACCCCTACCGTTTCTTTTGTGAATGTGGAAGATTCCAACGCAGGCCAAGGCACCAGCATCAAAGATCAGGGGGGGGTCAACGCTGGTAACAATACGAACTGGGTATTCGGGGTTGGATCTTCAACCATTACAGCGGTGGGCGTCAGCACGATGAGTGTGACGTGGTCCTCGTTGGCCGGAACTACAGGGTTCGATGTTGAAGCTTCCACAGCCGCCAACTTTACGGGAACGATCTTCTCAACCGCTACGGCCATCACCTCGGCCACCTCGCTTGTCGTCCCGAGCGCCACGAATCTCACGGCCAACACCACGTACTATCTGCGTGTCGGAGCGCTCTACAGTGGGACGACTCTCTATGCCTTACCAAGCCCCAGTTCGACCAGCACGTTGACGACGCTCATTACCGTCGATCAGATCTACCAGGTGTTTGCCTCGAGTGTGACGGCCAACTGGACGGCGTTCGGGGGAACCGGTCCCGGGGCCAGTACGTCGGAGGGCTATGAGCTGGATGCTTCCTCCGCCAGTAACTTCACGGGAACGATTATCTCTTCGGCGACGACCTTGCCGGCCACAAGCACCCTGACGGTCACGGGACTCACCGGCTCCACCACGTACTACTTCCGCGTGGGAGGGCTCAACTACAACAATGTCCCGAACTTCACGACCATTGGGAGCACTGTGACAGGCGCCGTCGCGGCTCCGTCCAATCCGGCTGTGGTAGCCGCCAGCTCCGATTCCCTGACGGTCAGCTGGTCATCGATGGCCGGAGCCG
>Ga0206903_10218_pt2 | contig 16171 bp, 13 predicted proteins | sample Alteio_BWOrgHeat_45_FD_152959 | JGI IMG/M metagenome (GOLD analysis project Ga0206903, IMG submission 152959) | Enriched cells from forest soil in Barre Woods Harvard Forest LTER site, Petersham, Massachusetts, United States -... | ecosystem: Environmental > Terrestrial > Soil > Temperate forest >... | reverse complement strand
AATGGCTTTATCAAAAGACAGGTATCAATTCCGTTTTTCTGCAACTGGTGGCAAAGCTTAGCTTCTGCATCAAGATTTTTTCTTGCCCAACCGGGTATAAACAAAAGCAACGTGTCTGCGCTTTTATTGTTAGCAAATAATTTAAAAAATGCTTTGTTGTTTTCATGCCATTTGCCTGTTATGGGTGAAGGATAAGAAAAAAAGTTTTCGTTAGCTGCATTACTGTTCAATTTGATTATATCTTTTTCGCAGGGCGTGTTGAAAATATTGTAAAACAATTCAGGCTTGTCAAAAAATGGTTGAGTCATGTTGTAAAACTCATCAATAGAATATGCCTTATCATCAAAAAGATCAGGATCAAACTGAACAGAGCAGGTTCTCTTTATAGTGATCCGGTCATATAACCTGTCGGCTAATGGGAATAATGCAGCTTGTATATTCATAGATCAGCCAATCTTTTATAGCGTGACAATGAATGTACCTGTTTTGTTGCTTGCCGATAGTGATTAAATAATTTTAATTTGGGTTTTATACAGATTTAAAATCCATTATTTGTTAATACCAAATTGCAAATCCACATCAATATCAGACAACCATTTCTTTAACATCATCCGCTATTATTAATCTACCTGATGTTTTTGCTTTCACTTCTTCAATACTTACACCGGGCGCTGTTTCTCTTAATAAAAAGCCAACAGGTGTTATATCAATTACGGCAAGATCAGTTACAACTTTTTTTACACAGGCAAGGCCTGTTAAGGGTAAAGTACATCCGGACAAGAGCTTGCTCTCCCCTTTCGGATTGGTATGCTGCATAGCAACAATTATATTTTTCGCGCTAGCAACAAGATCCATCGCGCCGCCCATTCCTTTCACCATTTTACCGGGAATTTTCCAGTTGGCAATATCACCTTTATCGCTTACTTCCATTGCGCCTAAAACGGTAAGATCAATTTTGCCCGCGCGTATCATTCCAAAACTTTCTGCACTGTCAAAGAAAGCACCGCCTTTAATAACGGTAACTGTTTCTTTACCTGCATTAATTAAGTCTGCGTCTATTTCTTCTTCAACAGGATAAGGTCCCATTCCTAAAATACCATTTTCACTTTGCAGGATCACGGTCATTCCAGCAGGAATAAAATTGGCAACCAAAGTTGGAATGCCAATACCGAGATTTACATACATGCCGTCTTTTAATTCCTGCGCTATGCGTTTTGCAATGCCGTATTTGTCGAGTGCCATTTTAATTTGATGATTTGTTGATTTGATTATTTGTTGATTGAATGATTTTCTTTGTTGAAGCAATAATTTTCGACAATACTTTTTGAATAGATTCCAATTTAGATAATAGCGAACCCGGAGTTGGTAAAAGAGGCGCATGTTTACAAATCAATAACCAATATTCTGTTTCGTCTGCTTCTTTGGCAGCTAATTTCAATTTATGAATAAAATCAATTTTGCTCTCAGCGTTTTGAGCTTCCCTGATATTTGCACCGATAGATGTTCCTGATCTGAATAACTGGTTTGCAAGGCTAAACTTTTTCATCTGCTCTAATAATGTTGTAAAATCAATTATCAATAAAGCAAATCCGAAAGAAAGCTCAACAATTAAATTATCCTTGTTCGTTTGCATATAAACTAATCATCCATTATCAAATCAGCTTATCATCACATCATCAAATCAGTTCACAGCCGCACTGTTCTTCTTTCAATCCTCTTTTCATAATTGCTTCCCTGGAAAATGCGGTGTACATACACGCCGGCAACATCTATTGTGTCAGGATCAAGTTCACCGGGCTCAACCAACTCTTCCACTTCAGCAATGGTAATATCAGCAGCCTTAGCCATTGATGTAGAAAAATTGCGCGTGGTTTTTTTAAATACCAGGTTACCCATTGTATCGCCTTTCCACGCTTTTACAAAAGCAAAGTCCGCATGCAATGCATATTCCATTAAATAATGTTTGTTGTTGAACACACGCACCTCTTTGCCTTCAGCTATTTCGGTTCCATATCCTGCCGGTGTAAAAAATGCAGGAATGCCCATACCTGCCATTTGAATACGCGTTGCCAAAGTACCTTGTGGTATCAGGTCAACTTCTAATTCACCTGATAACAACTGCCGTTCAAATTCAGCGTTCTCGCCAACATAACTGCTCATCATTTTTTTAATCTGGCGGGTTTTAAGCAGTAATCCCAAACCAAAATCATCTATACCGGCATTGTTTGATATGCAGGTTAAACCCTTCACTGCTTTTCTTTTTAAAGCAATGATTAAATTTTCAGGTATACCGCACAATCCGAAACCACCAAGCATGATGGTAACGTCGCCTGTAATATCAGCTATAGCAGTATCTGCATTAGAAAAGATTTTATTCATAGACAAGCATAAATTATAAATGCTAAATTAAAGTTTTAAGCATGTTGTTCATTGCGATTATTTGAAACACAGGTTTACATTGCATGCAAAAGATTTTATTCTTTAATTTAGTCATGGCTTATTTTACTTTAATTGTTAGTTTTTCAAATCCGTATGGAAAAAAATTTGCCGGAAATCAATATCCTTCAACAACGTAAAGACGATCTTAATTTCATTATTGATGCCGCAGAGCTTGGAATATGGAATTTCGATCCCATCACCAATAAATTTTCAGGAAACAAAAGATTAAAAGAATGGTTTGACCTTCCGCCAGAAATTGAAATAGATCTTGAGCTTGTTTTAACCAGGATTGCAAAAAGCGACAGGCAAAATATTATCAATGCAATAGAAACAGCACTTCATCCAGCATCCGGCGGTAACTACAATATAGAATTCACCATTATAAACCCGGCAAATAATATTACCCGAAGAGTTGTTGCTAAAGGAAAAGCTGTTTTTGATGAGAACAATCAACCTCAAAGATTAAGCGGTACACTACAGGATATCACTCCGGAAAAAATTGCCAATGAAAAAATTTTTGAAGCAGAAGAACGTACAAGGCTGGCAGTTGACTCGGCAAACCTTGGTACGTTTGATGTAAATTATATCACCGATACTATTGTTAACTCAAAAAGACTGCTGGAAATTTTTGGGCTTGATGCAGACGCGCTTCATGTTGATCTTATAAAAAAAATTCTGCCGGAAGATCTGCCGATTCGCAACAAAGCTTTTGAAAATGCTTTTAAAACAGATATGCTTACTTATGAAATAAGAATAGTATGGCCTGATGAATCTATACACTGGATAAGTGTTCAGGGAAAAGTTTTACAAAGCGAGGATAAAAAACCTCTCCGCATTTTAGGAACTGTAAAAGATATCACCGAACAAAAAAAAGCCTTTACCAGTTTACAGGAAAGTGAACAGCAATTTCGCAATATTGTTAAACAGGTGCCCATAGGCATAACTATTTTAAAGGGACTGGATTTTGTTGTAGAAATGGCGAATAAAACTTACCTGGAAATAGTTGACCGTAAAGAAAGCAATTTTGTTGGCAGGCCTTTATTTGATGCGCTCCCCGAGGTTAGAGATGTTGTTGAAGCATTACTTAAGAATGTTTATACAACAGGCATTCCTTATTATGGCTTTGAATTTCCGGCAACCATTTATCGCCATGGCAAAAAAGAAGTTGCTTATTTCAATTTTGTATACCATCCGCTGCGGAGTGAAGAAAATAACATATACGGAATTATTGTTGTTGCCAATGATGTTACAGGAATGGTTACTGCCAAACATAAACTTACGGAAAGCGAAAGACAGTTTCGCAATCTTGTAATGCAATCCCCGATACCTATGGCAATTTTCAGAGGTGAAGATTTTATCGTTGAACTTGCCAATAATGTAATGTTTAAAACATTATGGAGAAAGAAGCCGGAAGATGTGAATGGCAAAAAATTACTGCATGTATTTCCTGAATTACGATCACAAAAATACCCCGGGTTGCTGAAAGAAGTATTTGCAACAGGCATACCTCACACAGACGTTGAATCGCTTGCTTATGTACAGGGTGATGATGGCATGAAGAAATTTTATCTCGATTATGAATATGCGCCTTTATTTGATGAAGACAAAGCTGTTTACGGTATTATTATTACTGTAAACGATGTTACCGAAAAAGTAGAAGCAAGGCGTAAAGCAGAAGAAGCAGAAGAAAGAGCCAGGCTTGCCGTTAATGCAGGCGAATTGGGCGTTTATGAAATTGACCTGGTTTCAAACAGGCTGCATGCAGATGAACGTTTCTTTGAAATTTTTGGCCAGGATAAAAACATTGGATGGGATGATCTTAAGAAAACATTGCATAAAGATGATATAATTAAACGAACCCGGGCTTTTAATGAAGCTGTGCAAACAGGCCTGCTTGATTATGAAGCCAGGTTTATTAAAAAAGACGGAACTGTTTGCTGGGTGAAAATAAGAGGCAGGATATTACTTGAAAATAAAATACCCGTAAAACTATTGGGCATTGCGGTTGATATAACAAAGCAAAAAGAATTTGAAGCTGCCCTGGAAAATAAAGTGCTTGAACGCACACAAGAACTCGCTGAAGCAAATGCAAAACTGCATCAATCGAATATTGAACTTAACCAGTTTGCTTACATCGCCTCACACGATCTGCAGGAACCTTTAAGAAAAGTAAAAACATTTACAGACATGATGCGGTCAGGGCTTGGTGAAGTATCAGACCGGACAAATATGTATATGGATAAGATACGCATTTCAACAGAGCGTATGCAAAATCTTATAAACGATATTCTTAAATTTTCTTTGCTCGCAAAAGAAAAAGAAAAGTTTGAAAAAGTAAACCTGGATGAAATTCTCAGCAACACCATAAGTGATTATGAATTATTGATCGAACAAAAGCATGCCATCATTAAAGCAGGAGAACTGCCTGTTGTAGAAGCCATACAGGTTCAGTTAAGCCAGCTTTTCGCCAACCTTATATCAAACGCTTTAAAATTCAGCGATAAAAAAAGACAGCTTGAAATACTTATACATGCCAACCAGCTCTCAGAAAAAGAATTGAACAGCTTATCACTAAATAAAAATGACACTTATTACCAGATAGAATTTTCTGATAACGGAATAGGCTTTGAACAGGAAAGTGCAGAACAGATATTTACTATCTTTCAACGGCTGCATGGCAGATCAGAATATGAAGGCACTGGTATTGGTTTAGCAATGTGCAGAAAAATTGTGCAGAATCATCATGGTATTATTTATGCGACATCGCAGGTGGGAGAAGGCTCCGCATTCGTGATCATTATTCCGCGTATACAACCTGAAAATAAAGATGAATAACTGTTGTGAAAATCTCAATAACCAGCCCGTTATTTTTTATTTTCACTTCAAAAATTGTCAATGAAAAAATTGCTGCTGTTTATCTTTCTCATTATTTCGTATACTACAAATGCACAAAGAACAGACACCAGGCTTCAACAACAAATTACTGAACTCATTAAAGGATTTCATGGCGATATTGGCATGTACGTTTATGATCTTAAGCACCATACAACAGTTGCTGTAAATGCAGATACAATCTTTCCAGCAGCAAGTATTGTAAAAATTTCTATCCTTATCGGCATCATGAATAAAATACAACATGGCGAACTGAATTATCACCAGGGGTTATTATATACAGATTCTTTGTATTACAGCGAAGGCGATGATATGCTTTCAGCATTTAAAGACAGCAGCACGATTGAATTAAGTAAAGTAATGATGCTGATGCTAACGATAAGCGATAACTGTGCAAGCCTTTGGCTGCAGGGCCTTGCCGGCGGCGGTTTACGTATTAATACTTTGCTTGACAGCATGGGCTACACATATACAAGGGTGAATAGCAGAACGCCCGGCAGGGAAACCAACAGGAGTATATATGGCTGGGGACAAACCACGCCGCGTGAAATTGCAACCATCATGCAGAACATTGTTGATGGAAAAATTATAAGCAAAGAATCAAGTGATAGAATGTTGCGTTTGCTGGGCCGGCAATATTGGGATGAAGAAGCGTTGAGTCAAATACCGGCAGGTGTTTTTGTTGCCGATAAGAATGGCGCTGTTGATGAAAGCCGCAATGAAGTGGTGTATGTGAACTGCAAGAAAAATCCTTACATATTCTCCATCTTCACAAAAAACAATGCTGATACCAGTTGGAACCCAAACAATGAAGCATGGGCGCTTACCAGAAAACTATCAGCATTGTTATGGCAGTATTTTAATAGATAAGGTTAGGGTTGAAAACCTTAAAGGAAACAAAAACTATTTCTATTTACTGGCATCAACAGGAATAATCTTCACTTCTTTTGTTGTTTCTTTTTCTTTTAAAGTTGCTGCGCTTTTTACAAGCTGAATAAATTCTTTTCTATAACCTTCTTCATCATTCCCCAACGCAGATTGCGCTGTTTGTTTTACAGATGTAAAATCTGCGTTGCCTTTGTAGGTTGAATTGCGCAGCAACATTCCAAATTCAGCAACAGAAGCTGCAAAGCGAAAATTATCAGATGTTGAATTAAAAGCAATATTCTCATCTTTTAAAGGATGTTCAATTAAAATACTTTTATCGCCATCCGGTTTTTTATAACGCAGTTTTATATTCATTACCTCATCATTAAAATTATTTTTTACAGGTGATTTCTGCTTCTTATAACGCAATGCATCCACATTCTTCAACATGGTGTCTTGCATGCCAATCGGGATCAATTCATATAGTACGGTAACGGTGTGGCCGCTGCCTAATTCACCTGCATCTTTTTTATCATCATTAAAATCTTCTTTATTCAATAAACGGTTTTCATATCCTATCAAACGATAACCCTGTACTTTACCAGGATTAAATTCAACCTGCAGTTTTACATCTTTTGCTATTGTAAATAGTGTGCCGCCAAATTCATTTACAAATACTTTTTTTGCTTCGCTGATGTTATCAATATAATTATGATTTCCGTTGCCTTTATCTGCCAGCATTTGCATTTTTGCATCCTGGTAATTGCCAGTTCCAAATCCAAGCACAGAAAGAAATACTCCTGATGTTCTTTCTGCTTCTATCAATGTTTGTAACTCATCTTCACTGCTTACACCAACGTTAAAATCGCCATCGGTACAAAGAATAACACGGTTATTTCCATCTTTTACAAAATTCTTTTTAGCAACGTCATACGCCAGTTGAATGCCTTGCCCGCCTGCAGTTGAACCTCCGGCATCCAATGCATCAATTGCATCCTTAATTTTCATTTTATCATCGCCGCTCGTTGCAGGTAGCACCAGGCCTGCGTTGCCGGCATACACGACCAATGAAACTTTATCCTGCGGACGCAACTGGTCGACCAATAATTTCAAAGATGATTTTACCAAAGGCAGTTTATCAGGTTCATCCATACTGCCGCTTACATCAATTAAAAAAACAAGATTGGATACTGGAAGGTTTTGGGTTGAAATTTTCTTTCCCTGTAAACCAATCAATACCAGTTTATGATCTGTATTCCACGGACATGTTGATATTTCTGTATTAATACTAAACGGCTCTTCATTCTGCGGCTGCGGGTAATTGTATGTAAAATAATTGATGAGTTCTTCAATGCGTACCGCACCAGCCGGTGGTAATTCGCCTTCATTTATAAAACGGCGAACATTGGCATAAGAAGCCGCATCCACATCAATAGAAAAAGTTGAGAGGGGGTTATCGTTTGTTTTTAAAAATGGGTTCTCAACTATGTGATCATAACCCTCTGTATTGAAATTTGTATTAAAGTATGATGAATCCAATTGAACTTCATCATCTTTTACTATTCGCGGCGGTGTGAATTTGTAAGTTTTATCATACGCTGCATATCCTGAAACCTTTTCTTTCATTGCCGGTTCATAGGTATTTGAAACAACATCATCCGTCATAGTACCATATCCAATAACCACAACTTCATTCAAATTTGAAGATTGTGGTTTAAGTGAAACAGCATAGTCAGATTTCTCTGTAAGCTTTATTGTTGTTGTTTTATAACCCACATAAGAAATTTCCAGTGCTTTTATTTTATCACTAACAGTTATTGAAAACTTTCCATTGATATCAGATACAGTTCCAATGTTCGTCCCTTTTGCTGTAATGGTTGCACCAGCTATTGGCGCGCCTGCATTATCTTTTACAGTTCCGGTAATTGTTCGGTCTGATTTTGAGATAAAGGCAAAGCTTAGCAGGGCGAGCAAAATGCCCGCAAAAATTATCGTCTTCATAAAATTTATTTTATTGGTTGACTATTGAATGATAAACCAGGTTGGTTTTTTATAAGATGCAGCTCCCTGTTTAATTACATAAGAAGCTGTCGAAATGATATAAAATAATTTACCGGTATCTGGTAAAACAGCAGGCAATTTCGTTTCAGATACAGTACAGGGTATATATTTTTTCGTAAAATAGCCGTTATTTCTTCGCCATTTCTTCGATCCAATGGATCGAAGTTATATCGAAGAAATGAGCTTACGGTTCTTTGAAATGTCTTTAAAGAATAAGAAGCTTTTCTGTGTATTGCTTTTTTGTTTGTTCATCAATCAAACGCAAATAATAAATACCGGCTGTAATGTTTGATGCTAACTGAATTTGAGTTGTCGCATTATTTGCCTCACTATTTATTTCTTCAGCCTGCATTAATCTTGATTGATTATCGAGCAACTGCATTTGATAATTGCCGGCAGTTTTTATTTGAAGATGGATAATGCCGTTATTAACAACAGGATTTGGATAGAGCTTCAACATGGCTGTTCCGAAAAATTTCTTTGCAGTTGAATGAAGTGTATCAATTGCTTTAATACGTCGACAAGCACTAATACCACCAACTGTAACCACAACATCACCTGCTAATGCTCTATCCATTCTCATCATAACTATTGTTGTAGAATCTTGCAGCAAGTTTATTTTTTGATCAATAGTTTCAAGACCAACCGCTGAAGCTGTTAAGATAACATCAGAACTAACTTTTTCTACAACAATTGAAAAATAACCATCAGCATCAGCTGCAATTGCTTTTTTCGTTCCTTTTACTGATAATGTTGCTAATGGTACAGGCTCGTTATTTTGATCAATAACTTTTCCTTTAACATTGATCATTTTTAAATATCCGGTTGAAACAAATCCGGTCAAAGCAGTATTAGGCCTTTCTGGTCTATTGACAGCGATCTTGTCAATTAAAACTTCATTTGTTTGTTGTTTAGACAGAGCAATATAAGTTGTATCGCCAACAACTTTATTTTCTTGCGCTTCACTCCTGTCAAACAAAAACAATAATGGCATTGTGAATGCCATCCACCAGCTTTTTTTCTTTTGAATTTTTGTTTCCATCAATGGACGTTGCAATTGTTCTGTATCAAACCTGCCGCATAATTTTCCGGGTTGATGGGAAAGAATATTCAATATTTGATGATCGCTCATCAAACTAAAATCAACAACCTGTTTGCTGCAGGCTAAACAGAACTTTCCCTGTTGTGTTGGTGTCATTGTGTTCCAGTCTTCATGGCAAGGCTTTGGAATGTATATGCTGGTTTGTTTTTGCATATCAGTTGGTTTAATACTGAGATGCAAAAGAGTTTTTAATTACATAAGATGATGTAAATTTTTTTAGATTTAAAATTTTGAACCACGAAGACACGAAGACGCTAAGTTTTCACTAAGCTTTGTGCATCTTTGTGTTCTCAGTGCCTTTGTGGTTTTTATATTTTGTAAACAGAGTAAAATAAAATTTGCAAGCGCCGGTAAAACATATAAGATCAATCTCGGCATTAACAGATGAAGAATTACTGAATGCATTTGCAAAAAATGCAGACCAGGAAATGCTGGCGCAATTGTATATCAGGTATACTGACCGGGTATATGGCGTATGCATGAAATATTTAAAAGATGCAGAAGCGGCGAAAGATGCAGTAATGAATATTTACCAGGAACTGTTAGCAAAATTGCAAATACATGCGGTAGATAATTTCAAAAGCTGGTTATATGTGGTAGCAAAAAACCATTGTTTGATGCAGTTGCGCAAAGAAAAAAAGATGGTGACCGTGGAATTTACATCAACGGTTATGCAATCGGAGAACTTTGAGCATCTTGATACCGTTCTGGAAAAAGAGCATGAATTAAAAAGACTGGAATATTGTATTGAACATTTACCCGACGAACAAAAACAAAGCATTCGCCTGTTTTACCTGCAAAACAAATGTTACAACGAAATCGCGGAGCAAACAGGTTATGAATGGAATAAGGTTAGAAGTTTAATTCAAAACGGAAGGCGTAATTTAAAAATCTGTATGGAAAAAAATGGCTGAGCCATCAACACATATCAATTATTCGTTTGAAGATATTCAGCGTTACCTGCAGGGCAACATGTCTGCTGCGGAAATGCATGACATTGAAAAAACCGCTTTACAGGACCCATTCCTGGCAGATGCGCTTGAAGGCTTTCATGATGCTGATCTTGCTGCAGCTCAGCAACATTTGAATGAGATCAACGCTTCATTGACCAAAGAAAAGAAAGCATCTAAAGTTGTTGCATTTAATAAGAAAACACAGTGGCTGAATATTGCCGCTTTGGTAATTGTGCTGGCAGGAACTGGTATAGTGGCATCTTATTTCTTTCAATCGCCAAACAAACAAAACCAGGTTGCACAGTTGAAGAAAGAACCGGTAAAAAATAGTACTTTACCTGATTCGGCAACGGTTGAAATAAAATCATCAACACAAAACCGTGATACAGTTTTATTTATTGCGCAAAACAAACAATTGAAAAAAGCAGTTTCACCTGTATCAAAACAAAAAAATACAGCCCCTGTTGCTATAGAAAAAGGGTTACAAAATAACGATGAAGCTACTGTGGCAACATTAGTGGCACCCGTGCAAAACGATAAAGACACTCAACGGCTTTATGTTAAATCAATGGCAAAAAACGAAAACAACGATACACTAACTAATGCTTTACCCAACAGGATAAGTGGCGTAAACATTGCTCCAACTGTTTTTGCCGGCAAAGTAGTTGATGAAAAAAACCAGCCGGTAACCGGTGCTGTTGTTGAGGCGGCAGATAAAAGCATAACTGTAATAACGGATAATAATGGAAATTTTAGCTTATTCAAATCAGATACAGCTTTTAGTTCGGTGGCAAGTTCAGTTGGCTATGAAACAACTTATGCAACACTTAGACCCGGCAACAATAACCTTATTAAACTTGCTGAAAACAGCAGCGCGTTAAACGATGTAGTAGTAGTGGGTTATGCAACCAAAAAAATAAAACCTGCCAATACAACACCGGAACCGGTTGGCGGATGGCAAACTTTCAATAATTATGTGCTCACGAAATTAAACAGGGATACTACCTCTGAAGCCTTTGTTACTTCTGACGACCTTGTTGAAATGGAATTTTTGATAGACGATGACGGAAATCCTTATAATATTAAAATAACAAAGCCCCTGGACGAAAAACGCAATGCCGAAGCCGTAGACATTCTCAAAAATGGCCCTAAGTGGACGAGCGCCACAAAAAAGAAAAAAGCTAAAGTATCCATCTCCTTTTAGCTTATTCATGTGAAATTTTGTCATTCATACAGGAAAGCTTTCCTTTGCGCCCTCATTAAAGCTGCCAATGCTAAAGCAATCGTGAAAATTTGGCTTTATTAAGATTGGTGGCAGTAAAATTGATAACGTATTGCGTCTTACCAATTAGTTTAAACTTTAAAATTTATACAAGCTATGGCTAAACAAGATCTGAAAGTTACCCCATTACATGACAGGGTAATAGTAGAACCGGCAAAAGCCGAAGAAAAAACTGCAGGCGGAATTATCATCCCTGACACTGCTAAAGAAAAACCCCAGCGCGGAACCGTAATTGCCGCAGGACCGGGCAAAAAAGACGAACCTGTAACTGTTAAAGCAGGCGATACAGTTTTGTATGGCAAATATGCCGGAACTGAAATCAGCATCGAAGGAACTGATTACCTTATCATGAGGGAAAGCGACATCCTCGCCATCGTTTAATCCCACCACGCCCCCATCCCCTAAAGGGGAGTAAGGCAAAAACGTTCTTTATTTTTAATTTAAAAATAGAAAAGCCTGTTAGTCCCGCAGGTTATCTGTCCCCCTTTGGGGGATAGGGGCAATAAATACTATGTCTAAACAACTCTTCTTCGAAATTGAAGCAAGAAATAAAATGAAACGCGGTGTTGATATTTTAGCCAACGCTGTAAAAGTTACATTAGGTCCCAAAGGACGCAATGTAGTGTTAGAGAAAAAATTCGGCGCACCTTCTATTACCAAAGATGGTGTAACCGTAGCCAAAGAAATTGAACTGGAAGATTCAATTGAAAACATGGGCGCACAAATGGTGAAAGAAGTAGCTTCTAAAACTGCAGACATTGCAGGTGATGGTACTACAACTGCCACTGTGCTGGCACAATCCATCATCAGCGAGGGCTTGAAAAATGTAGCCGCAGGTGCAAATCCAATGGATTTGAAACGCGGTATCGACAAAGCGGTTACTGCTGTTGTTGAGCATTTGAAATCTCAATCTCAACCTGTAGGTTCTGATGCAGCTAAAATTCAGCAGGTTGCTTCTATCTCTGCAAACAATGATGACACGATCGGTAAACTGATTGCTGAAGCTTTCGGCAAAGTTGGTAAAGATGGCGTTATCACTGTTGAAGAAGCAAAAGGAACGGATACCAACATTGAAATAGTTGAAGGTATGCAGTTCGATCGCGGATATCTTTCAGCTTACTTTGTTACCAACAGTGAAAAGATGGAAGTTGAACTGGAAAAGCCTTACATTCTTATTTATGATAAGAAGATAAGCGCTATGAAAGACATCCTTCACATTCTTGAAAAGATTGCACAGCAAGGCGCTCCTTTGCTGATCATTGCTGAAGACCTGGAAGGTGAAGCATTGGCAACTTTGATCGTGAATAAACTTCGCGGTACAATTAAAGTGGCCGCAGTAAAAGCTCCCGGCTTTGGTGATCGCAGGAAAGAAATGCTGAACGACATTGCTACACTTACAAAAGGTATTGTTGTTAGCGAAGAACAAGGCTATAAATTAGAGAATGCAACGCTTGAATATCTTGGCCGTGCGGACAGGGTTACCATCGATAAAGACAATACAACGATCGTTGGTGGCGCTGGTAAGAAAGAAGATATCACTGCACGCGTTAATCAGATTAAAGCGCAGATCGAAACAACCACTTCTGATTACGATAAAGAAAAATTACAGGAACGCCTTGCTAAATTAAGCGGTGGTGTAGCTGTATTGAATATCGGCGCAGCAACAGAAATGGAAATGAAAGAAAAGAAAGACCGTGTTGATGATGCTTTGCATGCAACACGTGCTGCTGTTGAAGAAGGCATTGTTCCCGGTGGCGGCACTGCTTTCATCCGTGCTGTTGAAGCTTTGGATAAATTGAAGAATGATAACGAAGACGAAGCAACAGGCATCAACATCGTTAAACGCGCTTTGGAAGAACCATTGCGCCAGATAGTTGCCAACGCTGGTATCGAAGGTTCGATTGTTGTGCAGAAAATTAAAGAAGGTAAAGGTGATTTCGGATTTAATGCCCGTACAGAAAAATATGAAAAATTATTTTCTGCAGGTATTATAGATCCTACTAAAGTTACCCGTGTAGCTTTGGAAAACGCAGCTTCTATTGCAGGTATGTTGTTAACAACAGAATGTGTAATTGCTGATAAGCCTGAACCTAAATCTGCTGCACCGGCAATGCCGGGTGGTGGCGGAATGGGAATGGATTATTAATCTGAATTTCCTTATAAAGTAAAAAGGCTGTCCGTAAAAAGACGGCCTTTTTGTTTGACTGAAGCTGCGCTTTAGAGATTTTACATTTCCGCCTTTGTTAGTGTTCTTCACCAACAAACCTTCCTGAATCGTCATCTTTAAATAATGCCATTCAACAGCTACTTCCCTGATTTTTTTACGGCCGCCATCCTTGAATGGAAACTCCTGCTTAAACCTGATAAGTTTAAAGACATTTTAATAGAAAGCCTAAGGTTTCTTCTTAATGATAATCGTGTTATAATTTATGCGTTTGTAATTACGAATAACCATATCCATTTAATATGGCAGGTTAGTGATGCGTATAAGCCAACAGATGTACAGCATTCTTTTATGAAATATACTGCCCGGGTGATACTGGAAGAATTAAGAAACAATCATCAAAAAGTATTGGCATTATTTGAAGTAAATGCGAAAGACAGAAGATATCAAATTTGGGAAAGAAACCCTTTAAGTATCTCACTGTTCAGCAAAAATCTATTTCTTCAAAAGCTGGATTATATACATTACAACCCTGTTCGTGCAGGCCTGTGCACCCTGCCGGAAACCTATAAATATTCATCAGCGGCTTTTTTTTTAATGGTGATAAATCCTGGGAATTCCTATCACATCATGAAGGATAATGCTGTTGGTAAAGAACACCAACAGCGGCGGAAAAGACAGCCTTTTTTATTTGTATGATTACTAAAACTGCGCTTTATGATTTTTATTTTTTGATTACAAGCAATAGAATTTCATGGCATCTTCGTTGCGTCGCAACACTTGGGCTGAAGGAACAATGCTTTGCAATAAATTACATCGCAGCAGATTTATAGCATAGTTAATGTGCTTGAAAGAAATTCCGTTAAGAATTCAAACTCAATAAACTTTACAAGGGAATCACATCCACCTTTTTTTTCTGCTCCATTTGTGGCGGGAGGCTTTCCATAATGGTTTGTTTTAAAATGCTAATAAGCCTTGTTTTACTAAATGTTTTTAAAGTAACGAGGCTGATCTCCCGTACAGGCGCAGGACTTTTAAAATAGCGCAGCATATTTTTTTTAGCACTGCTCAGATTATAAGTTGCCAGTTCAGGCAACAGGGTAATACCGCCATTTTTGTCAACAAAATGTTTCAACGTTTCAATACTGCCCGCTGCATAATCAAAATGCTTTTCTATAGAAGCATCTTTTTGTAATGCACAAAGATTCATCACCTGGTTGCGCAAGCAATGGCCTTCCTCCAGTAACCACATACTATGCACATCAATATCACCCGGCAAAAGGTATTTTTTATTGAACAGTTTTTCTTTGCGTGATACATAAGCAACAAATTCTTCATTAAATAAAAAATCTTCTTTCAGTTCAGGAACGTTAAGTGGCGTGGCCATGATGCCGGCATCCAATGTTCCATTCTTAAGTTGCCGTACTATATTTTCTGTAGTAAGTTCATGTATGCTCAATCGAACCTGCGGGTATTGTTTAATAAATGCCTGCACAAACTGCGGCAAAAGATAAGGTGCCAGCGTAGGTATTATCCCTGTTTTCAGGGTGCCGGCCACAATATTTTTTTCCTGTTGAACAAGATCTTGCATCACACGTGCTTCTGCCAATATTTTTTTAGCCTGGTCAACTACTATTTGCCCCGTTTCAGTAGTAGTAACAGGATTAGTGCGGATAAATATCTGTATTCCGAGTTCCTCTTCCAGCTTCTGCACCTGCATGCTGAGCGATGGTTGTGTAATATGGCAATGTGCAGCAGCTTTTGCAAAATGCCTGAACGCATCTAATGCTGTAATGTATTCTAATTGTATTAAAGTCATAATAGCTTTAAACTATTGAACTATAAAATTAATTGATTATAATTATTTATCCGATGCTATAACTTTGGAAGTTCTTAGCTATCAAAAACACGCAATAAATTCTCACCACAAAATTTAATAATGGAAAACAACTCCAACGACAACAGCAAATGCCCGTTCCATAACGGCAGTTTAAAACACAATGTTGGCGGAGGCGGTACCAGGAACAGCGACTGGTGGCCCAACCAGTTAAAACTTAGCATCCTGCGTCAGCATTCTTCTTTATCTGACCCGATGGATAAAGATTTTAACTATGCCGAAGCTTTTAAAAGCCTCGACCTCGGGGCAGTGAAAAAAGATCTTTATGCCCTCATGACCGACTCACAGGATTGGTGGCCTGCAGACTTTGGGCATTATGGCGGCTTGTTCATACGCATGGCATGGCATAGTGCCGGTACTTATCGTGTACATGACGGCCGTGGCGGCGCAGGAGCCGGGCAACAACGTTTTGCACCACTCAATAGTTGGCCTGATAATGTAAGTCTTGACAAAGCACGCAGGCTGCTGTGGCCTATCAAACAAAAATATAGCAACAAAATATCCTGGGCCGACC
>Ga0206903_10052_pt1 | contig 16324 bp, 14 predicted proteins | sample Alteio_BWOrgHeat_45_FD_152959 | JGI IMG/M metagenome (GOLD analysis project Ga0206903, IMG submission 152959) | Enriched cells from forest soil in Barre Woods Harvard Forest LTER site, Petersham, Massachusetts, United States -... | ecosystem: Environmental > Terrestrial > Soil > Temperate forest >... | reverse complement strand
AGCAATGACCGGGGCTGCGAAACGGGCTTCCACCGCTTAGCGGCTGTATTCCGCCCAAGTTCAAGTGGCGAAGTTTTGATCGCTCGATCGGAGTGTGAGGAGGGAGTTTCCTGGACACCTCATCAGCGCTCGCGATTTTCCATGTATTCCGTCCAGTCACTTGGCGAGTGGGAAAGGGCATCCCTTTTGCAAACTTCCTCTGTCTTGGGGGAAGGTGAGATGCAATTACGTCATTGGACTTGGGTGTGGATTTTTTTGCTCTGTGGACCCGGCGCATTTGCCGAGAGGAAACGAGTTCAGCTTTCCGTTCCTGCAGATACCCATGCGGCCCATGAGCGGGCGGATTCCGATGTCTCCAGTCCCGTCGGTCGGATTTCTGATTCAGGGGTTTGTACCACCTCGGATCGTGCCGTTCACATTCGCTATAACAATGAGCGCGACGCGATTCGAGCGAAAATCATCGATCTAGTCCCGCAATTAAACCGGATTTCGGCGAATGAGCAGAAGTGGGGAGACTCGATTTCGCGAGGATTGCAAACCGAGCTCAAACAATTGCAAACCGAAGTCAACGAGGAACGCCGCCATCCCGTGTTCTTGGCGCGGATGACTCCTGGAGATTGCATGACGAGAATTCGTCACGATGCCGTTGGCCTGATGATTTTGGAAGGCGTCGACATGATGATCCAATTTGCTCAGGAATTATTGCGCCAAGCGGACGATGCGGATTCGATGGGGACCGCTGACCAACGGGCGGAAGCTGCCGCGACCGTGGTGCTAAAGCGATATGCCAATGAGCGACGTCAGGATGACTGGGCCTTCAGCGACTCTCGGGTGACCAATCGAGCGGAGTATCCACAATACGCGGAAGCCTTTAACGAACTCTTTCCTCAGGGGCTCCCTCCGGACTATCATGGCTTTTGGGCGATGATGCAGAACATGGCCAACGATATGATTCATTCCGACGAAGCCCATTCGGCGTACAATCCGGTGCCGGTGAGACTAGATTTGTCTCAGGATGAGCCCATTGTCTCGACGACAAACTTGATTCAGGAAACTAGACATGATGCGGGGGAAGGGGAGGCTGATGTGTGGGCCCAACCGGTGAGGCATCCGAGTCGATTGGTAGTTGAATGCCCGAATCAGGATTGGGCGCTGCACCAGCGCTATCTGCGCACTCGGAACTCTTTGCTGAACCGATTGATTCGTCTGCAACCCCATTTAGCGCGAATTGCGGAGCGAGAGCAGGTCTGGGGAGAAAATATTGATAGAGCCCTTTCCAGCATCCAGCAGAAGATTGCCCTGGAACGGGACTATGATCGGCAAAATCCGATCCTCCGCTCCCGGTTAACGAAGGATGAGTGCGTTTTGTTGGCGCGCAACGCCGCCGGGGGGCTAATGCTCTTAGAAAGCCTTACGATGATGGCCGATTATGCGGAGGAGCTTTACCTGCAGTCGCTAGATAGTAATTTGGAAGGAAGTGCCGACGAACGCGCCTTGCAGGCTGCAACCGCAGCGCTGACCCCTTACTATAATAAGGAAGGGTGGGTGTTTCGGGATCCACTCGTCGTGGCGAAATCGCTTCGTGCTGAATATGCACAGGCATTTACGGAACTTTTCCCTGGTGGAGATCAGGCCGATTTTCATGGCTTTTGGGCGATGATGCAGAATATGGCGAATGGTATCATCAACGCTGAAAAGTCCGGAGACCCGTATTTTTTTTACAGCGGGCCCCGGGAATAAATTTTAATTTGTTGGCTATTTGCGCGTTCCAGTTTCTGATACGATTTGAAAAAACAGCGAAGGCAATTCTCCAATGCGCTATTGCACTCCATGGTCGAAACGATTTTCGCTTAGCCTTCCGCTCGTCGTGGCTCCGCTTGGCGGTGGCCCAACCACGGCGAAGCTGGTCGTAGAAAGTTGCAATGCCGGTGCGTTGGGATCGCTAGCTGCCGCCTATTTGCAGCCCGATCAAATCGCAATCGAAGTTAAAGCGATTCGACGCCAGACTCATCGCCCCTTTGCCATCAATCTTTTTACCCCGATGCCCACGCTTTCTCTCAACCCGAACGTGATCCAAACTGCGCTGACGCTAACTCGACCCTACCGGATGGAGTTGGGGCTCCGCGAGCCCAGCTTCGGCCCACCGTTCCATCCTGACTTTGATAGGCAATTTGAGGTCGTGCTCAAGGAAAAGCCGGCGGTTTTTAGTTTTATCTTCGGCCTGCTTGATCCGGTTTATCTCGCTGAGTGCCGAAAACGATCCATCCTTACTCTGGGCAGTGCGACGACCCCTGACGAGGCCATGGCGCTAGAGGCGAGTGGGGTAGACGCCGTCGTGGCTCAGGGAGTGGAAGCGGGTGGGCATCGGGCAATCTTCGATCCTGAGCGGGCCGATCCTGGGATCGACACGTTACGTTTGACCCGAAGTTTAGTGGAGAGAGTCAGGATACCCGTCATATCGGCCGGCGGGATTATGGATGGAAACGCGATGGCGAAATGTCTTAAGGCCGGTGCTGAAGCGGTACAGATGGGGACGGCCTTTCTTCTTTGTCCGGAAGCCGGTACCTCGCCTGCTTACCGTCGGGCGATTAGTGAAATGAAGAATCAGGAAACGGGATTGACTCGCGTTTTTTCCGGGCGATTGGCGCGCGGACTTCGCAATCGCTTCTTCACTGAAATGCAATCTCACCCAGAAGCGGTTTTGCCTTTTCCGGCACAGAATGCATTCACTCGGGATCTTCGGGGTGGTAGCTCCGCACTGGGAAGGCCAGATTTTCTTTCGTTATGGGCGGGAAGCCAAGTGGACGCCATTCGCCCAGATCTCACGGTAGCTCAGCTCATCGACGAGCTTCGACGGGAATTGGAAAAGACTAACCGGGATTAGGCATCCCTTACTTTGACGATTGACTCTGCCGACTGGGCCCGTTATCCCAAAACGATAGCTTGGTTTTGAAATCGTGAAGGGGGGAACGATGGGGAAATGGTTGGGTGTATTGATGGGGTTAAGTTCTGCGTTGCTTGCCGACCCGATTCCTAGAACCTTAGACTATGTATGTAAACGGGAAGTGGAATATACCCAAGATTGTCTAGAGATGGGAAAGAATCATCAGTTTGATCCGACTGCCCTTGGCACTTGCGATAACTTTTATGATCCGAAAATGACCTTGGATTGCGTAAACGCGATCCGTGATTTCACCTACTCGTTGAGCTTTCTCAATTCCTGTGCTTCGCTATCAACCGCTAAGAGCGCCAGCGAAGATCAAAAAGAACTGGATTGCCTGAAGAAAAGTGACGGAAACGCTCGTCCTATTTTACGCGCTGACATCAAGACAGCCATCAACGCTGCGATAACGTCTCTGCGAGGAGGAAACTCCTCTGAGGCAGTGACGCAGCTTCAATGGATTTTACAAACCTTTCCTGACAAATTCGATGGTACGGCTCCCACTGCGCCGCCGGCGACTAGTGCAAGTGGATCTACTGCCGTAGCACCAGCGCCAATGACCTCTGCTTCCGGATTTGGTTTCAGCCCTGAATGATACGCAAGGCACTTAAGCGGTAGCGCAAAATAGCGCCGATAAGACCATCATCATCCCAATTAGCGCCGCGATCCAAATAACCGTTCTAACCACTGGCGTTCCCATTGCATAAACGGGAACGTAAACCAAGCGCGCGAAAAAATATAATTGCGCTCCTAGGGCACTGATTGCGTTGTTTGCTTTGAGAAACGTCACCAGGAAAACAGCTGCCAGGAAGAAGGGAAAGGTTTCCATGAAATTTCGAAAGGCACGATCTAAGCGGCCGGCGATTCCGGTAAGATCCGGCATTTTCTCATCCCGGGGGCTGAGATTCCATTTCAAGCCCCTCTGCTTTGTCGACGAATGAGCCGCAGCCAATAGCTGCACTGATCCCAGGACAATGGACAGGGCTAGCATACGCAATTCGATAGGCATCAAGTCTCCTTTGAGTTTAGAGGAATGACTCAGCCTAACGTCAATTGTTTCGAAGGGCAACGACGGGGTGAGGGATGTTATCCTTCCGGATGGAAGCCGGAGGGAGAAAACGAGACAGGAATTAAGGCAAGGGACGATAGCGATAGGTTATCGGGTGCATTCGGCCCACGCGCATCACCATCGTGCCATCGGGATCAGCACAGAGATGCCAGCGGTAGTACTGGTTTTCGTCGACGCGATCCCAAGCGGCACAGCCTTGGTTTTCGTCGCAAGTAAATTGATCGTTCTTTCCTGATTTTCCGCAATCTTCATGACGCGAACCAAAACCCTTCTGCTCAATGAGCTCAATGGTGAGCTGCCCTTGGAGATTGCGTCCCTTCACGACTTTAACCGAACATCCATTGGGAGAGTTAGTGGGAGCGGTATAAATCACGTCCTTGAGATAGGCCTTGATTGAGGTTTCTTCGAAACGATTAAAGGCATAGGCCCGCTCATCAGAGTCGTAAGGGGTAATGGTGGTATCACAAGTGAAATCTGCCGACGCATTGACGACGAGGGGAAAGAGAATAAATAGGGGAAAGAGTAATCGTTTCATTTGGGCTCCTTGGACCGGGGTTTTAGCGGATCGGGGGAAAAACTTCCACTGGGAAAAATGTAGATACCAGGCGGGCCTATTCCCTCAGCCTGTCTTTCGACTCACCACCGCCAGCCAGGGTTGTTCTTCGATGGGTTTTCCCTCGGGACGATAATAATGACGCAGGACTTCAAAGCCGGCGTCGCGAAGTCGGTCGCGGTAAACTTCCCATTCCCAAAAGGTTCCCCAGCGCCGGCCATTGGCGTTGGCACTCCACCCCTCCTGGTTTCCTCGAGGATTTGAAGAAAAAAGGATCCCCCCATCTTTCAGACAAGCCCGGAGCTCTTTTAAGATGCGGGGGAGTTCTTGGGAAGGAACATGAAAAAGGGAAGCGTTAGCAAAAATGCCGTCGAAGTGTTCTTCCGGTAAACTCAGGGTGAGAAAATTCTGTTGCCACACTTCACATTGGCTAAAGGATCTGGCTCTTTGGCAAAACTCTGCCGCGCCATCGAGGCCGATGGCTTCATGCCCCAGGCCAGCAAAATATTTCAGATCCCGACCCGGGCCACATCCAAAATCGAGCAGCCGAAATTTCTCGGATGGTGGCAGTGCAGAAAGAAAGGCGTCATAATTTTGCGAGACGTCATGATCCCGAGTGCCAAGCCAAAAGGCCTCGGCATTGCGTTCGTAGTCATCCAAGGTGACGGCGGTAATTTCACTTAAGTGCGACGGGTCGAGCTTCATCGAAGCCAATGTAGCATAGTCGATTCGATTTGGAAGCGGCGATGAGATTTGGGCAATTGGGGAGGGTTCGAGATCTTTTGCCCCGAGAGAGCAAAGGAGTGATTTGAGTACTGTATTCTCGAAGGCTGCGGCTAAAACATCGACGGGTTTGACCTTAGTCCGCTGCGTAAATTGGCGGCCTCCTGTTTGCAGAGAATGAAACAGGGGGGATTCATGCGCCGATTTTTCATTGTGGTGACAGTATTCTTAAGTGGAATGTCCCAACTTAGTTTCGGAGAGGGGGACGACCAAGCCTGGCGAGTGGCGGGAAGCCGACGAGAAGTCTCTGGGGGGGTTGAAGTCGATTACTATCCTAAGGGTGGGAAAGACGCACGCGACGAAGCACCGGTGAAGGTGTTTTTCGAACCGGATGGCACTATCGAATCGTTGAAATATCCTGGCTTGGACATCGCGGGTGTTTTCGGTTCGACTCATCCAGGAGGCACTTTCTTAAGGGCTAAGGATGTGTCCCCGGCTCTGACTCGCACCTTGAAACGGAATTATTTGCAACACGCTTTGAAAGAACTGGAAGGCAACTTCTTACCTGAACGCAGAAATCCACCTGCCTCGGTGCGCATGCCCCACGTAGTTTCTGTTTCCAGAGTTCGTGACGTCCACGATAAGATCCTAGTAAAATTTAAGACTGCGCCCGATGATACTTTCGGCGGCACTCATCATCAATTTTTGGCGACGTTCCATTCCTCAGGCAGACTGGAGGAGATTTCCTACCCGGGCACTTTTTTCGGTAGACCTGATTTCAGCTATGTCCGTTCGACTCATGTTTCCGAAGTCCCTCCGGCCGTCGACTTGATGTTGCGCCAGAGTTACGTCGCTTTTGAACGGGGGCGATTGAAGCGGTGTTTTGGCGAGCCCGAGACGGCCGAGCCCGCTGCGGCCCCAAAACCTTCCGTTAGGTCTCCGGGCTATCCCATAGCCTCTCCGGCGCCGGGAGGGTTCCTAAGAAAGTAATCCCGGATATGTCCTTATGAGCGGATTACCGATCCTCACGCAAGTTAGTCGAAATAAACTAACCGGGTTTGGAATTGGTTCCTTAAACTAGGCATGATAATTACGCCATATGATAAAAACTGAATTGGTCCACTTCACCGATGAACAAACGTTACAGAAAAAGTTAGCTGCATTTTCTCTGTATAAGATTGTCGCCATTCTTCCCTACCATCAATCGTCGGATGGCAAGTGTTGCGGCCAACCCACCACCACAGCGGTGATTGTGGTCTACGAAAAAGCTTAAGTTAAAATACGTGACCCCCTTCCTTTCGCTCAGGGAATTGCGGTTCTGGTTCGCAGAGACGGAGAAGGGGAACTGGGTGGCTACCGTTTCTGGGTATGGTAAAATAAGAGTGATGCCAAAACCTCGTCAGCTCACTTCGGAAGTCCAAGCCGTCTATTCGGGTCTTTTTGCTCGGTTTCCCTCTCGTTCCGAACGGCGAGTGATTCAGATTCTGGAAGCCGCGATTCGCAATTACGTTAAAATCGGAATTGAAAATACCACCTACGATAGTATTGCCCGCACCTGTAAAGTCAGCCGGCCGTTGGTGCAGCACTACTTCAAAGATCATGGTGAGCTCTTTGAAATGGTGACTAAATATGTTCGCAGCATCTTTCAGCAAGTGGTGGTGGAAGAAATGCGTCGGGAAAAGTCACCTCGGCGCCAGTTAGAGGCTTACTTAGGAGCGATCTTTGTTTGGAAACGGAAATACCCCCTGCATGTTAAAGTTTGGAATTTGGTTTACTACTATGCGGCGATTAATAAGGGAGTGCGGAAAATTCATACTGCCTTGGTCAATATGGGACAGGCTCGAGTGGTGGCGGTCTTAGAGCTCGGGGTGGCGCAGGGTGAATTTCCGTCGGGAGATTTAAGAAAACGAGCGAAGCAAATTTTAACCTTATTGCTGGGCGCCATTGCGGTTTTGCCTGCCGAAGATTTAGAGATTGATTTACCTACCTACCGAAAACAGCTGATTGAAGCCGCTCTTACTTTAGCGGATGCCAAGACCTAGGTCAGCGAATGATGCTTTCCCGAGTTTGAGTTCGGTCCAGAGGATCGACGATGATCTCGTTGATTCCTCCAGCCGTGCGACCTCCCTCGACATAATGGTGATTGGCGCCGCTGAGATCGGGGATCGGAACGCGGGGATGGGCGTTCCAGGGACTGGGAACATCGATCCGGATGAGCTCTTCGCCGTTGAGGTCTCCTAGCCCCAGAAGATCGGCAATTTTCTGGGGATTTCCTTTGGCTTCTTTCACGATCCAATCCATTTCCCGAGTGGTGGTCATGAATTGCCCATCGGCCCGACCAAACGTTTTGTGATCGCGAATATAGGCGTCATAGGCGCTGCGCCGAATGACTCCGGAGATTCCCTTGTCCATCAATAAAATGGCATCGCCTGCCTGCTGAAATCCCATTTCTCTAACGCCCCACCAGCTAATCCCATATTTCTCATCCAAATCAGTTTTGGCTGTTTTGCGATGTGGGATACCGTCGACGCCCCATAACACGGTGCCTTCGGGAAGGCTGGCGACGATAGAAGCCGGCAGGTGAAGTATTCTTCCTCCTCCTTGGGGAGCTAATGCATGCTCGGACTCTGGGCCGGACAAAGTGCTAATTACGGTGCCCGGCTCATGGCGATACTTTTCAAATAGATCTTCGATCTCTGGATTTTCTTGTCTGAGCGATGCCACTGCATGGGAATTCTGCTCTGCCCGTATTTCGGCCTGCAGTTTCCGGATGAGTGGGTCCTTTGCGGTTGATGGACTCCAGCTCGGTTGGAAAGACGTGTCAGTGGGAGTCAAATAGTGAGGAGTCTTGCTCATTAAATGCGGAGGACCAGAAATTCGAGGGTGAGAACGGCTCAGAAAAAGATAGGAGTTACCTTTTTCCGCCATCACTTTCGGATCAAGACGATGTTTCAATCCCTGCTGATCAATTAAGAGATAGACAGGAGGGTTCCCGCGCCGAATTAATTTTCCGCTAAGGGTGCGGGAGTGAGTGGGAGTTTCCTCATAGCGTTTTCCGAATCTCGCCATGGCTCCAGTTTCTATCAGGCCCCAGAGAGTGATCGTGGCATAGACATCGCCCTCTCCCGCGTCCATCCACTGATCGAGCTCCGACCAGTCCGTCCGCACCCAGTCATGCCCGTCCAAAGTCGGTGCGACTTCTAACTTAATGAGATTCTCTGGATTGGATAGCGGATGGAGCTCCCCTTTGGCATCCATGATGACTGGAATTCCCCTTCGTTCGTCGACGATATGTCCGTTGATGACTTGATCTGGATCGCCTGGCCTTCGATAGATGGCTCTTGCCCTAAGCCCAATAGAAGAGGAAAGGCCAGGGTAGGGGCGCTCTGAGTGCTCTCGGGTAACGTCCTTCCAAAGCCCATATTTTCGAGAGCGACTAAATTTATTGGTATCGTCATGGCCAGGGTTATCTAGCTTGGTGGCTTCAGCGGCGCGAAACGGAACGATGACTTGAAATCCCTTTGCGTCTGCAAAAGCAGCGACCGCCTGTAAAATGAGATCATCGCCACGAAGTAACTGAGCGGGGCTCAGCTTTAGCGCCCTGCGGGTTTCTGGATCATTCAGGTCTAGGGCACCTTGAACCGTCAGCTGGCTTAATCGCGGAGGGAGAGTAGGGAGGGGATCTTTGGCCGAAACCGCTACCGGTAAAGGCACGGTGGCACCTGGCTCAAGCAGCACCAAGAGATGATTGATAGTGGCGAGATCGTCCTCTTTCCATTGGGCCATGGCTTTATTGGTCGCATCCAGTTCGTCGCGAATCCGGATAATTTCTGCCTCGTGGGCAACCGCGTTGGGAGCCGATTGGTGTTCGAGTCCCTGGGCAATTAAGTGAGCGAGGCGAGAAAGATAGCCGTGGGATAAAGCGTGGACCGGATTGTTTGCCATTTGATTTGCCAATGCACTTGCACGGAAAAACTCCGATTGGGCACGCATGAATTCAGTTTGAATCGAGATGGTTTGCTCGGGCGTTTTGGACGAAGCCTGCCTCTGGAGATCATGGAGTCTCTCAGCCGCGTGAATCGCCGTCTGAGCGGCCTCCATGGCTCTTAACTCGGCTTGTTTTCGGTGAAACAAAACGGTGAGTGGATAGAGCTCACTTCCCGGCGTGCGCCAGGAGTAAATCGCGTTTTGCATAGACGCAATCTCACCTCTGGCTGCAGCAATGTTTGCCTCCAGTTGCGGCAAAATTGCCGGATCATGAGTCGCGTTGAGGCGGTCTGCGCCGGCGACTGAAAGAAGCTCATGCCGGCGATGCTGAAGGAGGAGTTGGGCACGATTAGTTGCATCCAGAGGACGGTCTGGACCGGAAAGGGGGATCAATCCAAGCCGCGCGCAAAGCCTTGAGCCGAAGCCATAGGCAGATAGCGGTAAAAGCGAATTTAGGCAGAGGAAAACGCTGAGCGCCAAACGCCATCGAGAGAAAGAAGCGCCTACCTTCGTAGTGCTTGGTATATTGCTGAATTTCAAACTAGCCCCCCTTCATCAGGGGAGCAAAAGCCGTACCGGCACTAAGTGATGAGAATCAAAGAAAGGAGAGGCTAGAGATTAATTCCTGCTGAATACATCTGTCTCACTCTTAGACAGCGGTTGGTCCCGTTCTCTTACGACACCAGAATAAATTCCATACGCCCCTGCTCGCGCCATTCTCGAATCTCGGTCAAAAATTCCATCAGACCCAGTGAGAATCTAGGGCTGTTTTCTTTCCTTTCCCGGCGCGAAAAAAAACAAAACGGCCTGCTTAAGTGCCAGCGTCATTTAGAAAGAACTAAAACATAGGTGCTCAGAAGACTAGCTTCTGTTTACCGAGAGATGCGTTTGCCAAGAGATCGCCATAATCCCCGTTTCATCGTGTTTTCAGTTTCTTAATTAAAATCATCCGGCGCTCATCGGGACACGTTGTTTAGAAATTCCGTCCTATGGGCGGAGGTAAGGTGCCCATAGCCCAGGCACGCATCGTGCACAGCACTTTAGTTCTTAGACATTGGGGGCCAGATTATGAAACTTTTTCAGCGAGTGACGATAAGTTATTTTCTCTTTGTGCTGCTGCTTAGCGCATGCGGCGTAAATCCTAAGGAGCCCTCGACGTTAACGGACGCTGAGCTTGCAGAAATTAAGCAAAGGGCTTTAGCCCCACACCCTGGAATTGTCACAGACGGAACCATAGGTAGCACCATTAACGGCGGAATTTCCGGAACCATCGGCTCGGGTGGAATCGAAGGCACCATTGGAACGCCCGGGGTAGGAACTATTGGCGTGGCCGGTGGCGGAATCGGCGGCTATCTCGGTGGTGGAGGTGGTGGAGGTGGGAGGGTTCACTTACCTTTGACCCATTTTGGTCCCTTCAACCCATCCTCAGGTCTGTGGTCTCCCTTCGACTCCGCTAATTTTCATTTGAAGTCCACTCACGGGGCCGATGCCATACCTGTTACCGGGGAGTTTAAACCAGGGAAAAAGGGAATTGGGCTCTATTATCCCAGTACTAATCTTTGGGTCATTCGCTACAGTGCTTCCACCGGAGCGCCCGACCTCCAGTTCCAATTCGGATATCCGGGAACCCTTCCGGTGGTCGGCCACTGGCTTCCGGGTGGAGCGCTAGGCGTCGGAGTGTATTCTCCTAACACCGGAACCTGGTATTTACGCAATAGCCTGAGCGCGGGAGTGCCAGATATTACTTTTAATTTTGGCTTTCCCGGTACCTATCCGGTTTTGGGAACTTGGAGCCGGGGTGCGGGAACGGGTATAGGCGTGTACGAGCCATCGTCCGGAACTTGGTACCTTCGGCACACCGTCTCAGAAGGTAATGCCGATCTGATTTTTGAGTTTGGTGGGGCGGGTAGTCTCCCGGTCGTCGGAGATTGGTATCATTCAGGGGTGGATGGCATCGGTGTCTTCTTTCCTAACCTTGGGGAGTGGAAGCTCCGTCTGACACCTACCCACGGCAATCCGAACTTAGAGTTAAAAAGACTCGGTGGCCGTCATACTTTGCCATTTGTCCTAGAGGGCCATTGATGTCTTGAGAATTTGAGTCAATGCGCATCAAGCTTTCCTCGCAAAGCACCGAAAAAGCTGGAGATACGATTCAGCTCGAGGGAAGCATTCGTGCCCGGCAAAACCAGTTTTGTTGAAAACTTCGGTTCTTGGGCGCGGAACTACCTTTCGCCTCCCTCGGTGTTATTCGGATTTGATCTCCGTTCGATCGCGCTATTTCGCGTCGCGGTAGGTGTCGTCACTTTATCGGACGTACTTCGTCGATCGCTTGATTTCCTCGCACACTATACAGATGACGGTGTGGTACCCATCGCCCACGCGGTGGCCCAGTTCCCGCATCCATGGCCAGTAAACCTCTACGTACTGTCACCCTCTGTGGAGTGGCAGGTTTTTCTCGTCAGCATTACCCTCTTAGCCTGCCTTGCGGTGATATTCGGTATCTTTACCCGGGCGGCTTGGGCTCTTACGTGGATACTGATCCTTTCGCTGCAAAATCGCAATGAGTTGGTGGGAAACGCTGGGGATGTGGTGCTTCGGTTGCTCTACTTTTGGGGGCTCTTTCTGCCCTTGGACGCTGCCAATAACCAGGGACGCGCTCCCATTTTTTCGATGGCCACAGTGGGTCTGACGTTTCAAATAATCTTCATCTACTTCTTTGCGGCGGTTCTTAAGTCTGATCCAGATTGGCATCAAGAGGGAACGGCGGTTTTCTATGCTTTACACCTCGACAAGTTCGCAACCGGGGTGGGTGTATGGCTCAGGCAATTTCCGGCGTTGCTAAAGTGGATGACTTTTGTCGTCTGGCACTTTGAATTGGTCGCACCTATTCTGCTTGTGTCTCCCTACCGATTTCAGCAAGTCCGTCTCGTAACCACGCTCGCGCTGATGGCGATGCATTTCGGTTTCGCCCTATGTTTACGCATCGGAACTTTTCCGTGGATTTGTATCGCGGGACTCAGCATTTTATTGCCGTCCCATTTTTGGTGCCTTTTCCTTCGTGATGAACGGCGCTCAGGTCAGGCAAGTTTGCCGGAAATCCGCTTTGCCCCTCTATCGCGTCTCAGTAATGCGCTTGCCGCGCTTTTTCTCCTATTCGTACTAATCTGGAATCTGGCTGGTCTTCCGGGCAGCAAAATCGTCTTTCCCAAATCAGTCCAGCCGCTCTTCAAGTTAGCGGGTTTGGATCAAGGCTGGGGCATGTTCGCACCCCGCCCCTCGAGAGAGGACGGCTGGATTGTCATACCCGGAGAGACGGTTCAAGGGCGACCCGTCGACGTGTGGTACCTGGATAAGTCGCCAGTGAATTGGGCAAAACCCAAAAGGCTCTTGGCCTATAATTACCGCTCGGAGCGCTGGATCAAATATTTTGAAAATTTATTCTTGGCAATCCACAGCGAGGAGAGGCCATATTTTGCCGCTTATCTTTGTCATCGCTGGAATCACTCCTTCCCACGCAGCGAGCGATTGAAGGCGCTGGAGATTTTCTTCATGTACGACCCGACACTTCCGGCCGGTAAGGGCCGGCCCACTCCACTATCCATGATCAAGTTCACCTGCCCACTGTGATCGAAGGGTCGAGCGGGAGCTGCCTATGGGTCGGTTGCAACCTGGACCTACCGCAGGAATATAGATCTCGGCCTTAGAAAATCTAGGGCTGTTCCGAAACTCGAGGGTCCTCACCGACAGAGCTAGCGCTCTAATGAAAATTTGAGGGTCTAAGTTTAGCCCAGAGTCTAGCGATCTTGGGACGCCATGACACCCCTAGAGGGGCTACCTGACATTTCCGCACTGAGGTGATTTTCAGGTCATGGAACTTTGGTTCCAGAGGGGTGGACGGAATGACCGGAATCGTGGAGCCATTCCTGCTGATCTCTCGACGGGCCTCCAGCGCGTCGATGGAGGCTTGTAATCTAAGGAGATAGTCTTCGGTTCGGAGCCCGCCGGGGGCTCGCAGAATATTAACGTTTCCGCTAATTGGGTTTCGCGGATTTTCAAGCCAGTGCGCTAAATCAACCCGATCGCTTTCCATTTGCGTATCCATTAGCCAGAGATCTGGGATAGCCACGCCCAGAAGTGAAGTTTGAATTTGTTCGGGTCGGTAATTGGGGTCGAAGGAATCGGCTTCGATTTGTTCCCAGGACGCAGACCAGAATCGGGCATGGTCTGCGCTGCGATTAAGCGCACTGCCTGGGGCCGCCCCAGCGAGTCGATTAAAAGCGAAATTTCCGTGGTTAGCCGTCCCTGAGGCCACCAGAGCGGCCCCGAATTCTGAGGTCGGCAGGATGTCGACGGTCACTCCACTTCTCCCTAAATCATCCCAGGGTTTAAGATGATCATAAGGATGAGAAGGATCCTGACCGATGAGCCAGTTCCGGGTTAAGGTAGTTTTTCCATCTTTGATCCTGGCTCCTCCCATCACTAGTACCCTTCGCAGCGCTTGCTTCAGGGCAGGATCGCCATTGGCGTAAGTTAGAAAATCTTTTCCCTGTCCATAGACTATCGCATCAATACGACCCCCGGTTTGTTGGCTCCACGCCGCGGATCGGGCGAAGAGTTCACGTGGCGTCAGCAAAGGGCGATCTGCCGCAGGTAGCCCAGCAAAGGCGCGTACTCCCAATCCATTTTGATAGGCCAAATATTCCCCACGAAGATTCGGGAGTTTCGCATCGGTCAATGAATACGGTGAACTTACCGCTACTTCAATATTGGTAATCCCCAGATCCTTCAGTGCTCGCATCAAGGCGTCACCTACGGCGGTAGTTTCGATTCCCTCGACGACGATTCCCCCATGAGCCAGAGCGGTTCTTCCTCTGTTTGTTCCTAGCAAGCGATAAAGGCCATACCAGTCGTCAGGGGAGTTCTTAAAGCTAAGCAGTAAAGCCTCGGGATTCGCGCCATGGTCTCTTTCGATCGTGATGGGAGTGGGACGGGGGAGGTTCTCCGTCCTTAGATGAAATTGATCCGTGGGTTGAATGGAGTTTTGAGCTCTGGCCTGTTCCATCAGTTCTACTAACGAGGTAACAAACTTTTCTCCCGGAAGCGATTGGAACTCATAGAGCAGAGCTCCCTTAGGATCTTCCTGATAGACCAGTTCTTGAGTCGCGCCATCCCAATGCGCCTTAACTCTGCGCGTTTTGATTTCTCCTCGAGAGATCGCTCCCTGGAGCTGTGTTTCCGACATTTGCGAAATCATAGAGACCAATCCATCTGCGGTGTAAAACGCGGCGCCGTCATCGGGATTTTTCGTCGCACCAGCAATCCAAGCCACGAAAGCGGGCCACCCTTCACGCCGTGCCACCGAGGACAAAAAAGCACGACGATATCTCTGCCCGGCTTGATAAGTTTTATTTAACACCGGAATACTTTGCATTACGGAAGTAAGGCGTTGCCGGTATGCGAGCTTGGCGGAATCTTCCGGGAAATACCCGCCGGCCAGTCCGGAATTTCTTTGTACCGTACTGGTGGGAATCGTAAAATGTCTCTGGAAAACGCCGGTGGCCAAAAGGTCGAAGAGCGCCAGAGCAGATTTACGATCGACTTTGGCATTGAACTTGGGAGTCAGACCATTTTGCTCTACCGAATACAGTCCCATGCTGTATAGATCTCCCAATGCCTTGCTCGCAGTACCAGGATCATGGGAGATGGCAAGTTGTAGATCAGTTGGGGCACTTAACAACTCGACGTCAAGTCGCTTTCCGGACTCGGAATACTGCTTAAACATACGGGCAAGTTGTCCGCTGGCTCCTCCATGGATGCCGTTCTGTAAGTTTAGCTCACGTCGCTCATTCGCCGAAAGAAAAGGTTCCCCTTCATATTCATGATCCGCCGCGAAAACCGTAGCGGAGTCTTTAGAGAGATCAATGCTAGTACCGACTAGGACCTGCACATCATCTCGTCCCATTCCAGCCAAGAACTGCCTTAGCGATGCAGCCTTGAGCTGGACGTTGCCGCTCGTGACCACGATCGCTTTAATCCTGCTTTTTCCTTTGGGATTGCTTAGTAGGTCATAAATTTGCGCCTTTTGATCGTCGTCCATCCAATCCGTAATGACGATCTTGTCATTGGGTGGTGCTCCTTCAGCGATCCGAAAAAAAATAAGTCCGAGAAACAGAGCTCTAAAAAAAAATCCCATCGCCCCCCCCGGGAAGATTAGTGAAACAACCGTTTCCTATTCGAAATGATCAAAATTCGTCAGCGAGTCTTATTTCGTTTCTGCTGAAACGTATTTTCATTATGGTAAAAATCTATTTGCTATAGCGCAAATGTAATCCGATAAATTAATAATATTATTCACTTATTTTGCCGTGGTGAATTCAGAGTGAATACGATCGATCAAGCAATATTTGCAGCGGCATTTTCGCCTTGCACCAACTGAGCTAGCTCAAATTCAGCATCCAACGCTTCAAGGATAAGCTTACGATGAGGGGGAGATAGTTTTTCAAAACTGGGAAACCACTCGGGATGGCGCTTCAAAGCTTCGCGAAGCAATTCATCATGGCTCAAGTTAGATAGCCCGGTGGCCTTGCTCAATTTTTCCGCCAGAGCCTTGGTCTTACCGGTATCGTGGAGGGCTAGAAACGTTTGCATGGCCGGAACGTCCTTGGGGTCAGCAAGGACTTTCGACACCCATTGCTGTATTTCCAAAACGCTTTGCTCACTCAGGGCGCCGGCTTTTCTCACCCGATGGCCAGTCTGAGGATCGACTTCGGTTTGCGGAAGAATCATCTCTGTCGCTTTGCCGCGCAAAGCGCTATCTAAGAAACCCAGGGAGCAGGCGGTGCGATCAAATTCCACCGATTGAGCACCAAAAATTCGCTGAGACACCGACTCCCCGGATGGCTCAGGACTGAATAGCTCAGGGGTGGTGGAAACCGCGCCATGAAACCATCGCAACTCAGGTACGTTTCGAGTGAGATCCGTCATCATCGAATAGAAATGGGATCGCTCTACCGATCCTAAAGTCGCTGGCGCAGAGCTGCCGATTCCTTCC
>Ga0206903_10251_pt1 | contig 16575 bp, 9 predicted proteins | sample Alteio_BWOrgHeat_45_FD_152959 | JGI IMG/M metagenome (GOLD analysis project Ga0206903, IMG submission 152959) | Enriched cells from forest soil in Barre Woods Harvard Forest LTER site, Petersham, Massachusetts, United States -... | ecosystem: Environmental > Terrestrial > Soil > Temperate forest >... | reverse complement strand
TACCAACGGAGGCGGTTATATCGTCTACTACGGGACTGCCGCAAATTTCAGCCTTAGCACTGCAGCCCACGTCACTGTGCCTTACGTCTCGGGCCCGACAGCCCCCGTATCGACCGTGCTTACGGGCTTGGCCGCAGGCACCTATTACGTCCGCGTCGCCGCATTTTCCGCGCTGCAAGCTCCTGGGACCAACACGGGAAGTGTAAGCACAGCATCACCGGCGATTTCGGTGACGGTGCCTTAGAGGATCTTGAGAAAGGGAATCATGATTCATCGACATCTGACATCCGCTGTTTTTTTCGGTCTCGCGTTCTTTAGCGCGATGGCTCAGTCGCGACCCAAGATGCCACGGTATCGCGCCGACGAATTGCTAGTAAAATTTCGCTCCAATACTTCGCGATCTCTCCGCTTGGAAAGCTTGGCCGATCACGGCCATCTAAAACTCAAAGATCTGGATCATCAGGGACTGACCCATGTGAAATTAAATCCAGGCGAAAATCTGAGTGACGCGATGGCTGCCTACCGCGCCGATCCGACGGTAGAAAGCGTTCAACCTAACTACATTTATCACGCAAGTCAGGTACCCAATGATCCGCTTTTTTCTCAACAATGGGGCTTTAGCAATACGGGGCAAACCATTCTCTCCGCCGGAGGACCGGATGAGCCCGATGACGTCCACAACCCCGGACTAGCGAGATCAGATATGGGATTAACCGCTGCTTGGGATCATATCACCGACTGCAGCTCAGTAATCGTCGCTGTCGTCGATACTGGTATCAATTATAATCATCAAGATCTTGCGGCTAATATGTGGGACGGAGGAACCAGTTTTCCTCACCACGGATACGACGTCCTAGACAGTACGAACGATCCCATGGACCTAAATGGCCATGGCTCTCATGTCGCGGGAACCATCGGAGCGGTCGGGAACAATCAGCTCGGGGGAACGGGAATTTGTTGGAAAGTTAAGCTGATGGCCGTGCGCGCTTTAGATGCCTCCGGTGCAGGAACCAGTGTCACGGTCTTTGAAGGTATTAACTGGGCAGTCGCTCACGGGGCAAAGGTAATTAACTTAAGTCTGGGAGAACCGAGCTATGACAGTTCCCTGGATGGAGCCATTGCCAACGCTGCCGCTCAAGGAACGATCGTAGTCGCAGCAGCAGGAAATGACGGGACTAATAATGATAGCTCACCGACTTACCCATGCAATTTTTCTGAACCCAATCTTATTTGTGTCGCCGCTCTGGATCAAAGTTACGCCCTAGCCAGTTTTTCTAACTACGGGGCCGGCACCGTTCATATCGCTGCGCCCGGAGTGAATATCGCTAGCACTTGGAACGGAGCCAAAACCAGCGTGACCGATAATTTAAATTCCGGCTGGACATTTAGCAGCTCCACCGCAAGTCATTGGGGCTATAGCACAGCCACTTTTGGCAACAACACTTCTTATAATTTGCTCTCCGATCCCGCAAACTACGATCGCTCCGCTCATACTTACGCCAATAGCACGACGGATAAGGCCTATCGTGCTTTTAATCTTTCTGGTTTTGATGCCGCCTTACTAAATTTTGCTTTCATCCTGGACTTAGCGGATAGCGGCGATGCCGTGAACGTCGCCGCAAAGTCGTCGGGAGGCGATCCCTTTGCTAACAACAGTGTTTTAGATACCCTTTCCGGTAGCACTGATGGCTACGGCAACTTCACCAGCTATGACATCACCTCATGTCGCACCACTACTTGTACCGTGGGGTTTGAACTTTCTTCTAACAGCAGCGGAAATAGTTACGGAGTTGGGGTCTTGCTTTTCTCGATCGATAAGGTTTTGCTCAATGCCACGACCTATAATATCCTGGAAGGCACATCAATGGCGACGCCACATATTACTGGATTGGTGGCGATGATGATGGCTTTTAATCCCTCATACCGTTATCAGGATATCATCAATGCAATCGAAAACGGTGGAACAGGGCTCGCCGCGTTAGCAGGGAAAACCACTACCGGAAAAGCGGCGAATGCGATGGGAGCTCTAGCCTATATTAATGAGCCCACTGGCGTATCCGCTGCAAAGCATTAGAGTGAAGAAAGGATACCAATCATGCCCTCCCAATCGTCACTGGGTGGCCTGCTATTTTTGACCATCGCACTTTCCTTTTCGCATTGTGCCAGCCAACAAGATCTCACCGATTCCAGGGCATCCAACCCAGCTCGCACGCCGGCGCAGGTCAGTACCGGCGAATATTTAATTACCCTGAAAGGCAATGCCGATCCTAAGATACTGGGCAATCTCTGCCTCAAAGCGAAACTCAAGCAGGCACGAGCACTGGGAAATCAGCGCTTTTTATTTCGAGTGCGGCCTGACCCCGGGTTAGAAGCCATCACTCGGGCGGCCGACAAATCTGGCCAAGTCGCAGCGATCCAACCAAATTTTCGCTACGAGGCCTTGCCCGCTCTACCTTTGAAAACTAGCCCTTGATCCGCCTCAAAAAGACCGTTTCCTTTTTTCAGAGCTGTGGGGCAGCGATCTGGAGGATTTTGCCTTTTGCCCCTGTCGCATGGCCGAAAATCTGCTAACATCCCCGGCTAACTATGTGGATCGTGGGTCAAAGAGTACTCGCTGAGTATGAGCCAGAATTAGGGCTGGGTATCGTAGTCAACGTCATGGGGACGCGCTTAGTGGAAGTTCTCTTTCCGGGCGCAGAAATCGCCCGTCGCTACTCTCAACAAAATCCGCCATTGCGAAGATTGGTTCTTTCCGAAGGGCAACGAGCCAAAGCTAAGAATGGGCACACCATCACCATTACGGAACGGAAGGAAGCCGACGGTTTATTCCTTTATTGCGGCAAAGCCGAAGACGGTAAAACCCATGAAGTTTGGGAATACGAACTCGATCATGTCATTGAGGATTTAAATCCACTCGCTCATCTGCTGATGGGAAAATGGAGCCCTCCGAAAACGTTCGGATTAAGAGAACGGGCATGGGATTTCTTAGGGCGAAGTCTGGCGGCCGATGTGAAAGGATTAGTCGGCCCTCGTGTCTCTCTTCTCCCTCATCAGATTTACATCGCTAGGGAGGTTTCCCAACGGGAGTATCCTAGAGTTTTGCTAGCGGACGAAGTCGGACTAGGAAAAACCATCGAGGCCGGGCTCATCTTCTCTTCATTAAAGACCCTGGGCAGAGCCAATCGGGTGTTAGTGTTAGCACCCGAATCGCTTAAGCATCAATGGCTGGCTGAAATGTATCGACGATTTAATGAGATGTTCAGTGTGGTGGATGAGGAACGCAGCGAAGAAGAGACCGCATCGCAGGGCCGCTCTGCCTTTCAAATGAATCAGAGGGTCATTTGTTCCCTGGATTTTCTTCTGCAAAATCCAGCTCGATTGGAAGAAGCGGTGCAAGAATCGTGGGACCTCCTCATCATCGATGAAGCCCATCATCTAGAATGGTCAGAAGAAGATCCTAGCGCCGAATGGGAAGTAGCTCGACTTCTGAGCACCCGAGCCCGTGGACTTTTACTGCTGACCGCAACCCCGGAACACCGGGGAGTAGAAACTGAATTTGGACTACTCCACTTAGTAGATCCGGAACGATTCCCTCTTTTTTCCGATTTTCAAAAACAGAACAAACAGATGCACGCTACGGCCCAACTCGCGCGAAGCATTGATAAGGGCGACCGTTCGACAGAATTTCTGGAAGAATTGAAAACCCATTTTAAGGGCGATAAAGATTTGCAAGCTGCGTTTTCCCGCTATGGAGAAGGCGGGGCTTCCGACGAGCTTTTGCAACGCTTAATCGACCGGCATGGAACGGGTCGCGTTTTGATCCGCAATCGACGCAGCCGCTTGCAAGGATTCGCAGAACGTCAACTGGCCGCCCATGCGTTAGCTTGCCCGGTTGGTTGGCTCGAGCATTTACAATTACTCGATCCCGAAAACCTCGACGAAGATGATTGGTTGGGACTCGCTTCGGGACGCGCGGGAAAGCGTAGCCAGGCTTCAGAGCAATGGTTCTTAACTCGGGCAAACTGGCTAGTCAGCATGCTTCAAGAGTTTGCCGGAGAAAAGGTACTTTTAATTTGTTCCAGTCCCAAACGAGCGGTGGAACTGCAAACTTGGCTCCGCAACGAAAGCCCTGCCCGAACAGCGGTGTTTCATGAAGGATTGGAAGTGGTAGAGCGGGATCGGCAGGCCGCTTGGTTCGCTCAGCCTTCAGGTGCCCAGGTCCTGCTCTGTAGCGAAATCGGGGGAGAGGGTCGAAACTTTCAGTTTGCGCATCACTTAGTTCTCTTTGACCTGCCACTACATCCCGACGTTTTGGAACAGAGAATTGGTCGCTTGGATCGAATCGGACAGCGAGAACGAATCCAAATTCATGTTCCCTTTCTCACCGATACTCCCGAAGAAGTTTTTGTCCGCTGGTATGAGGAAGGTTTGCAATCCTTTCTAGAGCCCTGGAGCGGTGGCGCAGCGGTAGAAACGCTTCGCAAAAGCCTTACCGACGCCGCCAAAGCATTTTTACCTCGCGGAAAAAACTTCTCCAAACGCCGTTCCATTCTGGAAAAGCTTTTGAAAGATACCCGAGCTAAAGTGACCAAGATCCGGGAAAAGCAAAAAGAAAGTGTCGATTTACTGATTGACCTTAATTCTTTCGACGAGACCAAAGGTAAGGCGTTAGCCAAACGAATTCATGAAATTGACCAAAGCAAAGACCTCAGAAAATTCCTAGAGCAGGCCTTTGATCATTTTGGCGTAGAAGTGGAAGAATTTGACGGGCCGGACACGCTGAAGATAAGTACCCATTCGCTGACCTTCGTCGAAAGTTTTCCTGGATTGAGCGCTCACGGGGAAAGAGTCGTCACCTACCAACGCAACTTAGCCCTAGCCCGAGAAGAGGTGGCTTTTCTTAGCTGGGATCACCCTATTGCCCAAGGTGCATTGAGTTTGATTTTAGAAGGAGAAACCGGTCAAGCTTCGGTTGGCAGTTGGAGCGACAGCCCTCAGCAAACACCGCTAATCGTCGAATTACTTTATGTAGTGCAAGCCACCGCTCCGGTGAGTTTGGAAATCGAACGTGATCTGCCACTGCGTCCTTTAAAGCTCTTTCTCAGCCTGGAGGGAAAGCTGATGGAACCTCCTCCCGGCTTAGAAACCGCGACATTGAAACCGGTTCCGCCTCAAGTTCTAGCTCCGGCTCAGGAAATCTTGCGAGAAAAGCTCCCTCAAGTGGTGGAGAAAGCCAACGTTCAGCTTAGAAAACAAACGGAACGTTTGGTTCAAGAAGCGATACTGACCCGAGCCAACCGAATTAACGCGGAGTATGAACGGCTCCACCAGCTGGCTAAAGTGAATCTTTTGATTTCTAAGCAGGAACTAGAAGACCAAAAAGCCAAGCTCACTGCCGGAGAAGAGGCTTTAAGAGCAGTCGTTCCTCGGTTAGAGGGGATTCGTCTGATTTTGAAAAATTAGGTCGTTCGCGACAGGTGACTGAGCGGTCAGCAAACCATCAACCGAAACCTTTTTTCTCGATCCTTTCCGAGCAAAATAACTCGGGGTACTTAAATTTGAGCTTTGCCACTTGTCCTTGCCACATCGCTTGATATTGCCGATGCCTCACTTCTCGACGACTCTTTTCGGCGACTTCCAAGGATAAAGGATCGGCGTGACTCAAGCCCATTTTCAGCGCATCAACGTGGATTTTCGCGGCTAAGTCCGCGACGACCATATCCCACCAAGCGGCGGAAAGGGACTTCCCGGTGGCAAATAGACCATGGTTTTTCGCGATCACCACCGTATTCTGAGCCAGGGCCTTTGCGATAGCGTTTCCCTCGTCAGTGTCCCTCACTGGACCGCTATATCCGAGATAGATCCCTTGATCTCCATAGAGTGCAGCACCTACCTGAGTAAACGGCTCGATGGATTTGCCCAAAAGACTTAGCATCACCGTGGAGTGAGAATGGGTATGGACAATCGCTTGAACGTCCCGGCGTAAACGATAAATTTCCCGATGAATGAATTCACCGGGATGGGGAGAGTGATTACCTTCGATTACCTTCCCTTCGGCATCCACTCGAATCACATCCTGAGGGGTTAAGGCATCAAAGGTAATTCCCGCTGGATTTTGCCAATATTCACTGGTGCCGGGGATTCGCACACTCACATTACCAAAAGGGCCTGAGTCAAGCCGTCCTTCCACTAGCACGCGACATACCTGAACCAGCTCCCAACGCAGTTTTTCGGCGTCTTCACTTAGCCTTTCCAAACGCATCGCTCTCTTTCTTATTTAAATTTGCCCTTCATTCCATGCGGGCAGCGGCGAAGATAGCTTGCCAAAACAGATCCCAGGCAGCTTTGCTTTCCAAGTACCCGCCCGCAAGCTCCACCATAGTATCCGGATCTTTGAGGATCAACTGGCTAATCGCATTTCGGGTCCGAGCCCGATGAACCATATCCACTTCACCGGTATGAATATCCCAAAACTTCCAAGCCAAGTCAGCTTTACGTTCTTGGATATGGGGATTGAGCATAAAATGCTCGTACATCGCGGAGAGATAAATCTGACAGAGGCATTCCCCGCCCATTCCCCGGAGTCCGACGCCGTAGGCCCATGGACGTTGCAGGAGAGAGTTTTGAATCGTTTCTAAAGAAGCCAGACACTTCTCGTTGCCTTTGCTCAACGTCTCGTTCGCCACTCCGAGCGAGACAAGAAAATCATCATAAAGTTGAGGGTGAGCCATTCCCGGATCGCCATCCCCCAGTTCTTCGGAAAGAAACTCTGCGAGGCAACTCCGTAGGGTACCAAAGGGCATCTTGGAGACCAGAAGCGCGAGATCGGCAATATAGTAAATCGTGAAGAATCGGTACTGGACGAAAATCTTCTTCAACGCAATGAGCGGTGCGGTTCGCAAGTACCTTAGATTGGAATCGATGCGATACTCTTCCGCTATCCGGGAGTCGTCAGCCAATCGCCAGAACGACTGCGGAGTCAGATCATGAAAAGCATTTTGGACCTTCAGCCCTCGCCACGGTTCGCTAGTTACTAATTGCATTTAGCCTCCCCTCCTATGGATAGTTATAGTCCTGGCTTCTCTTTCCATCCAATCAATGCCCGTAATCACTGCCATAAATTTATTTTATGGCGGATCAGGCAGAATACAGCTGGCGTGGGACTCCGCGAGAAACGGCACTGCTGGTCATCAGCGAAGTACACTGCACCACACAGACTTTCCAATACTTAACCGGTGCGACGGATTCGCTGTTCATCGCCTGAGCAGAAGACCGATGCGAGCCTTAGCTCAATGGAAACGGCCTGCGCTTTGCATTTTGGCTAATCGAGCCACGCGTTTTCGCCTGGCTCTCCCTCGCAGCGGATAGCTACGGTGGCGTTATGGATCGGAGCACGAGAATGAATCGAAGCAAATGGATTTTCTTTGCCTCATGGTTGGGTTTGGTCTTCTTGATTCAAGCCTGTTCCTCCGCTACCAGTCCGACGACGACGACCCCGGCAACCGGCCTTACCTGCACGGCCACCGCGACGGTCTTCGCCGGCACTCCAACCGTGCCCAATATTCCCATTCAGATTTCCGGACTCAATGTGCAAATTGGTAATGACACAACTGGTCCCTTCACCATTCAAGTTCAAGGGCTACCGGCGATCAGTACTCCGTATGCCAGTTTCATCGATCCCAATATTGAGACCATTCTAACCAGCACCAGCGGTGGAGTTTCTGCCGTGGTCACGGTACTCGACGTTAATACCCAAGCATCCGGGACATGTACCTTATCCATCGGAACCGGAACCACGACTGGATCCGGCGATATTACAGTGACTCCCAGTACGGCGACCACCACGGTAGGGGCCTATTCGGGTATTACCCTGACCGCGAGCTCGGCTTCGGTCGCTAATCCGAGTTTTACTTTTCAGCCCGTGGCTAGTGGGGAGCCCATTCAGATTACGCAGTTATCGCCGACTTCGGCTTACGTCGCGAGCAATACCGCGGGAACGTTTGCTATCATCGTCACCTTGAATGGCTATGGAACCTCAGTCCAAAAGAATGTGACGTTTACCGGAACCTCAGGCGGAACTACGGGAACCACGACGGGAGGAAGTGTTGGCGGAGGACAAATCATTATTTCTGCCTCCCAAACCTCAGGTCCCGCAGGCCAGTGGTTGAATTTCTATCCTAGCGCGACCGGACTGATTAATCCTGAATTCACTTTTACCGTCGCACAATCCAAAGGCTATGTGCACCTGAACGCGATTTCCGGCGGAGTAGCCATCACGAGCTATGCCGCAGACCAACCGATCATTCAGGTGACGGCCCAGGACTATACCGGCGCGTCTTATTACACGACATTCCAACTGAACTTCTATTAGTGTTCAGTGAACCCAAAGGTTGACCGACCGGCCCCTAAGTGGCTTTCAGCCGGCCAAACGATATAGAGCGACATGACAAACCCCTAGGCGACTTTTAAGCTGATTCGTCTTGGGGGGCGAATGAAAAGGACTCGGGTCGCATTAGGGAATTTCCTTGCTCTAGTCTTTGCCAGCGCGGTCTTTCCTCTCTTTGCGCTCACCGTCGATACTTGCGAGCGATCAGACTTCACAGAGCTGGGACGAAAGTTAAACGCGCAGTGGCAGCGATTTTCTGCCACTCGAGAGTTAGCCTTGCTCAGGCAACAATCCCTGCAACCTAGCCTTACCCGAAACGAATGGGAGGGTTTGCTAGCTTTGCCGGTTCCGTTCACGGCTCAAGAAGTTCAGCAACTGCGATGGGAGCAAGATCAACAAGTCGCTTTAGCCCAAAAGACAAATCAGCGAAATTCTACTCTCGATCTAGCACCACTGCGAGGCCCCTTGAGTGGGTTGACCAAGGATTTCTGCGCCGATTTTCCTAAGGGCGGGATGTTGCATATTCATCCCTGGGGGACTCTAAGCAGCGAAGCGATTCAAAGGTTTTTAACCACTCTCGATCCCCTCATTCGACCAAGTGCCATGGTTAGCGCCCTGGATCATCCGGGAAAAAACGGTGAGCTCTATCCCAGTGAACTTAATTTCCTGCGCTATTTGACCAACCGTTATGGGGAAGCTTTTCACTATGAGATACTCTCGACTCGAGATAAGAAAAAGCTGCGAAAGCTTTGCGTCTTGCCTCCGGGAGATCATTCCTTTAGTCGGTTCGAGGCGGTATTTTCCGTGCTAGAGGTCTTACTGACCACTACGCCCCATGCGGATCCAACGCCATGGATGTATCAAGATTTTTTCCAACGGGCCCAGCGAGAAAAAGTAAGCTATGTTGAGCTCACCGGCTATGTCGCGCCGTCCGAGTTTTCGCTAACCGAAGAATGGGCGACGGAGGTTCAGAGAAAGTACGGAATCAAGACGAAAATTCTCCAAGCCTTTGGTCGTAGAAATCCTCTTTCCTGGTTAGGCCAGGAAGCCGACGAGTTAATCGCTGCCGCCCGGCCTCCGACGGTGGTGGGAGCAAATATCGTGGGAGACGAATCGTTGATTTCACTGCTCGAACCAGGGCAAGTGATCTTTCTGCCCTTGCTGCGTTATTTGGCCACCACGGTCGTATCGACTCTGCACCTAAGCATGCATGCCGGAGAGATGGGCGACCTACGCAATGTCCGAGATGCGCTGATTCTGGGGGCAGAAAGAATCGGTCACGGGACTCGACTCATCGAAGATCCGATTAGCCTCGAATATGCTCGTCTTAATAAAGTGCCCATTGAGGTGAGCCTGACCAGCAATCTTCGTCTTCGCGGGGTGAAGCATCCCTCCGAACATCCCTATCTCTACTATCTACGCTTGGGATTACCAGTGAGTCTTTCTACGGACGATGAAGGAATTTTTGAAACCAATATTAATCAGGAATGTGAATTGGCCGTCAGTAAAACCGATATTAATTATTCGGAATTACGCCAGCTCGCCATAAATTCCCTAGAATCTGCCTTTTCGCCGCCAACCGAAATGGCACAATCAGAGAAAAATCTTAACCTGGCGCTTGCCCAATTCGAGTCTCGCTGGGCACTCAAGCTACCAAAGCCCGCTTCATTCTAGGAGTCGGGGCCATCTCCCCAAACCATTGCCGGCTCACCAAAGCAGTGATTCGGGGGCTCAAATCATGCGTGGGTTTCTATGGCGAAGGAGGTTTGCTTTCCGGCATTGAGTTAAGAGCCGGATTCGGGACCGGAGTCGAGGGGGCGGGGGCTGCTTCGTTGACGATTTTTGAATAGAAGTTTTTTTCGAACTCCCGCACTTTTGCGTAGTTGGCGTCGCCTTTCACTTCCTCGACTAGCTCGGGAAGAGCCGCGTTTTCAACTTCACGCATTCGGCCCACTGCGTCTTTTTCGTAGGTGGGATTGATGAACCCGCGCATCTCATTCAGCTTACGAATCAAATTGATTTCGGTCGCGACAAACTTAACGATTACTTTCTCATCCAGATGCAAGTCGCTCAGGAAAAAATGATTCAACTGCAGCACCCATTGCTTCTGTACCGCGTCATCTAATTTTATTTCTACATACCGGATGGTATAGACCACATTATCTACATAGGTTGCCTTGTATTCCGTATCCATGGTGGGATTGAATTTGGGACGCGCGGCCAAATCTCTGGCCACCATTTTCACAAAGCGATCTGCAGCGGATTCGGCGGGAAAGAGATTCACCAAGTGTCGGGTAATCGGCTCGCTGAAAAAGAACCAAATCACGCCACAGGTCGCGATTCCAGCCATGGCCCAGGCAAAGTGCCCCCAGAATCGTTTAGCCCCTTTTCGTCCCTCCGGATCTACAGATAATAGTTGCTGTTTATTTTGCTCTGCCCTTCCCTGCCCCGGAGTGAAGGCAGATTCCACAATGGGAGGAATTTCCTTCAATAGGACAATTAATTCGTCGGTACTGTTGCCATTGCGATTCAAAAACTCTTTAAGCCGAATCCCTAACATCTGTTCTAAATTGGTACGGATTTGGGTGATACGAAGCTCTTTGCGTTCCTTGGTCTCCCTCTCCTCTTGTTCTCGTCGCGCGTTGGCTTGCTGACGCTCTAGCATCATCCGCTCCCCAATCTGACGATCGGCCAACTTTCGTTTTTCGTCTAATGAATGCTCTAATTCCGTCATTCTCGTACGGGCGTCCCGCTCACCCTGCTCTCGAATTCTCTGAACCTCTTCCGTGGCTTTTCGACTCGCATTTTCTAACTCAGCATGAACTCGCAGCCGCTCTTGTTCGAGCTCCTGTCCTACCTGAGCTTTCATTTCCTCGATCTTGCGCTGGGTTTCCGAGCGAGCTGCTTCCGCGATGGCTTCCGCCTGCTGCGTGGCGCTTTGACGTACCTCTTCCATCATTGTCGCACGTTCCCGCGCCAAATTTTCGCTAAGTGCGTTGCATTCGGTGACAAGCTTATCCAAAACTATCTTCTTTTCCTTGGCTTCATACTCCAGCTGGGCAACTTCGCGTTGGGTCGCACCGAACGATCGTTCCAAATCTGATTTTTGTTTAGAAACCTCCTCGAACATCGAGGATAGTTTTCGCATTTCGGCTTGGAAACCATCCAATCTTTCTTGGCCCCGTTGAACGGCGGATAGAATTTCCGCCTCTTCTCGTCTTAATCCTTCGACATCTCCTGCGGCCTGAGCTCGGGAAACCTCAATTAGCGCCAGCGAGCGTTCGCTTAGCTCCTTCTGAGCCTGTAGTTCCTGAAGCGCGATTTGGAGACGCGATCGCTCGCCATCGATTTCATGCCGACGAGTCGCAAGCTCTCCCTCGGCCTGTCGAGTTTCCCGCAGATGATTTTCCCGCCACTTTTCTGCCGCCTTCGCTTCTTCATCACGATTTTTTCGAATTTCCGCCAATTGATTTTCGGCGGCTCGAGTTTGTTCCGCGGCCTGAGCAAAAGAAGCTTCGCTACGGGCGACCGCCTGCCCCAGCTCCGCCTGGCGAGAATGAAGTGAAATCAAATCTGCGGTCGCCGCCTTGATTTCAGCCTGAAGCTGCTGAATTTTCTGTTGTGAACCCGCACGCGACGATTCTAAATTATCCGCTTCTCGGCGTAAGCCTTCCACCTCGCTCAAAATTTCACTGCGCGAGGAAGTTGCGGTAGCCAGACTACGCTCTGCTATTTCTTTTTGGGATTGTAGTTCTTGAATGCTTACGTTCAAGCGAACTTTCTCGAAGTCGACTTCCCTGCGACGTTCGTCTAGTTCTGCTTGCCCATGCAATCGTTCCTTTTGCGATTCTTCTTTCCAAGTTTCAAACCCGCGTAATTCTTCTTCCCTAATCCGACGCAACTCCTCGAGCCGATGGTCCAAAGAACGAATTTTATCGTCCATTTTGGAGATGAATTGCTCTTTCTTGGAAATTTGTTGGGTAAGATCGCTGCTGCGCGCTTGAACTTGGCTAAGCGTTCCGGTTGCATTCTTCAACTCGGATTGCACCGCTTCCAATTTATTCTCAATGACCTGACTGGTTTCCCTAAGCCCTTGTTCCCTGCGCCGAAGATTTTCTATTTCTGCGGCGATCTGAACCCGAGACGACTCCATCAAAGTCAAAGTCCGCTCAGACATTTCCTTTTGGGTTTCAAACTCCTCGGTGGCCCTTAGGAGCTTAGCTCGCTCTTCACCCAAATCATTTTCTCGAGCCGCTACTTCTTTCTTCGCTTCTTCCGTTTCAAATCGAAGCTCATCCTTCCAACGCTCAAAGGATCGAAGTTCCTTTTCCCGATCGCGTTCCGAATCGCCCAGTTTCTTTTCCAACGAATCGGCTCGGTGCTTGGCATCGGCCAGGAGATTTTCCAACTTCGCAATTTGAGCCAATTGCTCCGCATGCCGAGTTTGAACCAGGGACAATTCGGAATTCTGACCCGCAATCGCAGTTCGCAGTTTCTCTCGTTCTCTCTCTCGAGCCTGAGTGAGATCCGCAATCTGTTGCTCCAAGAGCTGCATTTTCGCTCCGGCGCGGGACAGAGCCGCATCCTGGTTTTGCTTTTGCTCGGAGAGTTCCGATTCTCGCTCCCGAGATAGAGCAAGCTCGGTGCTTAAACCGGCAAAGGACTTCTGAAGTCGCTCGTTCTCTTCCGCCGGCTTGGACCGCAACTCTCGCGCCACTGGACTATCTTCTGAAACCGGCTCGGAATAGCGACTGACCGCTTCCGGGGCAAATTCATCGCCCGAATCTAAATCAGCCACTCTTGACCAACCGGTGTAAGAAAGCGAGGCCTCGGTTTTTGCCGCGGTCGACTTTTTATCTCCCTGCGCCGGTTGGGAAATCTGGCTCTGAGTTCGCGAACGAACGCTTGACGTCGATCGAATTGAACTTTCCACCTTAGAGGTCGATCGAATTGAGCTCTCCGAACGAGGCACCGAACGAATTGAACTTTCCGCTCGAGGAACGGAACGGATCGAACTCTCCACTTTTGGAGCGGAATGTGCAGTCACCGGGGTTGGGGCCATCGGCCCCAGGGGCAAAGGCGTCGACTCAGAGACTGGGACTTCAGATTCACTCGTAATATGGGTGACGTTACCGATGGTAATACTAAGAAAAACATCGTGACCTAAACGTACGCTTTGCAGCGCAGAGCAGGGAACTCGTACTCTTGGGGCTAGACGTCGACCAGCGATGAAACTGCCATTCATCGAGCCGAGATCGCGCAACCACAAAACGCCATTATCGAAGGAAATTTCGAGATGTTCGCGACTAATTAATTCACTGGGAATTTTATAATCGGCTTGATCACCTCGGCCCACCACCACTCGCGCAGCGTGAAATTCGCGCGGAGCATCCCCATTATAGACAATGCGAATGGTGGGTGCCGATTCAAACTTACTCATTTACTTCAAAGGCTCAAGAAGCCTTCCTCTGTTGGGGGGGAAGATCCGGTGACGGAGGCATCGGACCGCCATTGGGGCCGACTGTCGGCCCCGCAGCGGGCGCATTGCCTGCCTTGCGTCTTTCCGACGGATCCACGCCATCTCGCGCTAACTCGCGTTCCACGGAAAACTCAGCCAATGCCTCCAACGGGTCTCGATGCTCGTCGAAATTGGGAATGTTTTCCGGAAGAACATTGTTGTCACATCGACGCCAAAGATATTCCAGGGCCAGCTCGTACCGGTTAACGATTTCGGCGAAGATCTCTTCCGGAGCGATGAAAGTATTCATCACTTGAGAAATCACGGAAAGAAAAATTCCAGTGACCGAAGTGCTCATCGAAAATGAAACGCGGAGCAAAAAGGCATCCATAATTTGCTTGGAGCCATCGGCGTCATTGAGATTGATCGCTCCCAATTCCGGAAGCGCTCGCATAATCCCCAGAAAAGTTCCAAAAATTCCGCCCACCACAAACAATCCAGGCAACACGTTTAGGAATGCGGTGCAAGGCGCTACAGGTAACATGCCGAACACGCGATTAAAGCAGGGATTATTTTGAAATACCGACTTGGATATTTCCAGGAACTTGGGATGCTGATCCCCGTAACGCAGGAATTTAATCTGTTTCAAAGTATCTCGGACGATTCGGGCCGCACCGCTATGAATCAGAAAAACCCGGTCACTGGGATCCATGATGTAGTCCAGTTTCCTTCGCTTCATGATGGCTCGGACTTCGAAGAGCTCGTAGAAAGTTTGAGAGAGCAAGCGCTTAGTCAGGTTATAGAACCCGTGCGATCCCCCTTTATCTAAGTCCATGAATCGGTTGATGCGTTTTTCAAACTCTTTGGCAAACCACTCCTCGCGCTTGACCGTATACTGAATCAGCAACCGGAGAGTGACGCCCACCACAAACATGGTCAACATGATGTATTCGACGGTACCGGTGGCGTAGTGTACCAACCAATCTGCGAATGAATGGCCAATGCTCAACTGATTCATGGAAAAGCTCCTTCCAACTAATTCTTCAGATTAAATTTTACGACGACCTTCTGGGCTTGTTTACAGTTAAACTTTTTACAAAACTCTGATTCCGGCATTCCTTCCGGAATATCCTGGGCGGATTTGCCCTCCGGCAGATAACCTCGACCCACCACCTTCACCATGGGCAAGAGCTGCTCTTGGTGTTCGTAGGTGAGTCGTCGCCGGTCGAAGATATATTTGAAAATGGCGTTGGCTCGGGCAAAGCTTAGGCGAAGGTTGTAATCGACTGCTTCTCGGTCGGATTCCTTCAGACTTTGCGGATTTACGTACTTGCCTTTAAAAGTCGAGGAGGCAAAACCAATAATTTCTACGTTCTCAATTTTATCCGCCGTCTTGGGATCACTAAACAAACTCTTGGTATAAGCCGGAACAAACCGACGTAACCGACTCTCCATTCCCTCCTTCAAAGTGGATTGCCCGGTTTCGAAGTAATCATCCGGAAACGCTAACACCACGTCCCCGGTATCGGGGTCAACATCGGCTTTGATATTGGCCTTCTGAAAATTGCTTCGAATAGCATTGGCTAGATTTTTTCGCGCATCCGCTAGTTCCTTGGCGTGTTTCAGATCTGCGGAAATGGCAGCATTTTCTCTTTTCAAATTTTGCACGGCAGCTAAAGCACGATTAGCTCCCTGCCGAGCTGCTGCAAGTTGCTGTTCCGATTGATCTGCCTTGCCTTGCAAGTCTGCCAATTGCCCCTGTAAAGCTCTGGCCTGTGCCTCCGCGTTCTTGCGAAAGGCGGCTTCTTTGGCTTGTTTCTGTGCCGCCGAGAGTTGGTGCTTTTTCAATCCCGCTTCAAACAAAGCCTTCTCCGCCGCCAATTTTCTGGCCCCTTCGGCTTTCAAGGCCTCCATTTGTCCGTCATAGTCGGCTTTGGCTTGCTGCAACTTAGCAATCAACCCAGCTCGTTCTTTTTCATCCTGTGATTTGGTTTGTTCCAAAGTTGCGGAAGTCTGAGCCAAAGAATTTTTTGTTTCGGAAAGTTTGGCTTGGGTATTATTCAGATTCGATTGAACCTCGGCCAGCTCTTCTTTCGCACTTCGATTTCGGGCCGCAAGTTCAGCAATTTCTGCGGCACTGCGTTCTTTCAGCTTGGCGATCGAGTGCTCCATCGCCGCGCGGGAAGTTTTCTCTCTTCGCTGGGCGTCTTTGAGGGCTTGAACTCGCGCAGCCAGGGCGTCTTTTATCTCCTCAATTTTCTGATTGTTCTCGGCAATGGTTTTCTGTTTCTGATCAATCTCCGCGCCTTGCTGCTCAATCACGGTATCTTTGGTAACAATCAATTGATCGCGACGCTTGATCTGTCCTTTGGCCAAGACGTTAACATTGATGATGTTACGAATAATTTGTTGATAGCGATTGAGGGCTTCTTCTTTCTTTCCGTTCTCTACCGATTCTTTTTGCAGTTTGTCTTTCTCATCCTTGGCTTCTTCTTTAAGCAGTTTCAGTTTATCCATCAGATTTGAATAAACCTGTTGATCGTCATTGGGGCTCTGACTCAATTGCTCGTCCCGCAATGTGTTATAGACGCGAATTTGCTCTTTTAAATCATCAGCCTGTTTGGAAAGGCGCTGACATTCTGCGCTTTTTTGCACGCCAAATGTCCCACTGCGCAAACTGGTGATCACGTAGAGCAAAAGGAACACGGTGGAGAGCATTAGGAAAAGGTCA
>Ga0206903_10250_pt1 | contig 16635 bp, 13 predicted proteins | sample Alteio_BWOrgHeat_45_FD_152959 | JGI IMG/M metagenome (GOLD analysis project Ga0206903, IMG submission 152959) | Enriched cells from forest soil in Barre Woods Harvard Forest LTER site, Petersham, Massachusetts, United States -... | ecosystem: Environmental > Terrestrial > Soil > Temperate forest >... | reverse complement strand
CCGGGTTCTCGAACCCAGGTGTTTGATTGCTCTCATTTCGATGGTACTTGTTTCCTGCAATTTCTAATTTTTCAATTTTATCCACACTCTCACACTCCACACTCTCACACTCTCACACTTTTATAGGTCTCTTACCGCATCCTTAAACTGCTTTCCGCGGTCCTCATAATTTTTGAACAGGTCAAAACTGGCACAGGCCGGACTTAACAAAACCACGTCGCCATTAGCTGCCAGATGAAAGCTGCTTTTCACTGCATCCTTCGCAGAACCGGTGTTGACAATTACCGGCACATCATTTTGAAATGCCTCATGAATTTTCCGATTGTCTGTGCCCATGCATACGATGGCTTTGACTCTTTCCTTCACCAGATTGCGTATCAGGGAGTAATCATTTCCCTTATCAATTCCCCCGAGGATCAGTATCACGGGTTTCTGCATGCTTTCCAGCGCAAACCAGGTTGAGTTTACATTGGTGGCTTTGCTATCATTAATAAATTCCACGCCCCGCACCGTACTTACGTATTCCATACGGTGTTCCAGTGATTCAAAACTCTGCACGGCCTCCCGGATCTTATCCTTTCGAATCCCAATGGTAACCGCGGCCAGGCCCGCAGCCAGGGTATTGTACTGGTTATGAATTCCCTTCAATGCGAAATCATATATACTCATCCTTAGTGTTTCATTGCCTGCCTGTACATTCATTTGACCGTTCCTGATATAGCCTCCCTGAGTTGGTTCCTGTTGCATGGTGTATGGTAGTGGGTTAGATTGAAATGGATATTCTTTCATATGTTTCTGTATTACCGGATCATCCGCACAAAAAATGAAATAGTCATGGTTCGTTTGGTTTTTTATAATATTGAATTTGCTCCTGATATAATTCTCAAACCGGTACTCATATCTGTCCAGGTGATCTTCCGTAATATTTGTCAGTATGGCGATATCCGGCCGGAATGTTTTTATATCATCCAACTGAAAACTGCTGATTTCAGATATATACCATTCTTTCGGATCCTCCGCAACCTGTTTTGCAATGGAAATACCGATATTTCCAACCAGCGCACAATCCAACCCACCATGCTTACAGATGTGATAAATCATGGAAGTTGTTGTCGTTTTTCCATTGCTACCCGTAACGCCCAGAATCCGGCCAATTCCCTTGTGGCGATAAGCCAGTTCAATTTCACTGATTACCGGAATACCTCTGTCACGGATCTGTTTTACCAAAGAGCTTTTATCCGGTATGCCCGGACTTTTCATTACTTCGTCTGCAGTTAAGATTCTATCCTGACTGTGAATCCCTTCCTCGTATTCGATTTCTTTTTCTTCCAGAACCTGCTTATACTTATCGTCAATTTTTCCCGTATCCGAAACAAAAACATTATATCCTTCTTTTACTGCGAGGATCGCCGCACCAATGCCGCTTTCACCCGCACCCAGGATTGCTATTTTTGTTGCCATACATTTTACACTTAACGCCTAACGCTCAACGTTTTTACATTAACCGTCATATTTAAAAAGGGCGGATCGGAGGTTTTTCAAAAGCATAGATAAATACTGCACCACAATTATTTAGAACTCGGTTTTCGCGGATAGATGGGTTGGTTTTTCAATAATCTTTTTATAGTGCCTATCTGATTTTCAATGTTACTATCGCAAATACCACACAAAGAATTGTCACAATCCAGAAACGCGTTACAATTTTACTTTCGTTATACCCCAGCTTTTGATAATGGTGATGCAGTGGACTCATCAGGAATATCCTTCGTCCCTCACCATATTTCCGCCTGGTATATTTGAAATAACTAACCTGCAAGACCACGCTGATGTTTTCGACCAGGAAAACGCCGCAAAAAATAGGAATCAGCAGTTCCTTTCGAACGATTACGGCAAGTGCCGCAATAATTCCGCCCAGGGTCAAACTTCCGGTATCACCCATGAAAACGGTAGCCGGGTAGGAATTATACCAGAGAAATCCGAGACAGGCACCAATCAAGGCCCCGATGAAAATGGACAATTCTCCCAGGTTCGGGATATACATGATATTCAGGTATTCCGCAAATCGGAGATTACCGCTTGCATACGCAAATACTCCCAGACAGGTGCCGATCACTGCACTTACACCGGTTGCGAGTCCGTCAATACCGTCTGTTATGTTTGCACCGTTCGAAACCGCCGTAATAATGAAAATGACAATTACGATATAAAGAATCCAGGTAGCACCGCGTAACGGAGATGGTAAAAGTTTTGAGTAATTAAATTCATGGTTCTTAACAAATGGAATGGTAGTTATCGGCTCCTTGGCTTCCACGAAGAGTTTTACCTTCCCATCGAGAATTACTTTTTTTAAACCGATGGTATCGGATGGCTTATTGTCTCCTACAAATTCGCGCCATACTTTAGTATTGCTGTTGAAATAAAGCGTTGCAGCCACTACAAAGCCCAGTACCACCTGACCAAGAACTTTAAACCAACCTGCCAATCCGTCCTTATCCCCTTTTTTATAATGAATACCCTGTTTTTGCGCCATTTTTTTTGATCGCAGTTTCAGATAATCATCAATAAACCCGATCATTCCCATCCAAAGTGTACTGAATATCATCAGGCGGATATAGGCTTTATTAAGATTCGCCAGAAGTAGCGTGGGGATCAGGATAGCGAGTATAATAATTATTCCGCCCATCGTTGGCGTTCCCTTTTTTTGCTGTTCTCCTTCCAGGCCCAGTTCTCGTACACTTTCACCTACCTGCAGGGTGCGCAGGTAGTTGATGAGCTTTCTGCCAAACAGCATAGTAATAACGAGCGACATAATAACCGCCAGTAATACACGAAATGTAATAAACTGGAACAAAGCACCGCCCGGTACTCTAACGCCTGTTTGCCTGAGCCAATCAAAAAGTTGATACAACATATTGTTGATCCGCCTGTTTATTTTTGTTTACGATTTGTCCAATCCTATTTGCTTAGCAATTCAAAAGTTTCCCTAAGTACTGATTTATCGTCGAAAGGATATTTTACTCCCCTGATCTCCTGATATTTCTCATGTCCTTTACCGGCAATCAAAACAATATCGGATGTCTTTGAAAAATTCACCGCCGTTTTAATTGCTTCCCTGCGGTCGACGATCGCTACAAACTTTCTTCTGGCAGCCGAGTTGAGACCGGTTTCCATATCCTTCAGAATCGCATCAGCCTCTTCCGACCTCGGGTTGTCTGATGTGAAAACCACCTGATCGCTTAGGCGACAGGCGACTTCTCCCATGATCGGGCGTTTGGTTTTATCCCGGTCACCTCCGCATCCGACTACAGTAATGATGCGCTCATCATTTTTGCGGAGTTTGCGGATCGTACCAAGCACATTTTCGAGTGCATCCGGTGTATGCGCATAGTCCACGATGCCCACAATTTTTTCTTTCTGAGAAATGATGTAGTCAAACCTTCCTTCTGCGCCACTCAAAACACTCAGGTTCCGTAAGATTTCTGCTTTTTCCTCCCCAAGGCAAATAGCAGCTCCATATACTGCCAGCAGGTTATATGCATTGAACTCTCCGATCAAACGGAAATGAACTTCCTGATCATTTACCAGCATCACGAGACCGGTCAGGTTATTCTCCAGAATTTTCCCTTTGAAATCGGCTGCAGTTTTTAAACTGTAGGAATACTTTGATGCCATTGTATTCTGCAACATCACGTCGCCTCTTTTGTCATCGGCATTTGTCAACGCGAAAGCAGCAGATGAGAGGCCGTCGAAAAATGATTTCTTAACGCGGATATATTCATCAAAGGTTTTATGATAGTCCAGGTGATCGTGCGTGATATTGCTAAAAATTCCTCCTGTATAATACAATCCCTCAATCCGGTGTTGGTGTATGGCGTGGGAACTGGTTTCCATAAATACATGCGTGCACCCGGCCTTGACCATTTCACTCAAAAGTTCATTCAGGGATACCGGATCCGGCGTCGTATGGGTAGCTGGTAAAATTCTGTCACCGATATGATTCTGAACAGTACTCAGCATGCCGCAGGTAAAACCCAGCGAACTGAATAATTTGTACAGAAGCGTGACAATCGTTGTTTTACCGTTTGTACCCGTTACGCCTATGAGTTTCAATTTCTCAGATGGCTGACCGAAAAAATTATGTGCCAAAAGTCCGGATGCCGCTGCACTGTCTTCCACCTGGATATATGTGATATTTTCTTTTAGAACCGATGGCATTTGTTCACAAATGATAACAGCCGGTCTTACGGCTGTTACGGCTTCAATGAACTGATGTCCATCAGTGTGTGTGCCCTTTATGGCTATGAAGGCTGAACCTCTTTCCACTTTGCGTGAGTCGATCTGCAGATTTTTTACATCCACATCCAGTTTGCCATGAACGGAGCGTATGCGAACTTTATATAATATTTCCTGTAGAACCATCAGTTAAGATCAAGGGTTAATTTTTGATTTTTTGTTACCGGTGTTCCGGCGGGAATACTTTGTTGTTTAACCTTTCCTCTTCCCCGGGTAGCAACCCGGATATCTCTTGACTCCAGCAAAAACAAAGCGTCTTTCAGTCCCATGCCTTTTACGTCCGGCACCTGTCTTGCATCTTCATTTTTTGCCTTTACAACCGGCTGATTTTTTTCGCGGTACAGACCTGCCCATTTCTCATTTCGGGAAGAATCTGCATATGATATCTGCAGAGTTTGCATTACATTCTTTAGTTCATTTGTCGATCCTGCATAATAATATGCCGTACTATCCTTTTTTATCTGAGAGGTGAAATAATTGATGCTGTTACTATCGGTTGCAATGGCCTCCAAACTCATTAGCTTATCTGAAACTTCCCTAAAAACAGGTCCGGCCACCAGTGCTCCCAGGTATTTTTTTGCAAAAGGTTTATTTTTGATCACCACTATACAGGTATAGCGGGGATGATCCGCCGGAAAATAACCGACAAAAGAAGACTGGTAAATATGATCCGCATAGCCCCGGTTGCCATTAGCTACCAGCGCTGTTCCTGTTTTTCCTGCAACAGTATAAAAAGTGTTTTTGAAAGCCGAACGTGCGGTTCCCCTGGCACATACTCCCTCCAGGCAGGTTTTTAATTCCGAAAGTGTTTCATCACTGCATACTTTATCCATCATCACAACGGGCATGTTCTGCCTGTCGATCCCTCCGGCATATTGAACTGAGTTTACCAGATAAGGCTTCATCATCTTCCCGTTGTTGGCAACAGCATTGTAAAGTGTAAGTGTTTGTAACGGACTTACCAGCACTTCGTATCCGAAAGCCATCCAGGGCAACGTGCTGGCGCTCCAGCTTCTTGATTTTGGTGATTTGATAATGGGCGAAGTTTCACCTGCCAGGTCAATGCCCGTTACCTCATTGAGTTTTAATTTTTTGAGGTGATCCACGAATTGTTGCGGATGTTGCGTATAATGAGCTACCACGAGTTTGGCCATTCCTACATTAGAGCTATGTTCAAAAGCCTGTTCTACCGTTACATCACTGATTTCCTGTTTTTCTGAATCGTGTACAGTACGTTTTCCGATCTTCCAGGTGCCGCCTTCAATATTCAGGTGATCTGTTAATTTTACATCATGATCTTCCAGAAGGGATAAAAGGGTGGCAAGTTTAAAAGTGGATCCAGGTTCAGAAGCACGGATGGCATAATTCAAATCTTCCCAATAACTGCCGTCGGGCTGGCGGCCGAGATTGGCCATAGCCCTGATTTTCCCCGTGGCCGTTTCCATGACGATACAGGTACCATGCTCACATTCGTTTTCGACCAACATAGAAAGGAGGGCATTTTCCGCTATGTCCTGTGTATTCACATCAATGGTAGTCAGAATATCCTTTCCGTTTTCCGGGTCAATCTCGTAGCCTTCTACCGGAATATAAGTGCCGGCATTGAGGTAACGAACAAGCTTCCGTCCGTTTTCACCACGGAGTAGTGAATCATACGTTCTTTCCAAACCAACATTTTGTGCATTGTCGCGCGACAAACCGATTGTGCGGTTCGCAAGCAGACCAAACGGATTCAGTCTTTTACTGGAAGCTTCCGTAATAAAACCGCTTTTATTCCGACCCTGGCGTACCAGAGGAAATGACCGGAGCTGTTTATACTGGTCGAAACTGAGGTTTCTGTGAAGAAGATAATACCGGTCTTCCGCTTTGTATCCCTGCAATAATTGCTTTTTGTAAACTGCCGCTGACTGATCCTTAAACAGGCCCGCCAGGCAGAACGAGAGTGAGTCGAGATTTTCCCTGAAACGTTTTCCGTTTTTCTCCCGAAGTCCGTCGGCTTCGAAATCAATATAAATATTAAAATAAGGGACCGAGGTGCTTAACATGTTTCCGTCTTCACTGTAAATCGTTCCTCTTTCCGCGCCGAGGTCAACATATTTCTGATGCAGACTATCACTCAGCGCTCTCCAGTATTTTCCCTGTACGTGCTGTATAAAAAAAACCCGTCCCAGAACAGCCAGGCATATCAACACCATTCCAAGGAAACACAGGTAAACTCTCCAAAGTATATCTCTTCTTAGTTCCACCGGGTGTCGGGGATATGGGTGATAAAAATTATTTCATTTTTTTATACTGTCGCTAAGGACCAGAGGGGGTGAAGACAGGGGTTTTAATCCAAATGGCTCAACCGCTTTGGCCAATTCGCTTTGTTTGCTACGAAACATGACTTCACTTTTCAGGCTTTTGAATTCATACTGCAATTCCTGAAGTTCCCGTCCTGTTTTTCCGATATCACGCACAACACGGTCGGCGTAATGACCATTATATATGTAGATCACTGCAAGGAAAGCGAGGAAAAGAAAAAATGGCAGGTTATGAACCATCCATTTATAGCGGATCAGTCCAAGGAATCTGTTTTTTTTGTCTCCGAAAACTTTCATATGGTCAGTGAGATAAGTAAAAAATTAGGGTACGATTATCATACTGAGATTTCTTAGGAGTGGGATTGTACGTTTTATATTTTTTCTGCGATTCGTAGTTTAGCACTTCTTGCACGCGGATTCTGGTTTAGCTCTTTGGCCGAAGGTGTAATCGGTTTTTTAGTGAGCATCCGGAAAGGGCTTTTAGCCGGGGACGATCCGAATGGATCCTGTTCATCTTTTTCTTCGAAATGACCGCTGCGGAAAAACTGTTTCACTATTCTGTCTTCCAGCGAATGAAAGCTGATGACAACGATTCTGCCACCCGGTTTCAATAAAGCAGGCAACTGTTCCAATAACTCCCGAAGGGCGCCGGTTTCATCATTTACTTCAATCCGCAATGCCTGGAATACCTGAGCGAACCACCGGTTCGGATTGCCTTTCACGAGATCTGCCACGGCCTGCTTAAATCCATTGACCGTGCGAAAAGGCGTTTTGCTTCGAAGGCTTACAATGGCTTTTGCCAGTGTTTTGGCGTTCGTGACTTCACCGTAGCGGCTCAAAATATCCTGGAGTTTTTGATCACCATATGTGTTCAGGACGATTTCTGCCGTGAGTGACTGTCGCTTGTCCATCCGCATGTCAAGATTCGCATCAGAACGGGTTGAAAAACCACGTTCGGGTTCATCGAACTGGTGACTGCTCACACCCAGATCAGCGAGCACGCCGTCTACTGCTGTTATGCCGTGCAGACGAAGGAAGCGTTGTATATGCCGGAAATTATGTGGAATGAAAACAAACCGCTCATCGGGCAGACTGTTCCGTTTTGCATCGGCGTCCTGATCAAATCCAAATAATCGACCGTCGGAATTCAGGTGAGCAAGGATCTCTGTTGAATGGCCACCTCCGCCAAAAGTGCAATCAACAAAGATCCCGTTCGCCCTGATATTCAAACCGTCCATCGCTTCTGAAAGCAATACGGGTATATGATAAACGGGATCGGAATCCCTCATATAGATTATTTATCGGGTTTGCCATTCATCACTTCATTGGCCAGGCCGCTGAAATCGTCGGGTGAAAAGGTTTCAAAGAACTGTTGGTACTTAACTTTATCCCAGATTTCTATTTTGTTTACCGCTGTAACCAACACTATGTCTTTCTCGAGACCCGCATATTCCTTCAAATTCTGAGGGACCAGTAACCTTCCCGCCGAATCCAGCTCCATCATCGTCGCCCCGTTTAGAAAATATCTCCGGAATGATCTTACCTTCGGATCAAAATCATTCAAGTTGCTGATCTGTTCAAAAATGGGCTCCCAGCTTTTCATTGGATATAAACCCAAACATTTTTCAAAACCCCTGTTTATGACAAAAGAACCTGCTTCCTCCCCGGTTTGCTTTTTGAGCGAAGCCGGCAGGAGAAACCGCCCTTTTGCATCGAGCGTTACCTCGTATTCTCCAAGAAAACCATTCATTTATAAGGACTTGAAACAATGTTTTTAATAATTGACACAAAATAACACTTTTTCCCACTTTCCAAACATATTTGGAAGATTTTAATTTTTCCACAGATATTCAATGCATTAGAATGTCATACTGGTATAGGTTTCAGGGGCTTCAGCTCCTTAAAAGCTATCAAAACCTGTTCATAACATGTTAATTAGTGTGAATATCTGTGTATAACCTGGTTGAATGTCAATAATTCCATTTCCTGAGCACCTGATGATCGCTGATTTCGGTTATGATTTACCGGAAGAAAAAATCGCGCGTTATCCCCTGGAACAACGGGATCACTCTAAACTTTTGGTGTGGAATAAAGGGCGGATAACAGAGGGAACCTATGCCCGGCTGGCTGATTTTCTCCCATCTCCCGCTCTGCTTGTTTTTAATAACAGTCGGGTCATCGAGGCCAGGATTGTATTCCGGAAAACAAGCGGCAGCCAGGTGGAAATTTTCTGCCTGGAGCCTTCCGCTGTATATAGTAATTTATCATATGCCATGATGCAGACCGGTAAGGTCTTATGGACCTGTTTAATAGGCGGTGCATCTAAATGGAAACATGGGCAGGTGCTTCGGAAGCAGATAGGCGAAACCATTCTGGAAGCACGCTTTGTAGAAAAAAGAAGCGATGACTTTATAATCGAATTCTCCTGGTTGCCGGAAGAACTATCGTTTGCAGCAATTCTGCATCAGTTGGGTTCTGTGCCTTTACCACCTTATCTTAAAAGGCCGGCTGAAATGACAGATCAGGAAAGATACCAAACAGTTTATGCCCTTGAATCCGGTTCAGTGGCGGCTCCTACTGCCGGTCTTCACTTCAGCAAAGAATTATTGCAAACACTTTCATCCAAAAAAATTCAACAGCTTTATCTCACATTGCATGTTGGAGCCGGGACATTTATGCCGGTTAAAACCGATAGGATTTCGGAACATCATATGCATGAAGAATTTATTGAAGTCACTGCAGAATCCGTAGAGGCCCTGATTTCAAGCCTTAACAAGCCGGTAATTGCAGTCGGAACCACCTCATTGAGAATTCTGGAGTCACTTTACTGGCTCGGTGTAATCATCAGCGAAAATAACCACATTTCACCTGCAGAATTAAAACTCGATCAATGGGTTCCTTACCGGGTGTCCGGAAATATGTCAGCGGCCGATTCACTAAATCATTTACTGAACTGGATATATCGCGAGCCAGGAAAAAAAATGATTACGAAAACTCAATTGTTTGTAGTACCGGGTTACCGGTTTAAAATAGTGCAGGGGCTGATTACCAATTTTCATCAGCCACACTCAACTTTGTTATTGCTCGTCGCCGCCCTGGTCGGATCGGCATGGAAAAGCGTTTATGCATGGGCGTTGGATCACGACTATCGTTTCCTGAGCTATGGCGACGGATGTCTTTTTTTTCCTGATAATGATAAAAAGAGTCCTGGCGAATCAGGCCGTGACGATTGATTTTTTTTCCTGCCGTATAAGCGGAATTTCCAGAATAAATGTTGTTCCCCTGCCGACTGTGCTTTCCACTTTAATTCGGCCATTGTGAGCATCCACAACCGATTTCACATAACTCAGGCCCAGGCCAAAGCCTTTGACATTGTGTACATTGCCGGTATGTGCCCGATAAAATTTTTCAAAAATGCGACGTTGGGTTTCCTTAGTCATTCCGATACCGTTGTCCTCAATACGAATCGCAATATTTTTCCCGGATCGTTGGGTTTGAATACGTATAATCAGTTTATCGCGTGAATATTTTATGGCATTATCGATCAGGTTTGAAATCAGATTGGTGAAATGTACTTCGTCAGCTTCGGCCATATCATAACCCGCTTCCAGCTGCAAAGTCACGCTGGCGTGAATTTCTTCCAGCTGCAGTTCAAAATTACTCATCACCCGGCGTATCACTTCATTTACATGAAGCGGTTGCAGTTTAAGCTGCAGTTCCTGCCGGTCGATCAGCGCAGCCTGCAGGATGGTTTCCACCTGTTTGTTCATCCGGCGGTTTTCTTCCTTAATAATACCGGAGAAATAAGCCGACTTTTCACGGTCATGGACCACTTTTTCATTACGCATCGCGTCTACAGCCAGGGAAATGGTCGCCAGCGGTGTTTTAAACTCGTGCGTCATGTTATTGATAAAATCATTCTTAATCTCACTGAGTTTTTTCTGTCTCAGCAACGTACTCACCGTCACATAAAAAGCGCTGATTATGATCAGGGTAAAAAATATCATACCGAAAATCATCCAGCGCATTTGCTTTATAACGACCGATTTATAATCCGGAATTACAATCGATAAGGTTTCAAACGGCTCAGGTCCGTTAAGTTCCATCGTATTGACAACCAATGGTAACAGCATTTGCAGGTTATGCACGGTATCCCGCAGGGCCGGATAGTAATTGGGTGATTTTAATTCATACATGCTTGAAAAGACTGAAGAGCTCAGTCCGTCCTGGGAAAAAATGCAAAATTCAAATTTTGTATCTTTTACGCCCCGATAAATAAAAGCCTTCCTAAGTTTATCTGACAGGTCCTGGTAGCTGAACCGCTGGGCAATCAGCGGCGGTTTCATCAACTCCTGCATAAATTGTTCTGATGGACGAAATCCAAAACCCTGGGGTGACCGAAGCAACTGACTGCCCGAAAGTGCCGTTTGTTTATAGTCGATAAGATCGCGCGCCACATCGGCGGTTACATCGACCAGTTTATGATGAAGTTCTTCTTCCTTGTTTTCCACCATGGTCGTTATCCAGTTCCACTGGATATAAATAATACCCACCAGGGAAACACTGATCAGAATAAAAATGATAGTAAAATTTTTCTTCAACAGAACTGATTTTTAACAGAAATGAAAGCCCATACTGCATCAAACAGCGGGCAAATTTATTAAACAATTATCTTCAGATTCGTTAAATTACAATATGGACAGTCCCGCGGCTGGTATCTTGCTGATCGCTGACCCTTTTCTGAAAGATCCCAATTTTAAAAGATCGGTCATTTTCCTTTGTGAACACCAAAGCGAGGGAAGTTTCGGTTTTCTGCTCAATAAAACCTATGAATACAGTTTAAAAGACCTTGTCAATAATGCAGATGACCTGGAAATTCCCGTTTATTTCGGGGGACCGGTACAAACCGATACTATTCATTTCCTGCATCAATACCCTGACCTTATTCAGGGCGGTTATCAGGTAATTGATGGGATTTACTGGGGTGGCAATTTTGAAAGAGCATTGGAACTGATCCGAAGCGGCAAAATCAAGACCTCCAAAATCCGGTTTTACATTGGATATTCGGGCTGGGCAGGAGGGCAACTCGAAGATGAACTGAAAGAAAAATCCTGGCTGCCCGCAACGGCAGACCGGAAACTGATTTTTCACAAAAAAGCAGATGAAATCTGGAAGGATGCCATCCGGCATCTTGGCGGCAATTATCTGATGATGATCAATTTCCCCATCGATCCGCAACTAAACTAGCTTTTGGTAAAGAATCTGCTGTTCTACATTGCTTTCGCGCCTTCCACCAATACGGTGACCTGATTCGAAATCACTTCTACAAATCCGCTGCGTATCTCAAACAAAGTGGAATGATTTTTATCAGTTAGAACCTTAATGCGCCCGCTTTTCAATGCGCTGACCAAGGGCGCGTGTTTATCCAGTACTTCAAATGAACCGGAAACACCCGGCAGTTGTACTCCGTATACTTCATCGCTAAAAAGCTTGCGTTCCGGTGTGAGAATTTCTAAATGCATTTCTTACTTGTATGATAAGTACCGAGTTGTGGATATGTCAGAATCGAAATTATCCCTGGGCTTGCGCCATAAGCTTCTTTCCTTTTTCTATTGCGTCGTCTATTGTTCCAACGAGGTTAAACGCCGCCTCCGGGTAGTCGTCTACTTCGCCGTCCATGATCATATTGAATCCGCGGATGGTTTCTTCGATCGGTACCAGAACCCCTTTCAAGCCAGTGAAAGCTTCAGCTACATGGAATGGCTGGGAAAGGAATCTTTGCACTTTACGTGCCCGGCTGACGATTAATTTATCTTCATCGCTCAACTCATCCAGACCCAGTATCGCAATAATATCCTGTAATTCCTTATACCGCTGCAATACCAGTTTTACCCTATTGGCGCAATCATAATGTGCATCCCCGACGATCTTCGGCGTCAGGATACGGGAGGTTGAATCCAGGGGATTCACCGCCGGATAGATTCCAAGATCAGCAATTTTACGGTCCAGAACCGTTGTAGCATCCAGATGGGCAAATGTGGTCGCGGGCGCCGGATCGGTTAAATCATCCGCAGGTACATAAACCGCCTGAACTGATGTAATAGATCCATTTTTAGTGGACGTGATCCGTTCCTGCATTAACCCCATTTCAGTTGCCAGCGTCGGTTGATAACCTACGGCTGACGGCATGCGTCCTAAAAGAGCGGATACTTCAGAACCGGCCTGGGTGAATCGGAATATATTATCCACGAAAAACAAAATATCACGTCCCTGTCCCTTTCCGTCGCCATCCCGGTAATATTCAGCTATAGTTAATCCGCTAAGAGCCACCCGTGCACGCGCTCCGGGCGGTTCATTCATTTGTCCGAAAACAAAAGTTGCCTTGGATTCAGACAATTCCTTCAGGTCAACTTTGGACAGGTCCCAGCCTCCGTTCTCCATACTGTGTTTGAAATTATCGCCATATTTCATGATACCGGCTTCGATCATTTCGCGCATCAGATCATTACCTTCACGCGTACGCTCTCCCACACCTGCTAATACAGAAACACCCGCATAGGCTTTGGCAATATTATTTATGAGTTCCTGAATCAAGACAGTTTTACCCACGCCGGCTCCGCCAAAAAGACCGATCTTTCCGCCTTTTGCATAAGGTTCAATCAGATCTATCACTTTTATTCCTGTAAATAAAACCTCCGTACTGACACTTAGATTTTCAAAGGCTGGCGGTTTGCTGTGTATCGGACGACCACCAACTTTTGATACAGGTGGCAAGCCATCGATTGGATCTCCGGTAACATTAAACAACCTTCCCTTAATGGCATCACCCACAGGCATAGATATCGGAATACCGGTATCCAGTACTTCCAGACCACGAATCAGGCCTTCGGTACCATCCATAGCAATGCACCGTACGCTGTCTTCCCCCAGATGCTGTTGTACTTCGAGAACGAGTGTATCGCCGCCTGGTTTTTTCAATTCCAGGGCATTATAAATTTCCGGTAGTTTACCCTTAAACTGAACGTCTACGACTGCACCGATAATTTGTTTAATCTTGCCTGCATTTGGCATAAGGAGTATTATTAAATGTTACTTTAAAATCGGCTGCAAAGGTAAGTGTCCGGAACCAGAATTCCGAAATGAAAAACCAAGTATTTTTATGGCTGTCAACCCATCTAATTCATGCAATTAATACAGGTACAGGATCCGGAACAGGCCAGCGAATTCATTCAGGTAAATGTGGATATCCTTGGCAGTATGCCGGGTTATATCCGGCCGCTTGACAAAGATATAGAGCAAGTATTCGATCCGAAGAAAAATAAAGCCTTTCGCCATGGGGAAGCTGTTCGCTGGATCCTGAAGGACGAAGACGGCCGCCTGCTCGGCCGGATTGCTGCCTTTCTGAATAAACGATATAAAACGAAGGGGGATGAATTCCCCGTCGGAGGGATCGGTTTTTTCGACTGCGTTAATAAACAGGAGGCGGCGGATGCCCTCTTTGATGTCGCTAAACACTGGCTGCTTCAACGCGGAATGGGTGCCATGGATGGCCCGATCAATTTTGGCGAACGCGATAGCTGGTGGGGTCTTGTAACAGAAGGATTTCATGAGCCCCTTTACCGGATGAATTTTAATGCGCCCTATTACCAGAGCCTCTTCGAAAATTATGGTTTTAAGATGTTTTTTGAGCAGATCTGTTTTGGCATGGATCCCAAAAAGCCATTCAGCAGGAAATTGATGGAACGGCACGCCCTGGTAGCCGCGGACCCGGCCTACCGGGCAGCACATATCAATATCAGGCAACTGGATCTCTATGCCGGCTATTTTACAGAAGTATACAATAAAGCCTGGGCCGGACATGGCGGATTGAAACAATTAAAACTGGAACAGGTAAAACACATGTTCCGGCAAATGAAACCGTTTATGGAAGAAAGGCTGATCTGGTTCACTTATCATAACGAACAACCCATAGCCATGTTCGTTAATATTCCTGACCTCAACCAATGGTTCAAATACCTGAACGGGAAATTCGGATTCCTTCAAAAACTGAAATTTTTGTGGCTGCTGAAAACAAGACAGAACAAAAAGTTCACCGGCCTTGTTTTTGGGATCATTCCTGAATATCAGGGAAAGGGCATTGATTCTTATATGATAGCCGAAACAGGCAAGATGGTGCTCATTCTTCCGTACACAGAATATGAAATGCAATGGGTTGGGGATTTCAATCCAAAAATGATCAACATGATCCGGACAATGGCCGATACCTACCCCAGCAGGAGGCTAAAAACTTACCGTTATATTTTCGACCGCAGCATCGAATTTAAAAGACATCCCATCTTCTAAAACTTCATTATTATTGCAGATAAAGAAAGATTCCGGAGCGCCCCGTTTATGAACAAATTCATCGTTTCTGCAAGAAAATACCGGCCACAGCTTTTTTCAACCGTGGTTGGACAGTCCCATATTACTACTACATTAAAAAATGCTATCCGCAATAAACAGCTCGCCCATGCTTTTTTATTCTGCGGTCCGCGGGGAGTTGGCAAAACAACCTGCGCACGTATACTTGCCAAAGCCATAAACTGCGAAAATCCGGCTGCCGACGGGGAAGCCTGCAATTCATGCCATTCCTGTGTTTCTTTCAATGAGGGCAGTTCGCTGAATATTCATGAACTGGATGCTGCCAGTAATAACTCTGTAGATGATATACGTTCTCTGGTAGAACAGGTGCGCTTTGCTCCCCAGCCAGGAAAGTATAAAGTGTATATCATTGATGAAGTTCATATGCTCAGCTCGGCTGCATTCAACGCATTCCTTAAAACGCTGGAAGAACCTCCACCCTACGCCATTTTTATTCTGGCCACGACGGAAAAACACAAAATCCTGCCTACAATACTTAGTCGCTGTCAGGTATTTGATTTTAAACGAATTACCAATCGCGATATCATGGATCACCTTCTGGAGATCTGTGAAAAAGAAAATATCCCGGCTGACAGGTCATCGCTTGAAATCATTGCGCAAAAAAGCGAAGGCTGCATGCGTGATGCACTCAGCATTATGGACAAGATGGTGAGCTTTTCAGATGGCAAACTTTCGTATACCGATACACTTGAGAACCTCAATATCCTGGATGACGGTTACTATTTTAAAATATTAACGGCAATCCGTGGACAGCAGCTGTCAGAAGCTCTGCTGATCTTCGACGAGATTAACCGTAAGGGTTTCGAAGGGGACCTCTTACTAAATGGCTTTGCAGAATTCATCCGGAATCTTTTAATATGCAGGGATGAAAAAGCGGCCCGGCTGCTGGAAGTCGTTGAAGCTTTTAAAGATAATTATCTGGAAGAAGCGAAGAACGTCGATCTGGCTTTCCTGATAAGTGCATTGAATGTACTAAGCGACTCTGAATTAAATTACAAGGCGGCCAGAAATAAACGATTGCATGTGGAGCTGGCCCTGATCAAACTGTCATATTTAAACCAGGCACTTCATCTTTCACAAGGAGTAGCAGACAGAAAAAAGGGAACTGAAGCCGTTAAACCGGTTGCTTATCGTATGATTGCTCCCCTTGAAATGAAAGGAAAGAAATCACCGGACAAAATTCAGGAACCGGACTCAAAAAAACAGGAATCTGTGCAGCTCCCTGATACTGCAAAATTGATCATCGAAGAATCAAAAACCACAGTTCCAAAAACAACCAGTCTGGGTGCTCTTTCAAAAATCCGCCAGGAAGTGGTAAACCGGAAATCAACCGCCGGAGCGGTCGAACTGAAATGCCTGGAACAGGGTCCTCTTATGGAAGCCTGGAGTCAGTTTACGACCGCTCTGAAAAAAAATAAAAACTCTGCTGCCCAAAGTTTCGAAGGCGCCGAACTCCGCATCCTGGACGAACATCGATTTGAGATTCTGACAAACAATAACCTGGAACAGCGTTTCATCGAACAGGAAAAAAGACAGCTTTCTGATTTATTGCAGGAACATTTCCAAAATAAAAACATTTCTTTTTCTGTTTCCATCCGCGAAAATCCCATACATCAGG
>Ga0206903_10249_pt1 | contig 16652 bp, 16 predicted proteins | sample Alteio_BWOrgHeat_45_FD_152959 | JGI IMG/M metagenome (GOLD analysis project Ga0206903, IMG submission 152959) | Enriched cells from forest soil in Barre Woods Harvard Forest LTER site, Petersham, Massachusetts, United States -... | ecosystem: Environmental > Terrestrial > Soil > Temperate forest >... | reverse complement strand
ACAGCAAGCTGTTGAATTAATAGTAAGAGGTCTGGTAGCAGCTTTACCCGGTAACTGTGCCAAAACACATAGTTTTAAAGAATTGAAAAAGCCTTTGCACAGATGTTTGCCAGAGCTGCAATATTTTCTTTCTGAAAACGAAGAAGAAGAAAACCGTTTACTGCGTCTATTGGAAAAAGCTTACCTTGAATCAAGGTACACAAATGAATTTTCTATAACTGATAATGAGCTGCAACAACTGGTAAAAGGTGCGGAAGCATTCTATGAAAGTGCAAAAGATTTATTTGATGCAAAGCTGAAAGTGCTGTTGGGTTGATTGGGAAGATGGGACGTTCCCGGTATCTTAAACCTTTTAAATAACCGGTTATGAAAAAATATATAGAAGAAGTTAATTTATGCCTGCTGAAATAAAGAGTTTTAAGCTACACCAGGTTCATACTTCAACCATGAAGGAAGTATGAAGGAAGTATGAAGGAGGTATGAAGGAAGTATGGAGGAAGTATGGAGAATGACTAATCACTGTCAATATATAAAGTGATTTTTAATTTGTTTGTCATTATGTAAACACTTCCATCTTTTGTCATTAGGTAATAACAAATTGATTAATCCGGGATATTTTCATTTTGGTTCCCAGCTTTAATTTCCGGAGATTTCTCAGTCGCATGAATGATCCGGGTAAAAGAAAATGATCTTGTAATGCTCTTTCGAAATGACGATCCTAATTAATCTTATCCCGAACTCACGTTAATATCAGGAAATAAAACGGCAACTCTTACTTTGCCACAATGTCTCTTAGCCTGGGTTTAATGCAGTGTTGCTCAGATTTTCTTTTGAATCATCCAGTGATGGCCGAAAGGATCTTTTATGATGCCCTGGCGATAACCATATTCATAATCTTTTGCAGGATCAATTTCGATAGCACCAGCTTTTATTGCGTTATTCATTACAGCATCAACATCGGGAACAAACAAACCGATCAGCGTAGTTATGCCATTATACTTTTGCGGCGAAAAATGATATGGGTTTGCTGTTACTTCATGAAGATGAAAAATGCAACCGTTTATAGAAAGTTCTGCTACATGCAGGCTGCCATCATCATTATTAAAACGTAAATTTTCTGTTGCACCAAATGCGTTTGCATAAAATGAAATATCTGTTACACCATTGTTGATGAAAAGCTGCGGCGCAAAAAATGTTGTATTGTTTTCTTTCATCTTACCAGGTTTTAAAAATTCAACTGATGCTTTGGCAACGAGATTCGTACTGTAGTTATAAATATTGATACCTAATAAATAACGCCCGCAAATTGCTTTAAGAAACGTACATCATCCTGCGAATACAAACGAAGATCATTCACCCGGTATTTAAGCTGGCATATTCTTTCTATACCCATACCAAATGCAAAGCCGGTATATTTATCGGGATCAATATCAAAATTCTTAAATACATTCGGATGCACCATGCCGCTGCCGAGTATCTCTACCCAACCGGTATGCTTGCAAACATTACATCCTTTACCATGGCAAATCAAACAATCAATATCCATTTCAGCGCTGGGTTCAGTGAATGGAAAATACGAAGGCCTGAAACGGATCTTTACATTCTTATCAAACATTTCCTGTACAAAAAAGTAAAGTGTTTGTTTAAGATCAGCGAAGCTTACATTTTCAGCCACATACAAACCTTCAACCTGGTGAAAGAAGCAATGCGCTCTTGCACTGATAGTTTCATTGCGATACACGCGGCCCGGGCAAATAATTCTGATCGGCGGTTTTTGCTTCTCCATTACACGCGCCTGCACACTGCTGGTATGCGTACGCAATAACCAATCCGGATTTTTCTGAACATAAAACGTATCCTGCATATCACGGGCTGTGTGGTTCTCAGGCATGTTCATGGAAGTAAAGTTGTGCCAGTCATCTTCAATCTCCGGACCTTCAGCCAATACAAAACCAAGCCTGTTAAAGATGGAAATAATGCGGTTGCGCACAATGCTTAAAGGATGGCGCGTACCAATAGTAATATCATCACCGGGAAGTGTATAATCTACAAGCTGCGAGGTTTGAGCTTCGGGCTGTGAGCTTTTAGCCTTAAGCGTTTCATATTTTTCTTCTGTAAATTTTTTAAATTCGTTCAGCAACTGGCCTGCTTCTTTCTTTTTATCATTCGGCACGTTCTTCATTTCCTGCATGATGTTTTTTACAATGCCTTTTGTGCCGAGATATTTTATGCGGAATGATTCAGCAGCATCACCGTTGTCTGTTACGAAAGATTCAATGTCTTTTTTATGCTGTTCTATCTGATCCAATAATTCCATGTGGCGAAGATAAGAAATGCGGAACCTCTCCACAAGTGGAGAGAGGAGGCAGAATCATCTTACAATAATAATCTTAAGAAATATTAGAATTTAAAAGTCTCCCGATATATCGGGAGATTTAGGATGGGCTTCAATTCTTATTGGAATAATAGTTATAATCTTTGAGTAATATCTCTAAAAACTCAACCGGCTCTACATATTCTTTTATGTTTAAAACCGTGCGAATCTTTTCGCTCAGGCGCTGGGCAATATCAAGATTACTATAACGCTGTGTATTACTCAACACACCTTTTATTGTATTCATATCACGGTCGCTCAGGCGCATTACCTCCGGAAAACGCGGCACATATGCATCATTCAATTCAAAGAAGACCGTATCGTCAATATCAGCCTCTATTTTTGTTTTTATCACCAGTGTCCCTGCAGCCATATCGCCCAGGCGCTGATTTTTTTTGCTTAATACTACGGTCAATAATCCAATCAGTCCAAAAAGGAAAAAATCAAACGGGCGTGTAAGCCATCGTATCAAATACTGGTGCAATGCAGGCCTGCCTCCATCTTCACCAATTACTTTTATACCCATTACTTTTTTGCCTATGCTTTGCCCGTTCATCACCAATTCAAAAAACAAATGATACGTGAATAAAGGCAGGAGAAACAATAATTGTATTGCGGTCATGTTATACAAAAAAGGCAGGTCGTTATCAGTTCCTTTGTTTGAAGGAGTAAACCTGTTTAACAGTTCCATGATAATTAAGTAATATGCAATCAGTATCACAAGATCGAGCAACCATGCAAAGAACCGTTTGTGAAACTCAGGCGTTTCAAAATCAAGTTCAATATTAAAACTGGTTGGTATCTTTATTTTTTCCATAAACAATTGGCGGAAAGATAAACTAATTCTAATTTTCGCACGAAAACCAAGTAAGTTGAGAGAGGCCCTTTTTATAAAACGCAATCGTGAACGCTGGCAACAGATACATTCAAACCCAAGTGACCATCCTGATGAAATGGCGCAGGAATTTATTCAACTGGTTGAAGATCTTGGCTACAGCAAAACATTTTATCCGCTTAGCAAAACAACGCAATATTTAAATGCAGCAGCAGCCAAAGAATATCTTGCCATTTATCAAAATAAAAAAGAAGATGCCAACCGCATTGCACGGTTTTTTAAATTCACATTACCGCTTGTTATTGCAAAACATCACCGTGTGTTGCTGATAAGTTTTTGTGTGTTCGTATTGTTTGTTGCCATTGGTTTTTTCTCTGCCAGGAATGATGAAAATTTTGTGCGACAAATATTGGGTGATGATTATGTTGATATGACGCTTCAAAATATAAAAGACGGACATCCGTTTGGCATATACGGATACGGCAATGAGTTTCTTTCGTTCATTTATATTTTCATCAATAACGTAAAAGTTTCTCTGCTTGAATTTGGCGGAGGCATATTGCTGGGCTATACAACTGTAACGGGACTTATGTACAACTCAGTTATGGTGGGCGCATTTGAATATATGTTTTATAACAACGGTTTGCTGAAAGACAGCTTGCTAACGATAATGATACATGGCACACTTGAACTCTCAACCTTTGTTATTGCCGCTACATCAGGACTTGTGCTTGCAAAGAGCTGGTTGTTTCCCGGAACACGCAAACGCATAGATGCATTGAAACAGGGCGCAAAAGAAGGCGTTATTATTGCGCTGTCCAACATTCCTATGTTATTCATTGCTGCATTTTTTGAAGGCTTTGTCACACGCCATACCGATATGCCGCTCTGGTTGAAATTGTTTATCATTACAATTTCACTTGCAATAGTAATTGGTTATTTTATTGTTTATCCTATTCGCCTCAAACGAAAATTAAACGCGGTTAATTAGCTGATGCAACGTTGTACTTTTTTTAAAATATTTCTTGGGTTACAAGCGAATCAACAGGTAGCTTCTTCGTTGCGCCTGTCCCGGACGCAACGCGATCCGGGATCGCAACACTTGTACTGCAGCAGGTCTTTTGAGCGGCTGCAGCTTTGCGCGCGCAACAGGCTTTTAAAATATGCCGCAGCATTCTTGTTCATCAGTTTTATTTCAACACAAAAAATACAGGCTCAGGAAGATTCAATGCCGGTTGATTCAAATGTTGTTGATACCATCAGCATGAAAGATACTGGCGTTATAGCATCGCCGGGTTATGATGACCAGAATGATGGTTATGTTGATACAACCGTAAAACATATTTACGATACTTCTCAATATTTTTTTAACTGGAAGAATTATTATGATGATCCTTTCATCAGCAAAAAAATTAAGCAGGGCCACTCGGTTGATGAAGAAGCAAGCGCTTTAAAAAAACAGGATGATTTCTGGTATATACCTGCCATTGAAAAACTGGAAAAGCGTTTAAAGACCGATCCCAAATTTCGAGACAGCCTTATAAATGCACACAATAGAGAGCTGAAGGATGATCGTGATGACAGCTTACTAAACCAGCCATGGTTCAGCATGCTGATATGGGTGATCATCATTGGTATTTTTGCTGCAGCAGTAATATATTTCCTGGCACAAAACAAGATCAGCATTTTTTCAAAAACATCTGAAACAACAACAGATGATGAAGAAAGCGGAGAGCATGAAGATATCTTCCGCATCTCCTATTCAAAGCTTATTCAAAATGCAGAGAAAGAAAAAAATTATCGCGTTGCCATCAGGCTTATGTTTCTGCAAACATTAAAAACAATGAGTGAAGCAGGCATTGTTCATTATCAACCTGATCATACCGACCTGGATTATTTGCAGCAACTCAACCAGTCAAAATATTACAATGAGTTTTTTAAAATAATGCGCAGTTATGAATATGTATGGTATGGAAAATTTGATGTTTCAACCGCACGGTACGCAGCTGTTAAAAATGATTTCATCAAACTGCAAAACAGAATATAGTAAAATAAAAAAGCAGGAGAACATCTGCCACTAAATGACAAAAAGATTGTTGTACATATCACTTGTTTTTGCAACCCTGGGTTTATGTGCATGCAACAAACTGCACCGGTTTGATGACACCATTACCTTAAACCGGAACGATAAAATTCCGTACGGTACTTATGCAGCGTATCACTTGCTGCAAAAACAATTTCCCAGGGCACGCATTGAAACAAACAGGTATGCACCTACGCAATGGAAAAATCTTACAAGCGATTCAACCAAACAGGTGTTGCTTATAGTAACAAAAACTTTCGATCCTTCAGAAGAAGATCTTGATTATTTAACCGGCTTTGTGCAAAAAGGTAATTATGTTTTTATCTCTGCATTGCAGATAACACACGATGCTGCAAAATTTTTCAAGTTAACATCTACACAGCATTTTAATTATTACGGTCTTGGTTTAGGTGTGCATCATCCATTTGACCCATTTGATTCAACTGTAGTAAAACTTGATTCCGCAGTATTTGAAGATCCTTTTGACTATGATTATCCCGGCGCTGACTTTACTAATGGTATTGCATCGAGCGACAGTTCGTTCACCTACCCGCTCGGCTATTCTGCAACAAAAAATCAGAACCTTATTGCCATAAATTCTATTAAAGGAACATTCTTCATTCATACAGCTCCTATAACTTTTACCAATCTTTTTCTTTTGTATAATAACAACCGCCAGTACTTTGAAAAGCTGATGAGCTTATTGCCAAAAGATGCAAAAAAAATTGTTTGGGATGATTATTACCTGCAGCATTACTACAACAATAATCCTCAACAAAGCCAGGGCTTGCTTTCAGTGATTTTAAAGTATGATAATTTTAAATGGGCCTTCTGGATAACATTGCTGCTGTTAAGTGTATATCTTGTAACAGAAGTTAAACGCAGGCAACGCATCATTCCTGAATATGCGAAACCAAAGAACGAATCGCTTGCATTTGTTACAACCATTGGTAAACTGTATTATGAGAAAGGCGATCACAAAAATCTTGCTGATAAACTAACGCAGTACTTTTTAGATCATGTGCGCAATGATTATAAATTATCAACAACAGAAATAAACAACAGCTTTGAACAACAACTGGCCGCAAAATCAGGCAAAGATATCAATGAAATAAAAGCCATCATAGAAATGACGCATACCATAACTCTGAGCCATGCCATCACACAAAAACAATTAATGGATTATCACGAACTGTTAGAAAATTTTTATAAAACTACCTGATGCTCTTAGCCCCTCTCTTTTAGGAGAGGGGTTGGGGTGAGGATAAAACAACATAACAAATGAGCGAAGAAATTTTTGAGCAAAGAATAGACCTGGAAGAACTGAACAAAGCCATGCTCGGCTTACAAAACGAGATCAGGAAAATAATTGTGGGGCAGGATGATATGGTTCGTTTGATAATGGTTGCCATTCTTGCCAACGGGCATGTATTGATAGAAGGAGTTCCTGGTGTTGCCAAAACATTAACGGCTAAATTGGTTGCCAAATGTTTACAAACAGGTTTCAGCCGTATACAATTTACACCAGATCTTATGCCGAGCGATGTGTTGGGCACAAGCATTTTCAATCCCGGTACCGGTAAGTTCGAATTCAAGCGGGGCCCGGTTTTCAGCAATATTGTTTTGATTGATGAAATAAACCGCGCGCCCGCAAAAACACAGGCCGCGTTGTTTGAGGTGATGCAGGAACAGCAGGTGACAATGGATGGCATTACACATGTAATGAATGCGCCCTTCATGGTTATTGCTACGCAAAACCCGATAGAACAAGAAGGCACTTACCGTTTGCCTGAAGCGCAGCTTGACCGTTTTCTTTTTAAGATCGTTGTTCCTTACCCGACGGAAGCAGAAGAAATAAATATCCTGCAACGTTTTCATCAGTACACAGGCGATAATATTACAGATACTGTTGAACCTGTAATAACCGATGAGCAGGTAATGCACTTGAGGCAACTGATAAAAAATATTGTGGTGGAAGAAAAGCTGATACATTTCATTGCGAAAATTTCTGTTGCCACAAGAAATGATAAAGCTATTTATCTCGGCGCATCGCCAAGAGCAACACTTGCTGTGCTGAATGCGGCAAAAGCATATGCAGCTTTATCAGGAAGAGATTTTGTAATACCTGATGATATTATTTACGTTGTAAAACCGGTATTGCGCCACCGCATTATTCTTACACCTGAAAAAGAAATGGAAGGAATTGCTGAAGACGAAGTGATAGAAAAAATTATTCATTCTATTGAAGTGCCAAGATAATGTTCAAGCGACTGTTTTATTTTTTAAGGTTTTATTTCACACGGTTGTTTTATACGATCGGTGCAGTTATTGTCGCTTTATTTATTCTTGCATTTTTCTTTCCCATACTACAACAGGTAGCGGTCATTGCTTTTATATGTTTATGCATAAGTGTTCTGTTCGATTTTATAATTGTATTTGCAGGCAATAAGCCGGTAATAGCAAAACGCTTGTGTGCAGAGCGTTTCAGCAATGGAGATGATAACAAGGTAACCATTGAGTTAGTTAATCGCCGGCCTTATACAATAAGGATCGAAGTAATAGATGAACTGCCGGTGCAGTTTCAAAACAGGAAGTGGCATAGTACATTTTCATTAAGCGGCAACCAGACTTTTTCATTTGATTATTTTTTAAAACCTGCTGAACGCGGTGAATATTTTTTCGGCATCATCAACATTTTTTTACGAGGTGCGTTGAACATGGTTGTGCGCCATATTAATTGTGGTGAAGAAAAAAAAGTCGCCGTGTATCCATCTTTTATGCAGATGAAGAAATACCAGTTGATGGCTGTGACCAACCAATTACAGACAGGTGGTTCAAGACGTTTGCGCAAGCTCGGCAGCAGTCTTGAATTCGAGCAGATAAAAGAATATGTGCAGGGCGATGATTACAGGAGAGTTAACTGGAAAGCAACAGCACGTAGGAACAGCCTGATGGTAAACAATTATATGGATGAAAGAAGCCAGCAGGTAATTTGTTTAATTGATAAAGGCCGCAGCATGAAGATGCCTTTTGAAGGTATGACCTTGCTCGATTATGCAATCAACGCAACGCTTGTTCTAAGCAATATTGTTTTGATGCGGCAGGATAAAAGCGGCTTGCTTACTTTCGGAAAAAAGATCGACCAGTTTATTCAGCCTGATAAAAAACCTGCACAAATAAATCTCATTCTTGAAACTTTATACCGGCAGCAAACAGATTTTACCGACAGCGATTTTGAAGCGTTGTATGTATATGCGCGTTATCATCTTAACCAGCGCAGCCTGCTTATTTTGTTTACCAATTTTGAAAGTATGTATTCAATGGAAAGGCAGTTGCCTTATTTAAAACAGCTTTCAACTTATCATCCCTTGCTGGTTATAATTTTTGAGAATACAGAACTATCTGCATTGCAGCAGAGCAAGGCACATACAATTGAAGAAGTATATTATAAAACCATCGCCAACAAATTTGCTTTTGAAAAAAGACTTATCGTAAAAGAACTACAAAAACATGGTATAATGGGTGTGCTTACATCACCGCAAAAGCTTACCGCAAATACCATTAATAAATATTTGGAGTTGAAAGAAAGACAGGTAGTTTAAAGTTTACAATCAATGTTAATCTTTCATCGTTTAAATAATATTATGTTGAAAAAATCAGTCCGAAATAACATTCAAACCTTAGAAAAAGTAACATAATGCTCCTAATGGGCAATATTTAAGTACAGACAACTGATTTATTTTTGCATCAATGCAACTGGTTTCTAAAACGCAACTGCCCCGCATAAAACACCGAACGGCGGCATTGGTTTACTTTTTTATTTCCGGCTTTGGTTATTCTACCTGGGCTTCGCGCATTCCGGCAATTCAACATCAATTGCATATTAATGAAGCGCAATTGGGCGCTGCTTTATTGGCTGCGCCAGTTGGTGTTTTGGTAACAGTTCCTTTCAGCAGTAATCTTTTAAATAAATACAGCAGTAAAAGCATCATCATTTTCGGCGCTGTATTTTATAACATCGTTTTGGCGCTTTTATCTTTTGTAACACAACTGTGGCAATTATGGATCCTTCTTTTTTTCTTTGGTTCATCACGTAATATTTTAAATCTCTCCATGAATGCGCAAGGCGTTGAAGTGCAGCAACTATACGAGACTTCTATCATCACCAGCTTTCATGCTATGTGGAGCACAGCCGGCTTTGCAGGCGCGGCAGTAGGCTATTTTTTTGTATTGTCAGGCTTGCCGTTAAGCGCACATTTTATAACTGTAAGTGCAATTTTGCTCGTGCTTTCAATCATATTCTATCAAAACATTTTCTATATACGCAGGCAGGCGCCTAAACATCGAACAAAAATGTTTGTATGGCCGCATAAAAGTTTACTGGTATTTGCATTGATAGCCTTTGCATCAATGGCATGCGAAAATGTTATGTACGACTGGAGTGCCATATTTTTTCAAAAGGCTGTGCTCACAACAAAAGAAACAGCGACTGCCGCTTTTGTTTTATACATGGTTTGCATGACGGCCGGCCGTTTGTTGGGCGATAAATTCGTGCATAGAATTGGCATGATAAAAATATTGCGTTACAGCGGTGTGCTCGTTCTGGCAGGATTATTACTTGCAAGTTTATGTCCGTATGTTATTACAGCAGGTGCAGGTTTTGTATTGATCGGATTTGGCATATCGTGCATTATACCGCTTGTATTTAACCTTGCAGGAAACACTTCTGGAATGAGCAGCGGCACTGCCATTGCATCGGTATCCGTTATTAGTTATTTTGGGTTTTTGGCAATACCGCCTGCTGTTGGTTTTGTTGCACAGGCAGTGGGTATGCGCTGGTCTTTTTGTATGATGTCGGTCTTCGGACTTGCAATATTGTTGCTTGCGCGTACAATAAAAACTGAAAAATAATCCGGCTTATGTTTTTTCAACAGTTTAGCAATTGTTTGAAATAGTAATTAAAAAAATTGTATAGATAGAAAATAATTGATGCATAATGATATGCAGTACAGGGAGTGACATAACCGTGATGCCACTTGTTCATTAGCTCATAACCAAAATAATTGTTTTAACAGCCTTTAATCGTGAAAAATATTTGATTGGTCGCACAAATAAAATTGCAAGAGCAAACCATCAATAAATTAGCAGCACATTTTTTGCTACCATTTAAAAAAATATTTATGAAAAAGCTCATTTTATTATTAGTAGTTCTTTTATCCCTGCAGGCAACAAGATCATTCTCACAAAACAGCGACCGTATGCAACAGATGCAACAACAATTTCGCAGCTTTTTAAAAGACTCTGTGCAATTGTCTGATGCAATGATTGATTCCGTAACGTCTATACGGCAACAATACCAGCCGCAGATGCGCCAGATATTTATGGATCAATCGGCAAGCATGTCGGATAAACAGGCAAAAATGCAAAGCCTGAGAACAGAAATGGATGGACGTTATAAATCTGCCGGCATAACTGATGATCAGATTGCGGCCATTCACAAACATGAAGACTGGATGCGCCAACAAATGATGAACAGGAACAATGGCGGCGGTGGCGGCGGTGGCGGCGGACAATAATTATTTTATTATGTGACATAAGAAAGGCCGTTTTAAAGCGGCCTTTTTTATTCATCATCGTCATCATCTTTTTTCTCACTTTGCTTTACAAATGCCGCACGTTTGGGAGCGGGTACAACAGCATCAACACCTTTAACTGCTTTCCATATTACTTCGGTAAACTCACGATCCGGTATGCGGTCTTCTTTGGTGAAATCAAAAGTCTCGCTCTTTTTTTGCCATGCATTTTCCGCTGTATTTTTTTGATTGATGTCAACCTGTAAAGGCTTTACATTGTATGGCATATTATCAGGTATTGATTGAAAACATTTCCACATTGGCGTTGCGGATGCATCATACTGGCTCATCGGTGGCATGCCTAATATTAATTCAATCGTGCGCAACATTGATGTTGTTGAATACATCGTATGATCAACATAATGCCGCTTTACCAAACCACCAGCAATGTATGCAGTGCTGCGATGCGCATCAACATGATCAGGCCCATCCTGCGCATCATCTTCCAGAACAAAAACAACACTTTGATCCCATACAGAACTCTTGCTTAGATAATCAACGAACATTCCAACTGCAAGATCATTCTCTGCAACGTACGCATACGGTGTTGGTTTACCTTTTGAAAAACCCGATGTATGATCATTGCCAAAACGCAAAGTATTCAAATGCGGCAATGCATTTATCGCAACCAATGAATCAAAATCTCTTTTCCATTGATTAAAGCGAACAGTATCTCTTACATTCAAATCCCAGCCTGTGTAATAAGGACAAAGATGATTTTTCAATACAGGAATATTTGGTTTATAATCATCAGCGAACTCGCCGTATGTTCTGTAACTAACACCGGCTTTGGCAGCATGATCCCAGATAAAACCGCCTTTATTATTCGCAATAGCACGATTGCCTTCTCCATCATAATTGCCGCCGCGGCCGCCATAACTTGTTGGCCATGTTTTTTCGAGATAATCATCTGCATAAGCGCCCATGCTCCAGTTATGGCCATCTGCGCTTACTTCTGCATTTACATAAAAATTATCAAGCAGAACAAACTCTCTTGAAATTGCATGTTCGTTGGGTGTTATCTTTTCTCCGAATAAACATAAAGATGTATCACCGTTACCTTCAGGCATATCACCTAAAACCTGGTCGTACGTTCTGTTTTCTTTAATGATATAGAACACATATTTTATGGGTGAACTATCGCCAATCTTTTGCGGAACAGGGTTATTGTTTTCTCCTGCTGATACAAGCTCCTTGTTTTTATTGTAAGGCACATTCTTATAAACCTGTTGCGAATAAACACTTAATTGTTGCGGCGTTGGTGTATTGATAATACTTAATGTGCCTTTGAATAATCCACCAATATAATATTGGTCGTTATCACCTTTTTGATAACCCATTGTTGAATTAGTATGAAAAGGGTTGAACAAAGGATTTGCCATTGATGTGAAGCCTTTGCCATTCGCAATATAAATTTTATTGTTGATGACGCGCACGCAGGTTGGATACCATCCCACTGGAATAAAACCTTTGGGAGTGCTGCTGCCGGGTTTGCTTATATCAAAAACAGCAAGACAATTATTATCTGCATTGGCAATGTATAATGTTTTTTCATCTGCGCTTAATGCTACACTGTTGGTAGTGGAACCCGGAACTGAATTAGGATACAAAGCTGCATTTAATGTTTCAAGCACTTTGCGTTGCTGAATGTTGATGACAGAAACACTGTTGTCATTTGCATTGGCAACAAATAAATATTTTCCATTTTTTGTTAAGCAGATATCGTTTGGATTATCGCCGACAGCAATACTATCTGTAAATTTTCTTGAAACAGTATTGAAGATTTTTATTTTATCGCCACCCCAAACAGAAATGTATAACTCTTTATTATCAGGAGATAAAACGCAGGTGTATGCTTCATTAAACAGTGTATCTTTTTGAAGCACTGTTTTTGTTTTGAGATCGACAACATACAGGCTGTTGTTTTCTTTTGTAACAACGTACAGCAATTGCTTTTTATCATCAATATCAAGACCGGTTGGCGAAACTTTTTCAGGCCAGGGTTTATCAAGATAAATACTGTCTTTTAATTGAAGTTTATTATTGATGATCGCATATTTCAAAATACGATTATCGTTTCCACCGGAAGCATACAGGTATTTTTCATCGGCGCTAAACTTTAAGCCCAACCACGATTTCGCAATATCAATGCTGTCTAAGATTTTATCATGTATTGCATCAATAAGCTGAATACTTTGAGTGCTTTGGCCATTATTGGTAACAGCTATATATTTTTTTGATGATGATACGGCTATATTTAAAGGCAAATCACCTAATAGCAAACTGTTACCCACAGGAGTCAGGAACCATCCGTTCGGCAGCTTTACCTGTTCAGGTAATGCAGATGATTGCGATAAACATTTGAATGAACAACCAGCAATCAGGATAATTATTGCAAAATGATGCGCGCATTTCATGGCATAAAAGTAATAAGTATTAAAACTTCTTCTCCCATCATAACAATCATTTAATCTATAAAAATTACTTTTTGATTCAGGTTTTTCGTATTGCTTTGCCAATCATTAATCATATTCAATCATTGAATAAAATTTTATACATGCATAATTATATTATTAATGCATCTATACAAATCGTTCCAATAGTACAGGATAAGCATCCTTATGAATGGGTTGATGAAGCTATTGCCATCATTCAGCAATCAGGTATTAAACATGATGTTGGTCCTTTTGTAACTGTGCTTGAAGGAACATATGATGAAGTAATGAAAGTAGTTAATGATGTGAATGAATATTTATACAGCAAAGGTTGTAATGAATGGATAAGTAATGTGCAGATACAGATTCGTAGCAACGGCGATATAACCAGCGATGAAAAAACAGAAAAATTTAAATAAATTGTTCACTCAAAAAAATATTAATCATGTCTACATGTAGTTTTTCAATTCCGTTTTCAGGTGACGCAACAGATATTCTTAATAAAGCACAATCAGGTATTGCAAGCGCAGGCGGAAATTTTACAGGCAATATTAATAATGGTGAATTTTCGCTTTCAACTTTTGTGGGCGAAATAACAGGAACGTATATTATTAATGGTTCAAACCTGAACATTGACATCACCGACAAACCAATGTTCTTAGGCTGTTCAATGATTGAAGCTGAACTAAAAAAGTATTTAAAGATGTAGCATGTATCATACAGGAATGGTTTTTGAATTAATTCCTTAATGCGCTATATACTGTTGTTTATTGCTGCTTTGCTGATAAATATCTCCTGCTTTTTATTGCCGGATAAAAAACAACAAACAGATACGTTTTCAAAAAACGATACAATTTTAAAAGCCGACACCACTACCACAACAGGCCTTAATTATACTGATACATCAGATCCTTTATACATTCATACAGGTGCTGTAGAGCCTGAAGAAATTGTTGCTTATGCACAAACATTCGTCGGTACACCATACGTATACGCTTCTTCAAATCCTGCGGTTGGTTTCGATTGTTCTGGCTTTATAACCTATGTTTTCAATCATTTAATATTACTGTACCAAGATCATCTGCAGGTTTTATCAATGTGCCCCCATAAAGTTCCGGTTGCCGATGCAAAACCTGGGGATCTTATTTTGTTTACAGGTACTGACAGCACTATTCGCACAGTTGGTCATATGGGTATTGTTATGCAGAATCAAAACAATGGGTTATTATTTATCCATTCAAGTTCAGGCAAAGCAAACAGTGTAACAATAACGCCGTTGAACGATTATTATAAAGGCCGTTTTATAAAAGTGATCCGCATTTTTCCACAGAACTAATAATAAAGTTTGAGGATACTGTTTAACTTAAAATTTAAAATACACAAACAACCTTCCGAAATTTTTGCTATCGTTCTCTATGCGGTGATACAAAGGTTTTATATGCGGTTGTTGCAAAAAACGTTCTACTTTTTTACGCAATTGCCCGCTGCCTTTACCGGGAATGATTTCTAGTTCGCGTATCTTTTTATTTACGGCATCATCAAATGCCTGCTGCAACGCTTTATCAATTGCAGCACTGTTATTATAAATAGCATGCAGGTCAGCCTTAATGCGCCCCATCATTTTAATTTATAAGTAAACATATCAAAAGATCGAATGATTAAAAAGATATTATTGAAACTTACCTTGCGAACAGAAGTTACATAGTTATGTCCGGATTGATCATATTTCTTATTGTTGTACCGTTGATAGCGTTGCTGATATGGAGACTCAAAAGTTCCCGTTCAACAACAATTGTATTGCCGGATAATTTTCGTGAACTGCTTAATGAACATGTATCTTATTACAGCAAATTGAACAATGCAGATAAACTGCGTTTTGAGGAAAGGATAAAAGATTTTCTTTCTTATATAAGAATTCACGGCGTAAACACTGAAATAACTGAATTAGATAAGCTGCTGGTTGCATCAAGCGCTGTAATACCAGCTTTTGGTTTTGACTGGCGTTATTATAATTTAACCGACGTATTGCTGTATGCCAACACATTTAACTTGGATGATTTTTCTGTTACGGGCAAAGACAGAAACGTATTAGGAATGGTTGGTACCGGTGCTATGCAAAGAATGATGATACTTTCTTTACCTGCATTGAGACAAGGCTTTGCGAATGAGCAATCAAAAAATAATACAGGCATTCATGAGTTTGTGCATTTGCTGGATAAAGCCGATGGCGATACAGATGGCATTCCTGAAGAACTGATGCACAAACAATACACCATACCATGGATAAATTATATGAGTGAAGAAATTGAAAATATGAAAGAAGGAAGGTCTGATATAAATATTTATGGCGCTACCAACAAAGCAGAATTTTTTGCGGTTGCATCAGAATATTTTTTTGGTGCACCTGATCGCTTCAAAGAAAATCATCCCGAATTGTTTGACATGATGACGAGGATATTTCATCAACAGCCATCTTAGTGCTTATATTGAATGTATATAAGGAACGCTGTCTTTAAAATTGTCGAAGTCCATTTCTACAAAAATATTTTTCACACCACCGATTTTAGCTGCTGCAAAAAAATCTTTCCAATCTATAATGCCTTTGCCAATAGGCACTTCTTTTTTATCTGCAGTCCAGTCTGATAAATGTGATGAGATAAATCTCCCTGGATATTTTTTAAAATAATCTGCTGCTTTAAAACCAAGATTAATTACTTCTGTTTGAAACTGCATCTTTACAAGATTAGCGTCAAACTTTTGCATCAAAGCATCATAAATAAGCTGACCGTCTAATGTTGCAAATTCAAATTCATGATTATGAAAACCTGTTTGCAAACCTGCTGCTTTTATTTTTTCTGCAGCTTTATTCAGTTTATCTGCAGCAGCAAGATAATCGTTCAATGTTGATGTTTTGGGCGTCCAGAATGTTGAGCATATCATTTGCGTTAAACCTATGTCATGTGCAAATTGAATGCTGTCATCAATTTTGTCATCATCAAATTCACCAAAACCAAAATGACAACTGGGACATTGAAGTCCTGTATCGTTTATTGTTTTCTTTATGTCTGCGGTTTGTATTTTTGTAAGAAACCCAAAACCACTATCTACATAGCCTTTCGGGGAACATAATTCAATCAGCTTATAACCCATTTCTGACATAGTTTTTAATGTGCCCGTAAAATCTTTTCCCATCATTTCCTTTACAGTCCATGATTGAAAGCCGATAGGCATATCGTTTTTTGCAGCAGCAGCAAATAATTCTTTTGGTAGTTGAGTTAAAGCGAATGCTGCG